>OLOP01002420.1_pt1 | contig 10362 bp, 8 predicted proteins | sample 1672381 | NCBI WGS metagenome assembly OLOP01 (sample SAMEA3136678, study PRJEB25190) | human gut metagenome | biome: human gut; feature: human-associated habitat; material: faeces | place: Austria | collected 2013 | reverse complement strand
ACCGGATTGTCAGACACCCTGGCCGCAGCTGTCGAAGGGTGCGCCAACTGTCGCGCACCAAAGCTTCCGCTTGCTACCTGGCCTCGAGGCCCATCTGCAACATGTACACCTCTTCGCGCAGCTCGCGTGCATCTGCATTGGTAAGGCGGCCGGCCTCTCGCATAAGGCGAATTTGTTCGAGCTCCATCGAAAGCGCCTCGGCCTCAATGTCGCGCGTTTTCGCCTTCACGCGACGCTTTCCCAAAAACGTGCCACGCACCTTGCGGCCAGTATGCGTCTCTTCGCCGGCGAGCGCAGCGGAAGCCGCCGATGCGGCATCGGCCACGGCATTTGCCGCGGAGGCCATCTTGGCCGCCAAATCGGCATCATCGGAATCGGGCGCGACGAACGGAATCGTGCCCGTTTCGGAAGGCGACCCCATCACAGCCTCCAGTTGGGCTTCGCGCGCCTCGGCGGCGTCGAGTACGCGCTTGCTTTCGGGAGTGACCTTCGGAATGTCGATGCCCGTTATAGCCTCGAGCTTCGCCGTGGAATCAGGCAGCACGGCGCACTTCTCTTCGGCGGCCTCTCGCGCTTCCTCGCGAGCTTCGACAGCCGCTTCCGCTTCCACGCGGGCCACGCGCAGGCGCAACGCCATAAGGTTAGCGCTGTATTCACTCTTCAACAGGCCCGCAGCATGACGGCCCTCAGCGTCGAGCGCGGGCTCCATGCTTTCCAAATACTGCAAGGCGTGCTCTTCGGCAGCAATGATGAGCTTCGACATTTCGCGCTTGCATTCATCGGTCATATTCGAACCGCGAACTTTGTCCACAATGAAGCGAACCGTCCATGTGAACGGGGCTTTCTTGCGCAAATCGGGCCGCGCAACAACCGCACCGGGAGCAACGCCCGCGCCCGCCACAATGGGAGCGCCCGAGCCAAGCGTCGAAGCAAACTTCGAATGCGAGCCGCGCTTAAGCACGTCAATGCTGTGGTTGAGTGTACTCGCATAGCGCTCGCCCGCCGCGCGACTCACTTCGCCCGACGCCATTTTTTCGCGCACGAATTCGAGCTGGTCGCCCAGAACATCAATGCGCATGCCGCGCAGCGTGTCGTCGGAAACCTCGCGCTCGCGCACCAAATTCATACGATCGCGGTATGCCTGCACGGTAACGCGCGTAGGCACCGCCGTTTCGGGGGTCTCTTTCTCAAGCAGCTCGTCGATAACATTCTGCAAAATGTCGACTTCCACCTTCGAGCGCGGCGAGGCGCCTTCGCTTTCTTCAGCGGGAGCCAGCAGCGGCACCACGAAATTCGCGATGAGCAGCGTGAGCACAATAACGCCCGACGCAAGGAAGATGAGCAGGTCGCGGTTGGGAAACGGCGTCGTCGCGTCGATGAAGTACGGAAGCGACATAACGACCGAAAGCGTCACGGCGCCCTTCGGGCCAGCAAGCGTGACCACTGCCGCGTTGCGCAGGAAATCGGTGTTGATTTTCGGACGGATGCCCTCGCGATTGCGCGTGAGTTTCTCCATAACCACGACCCACGCGAAACGCACGCCAAGCACGATGGCCGTGATGAATACGATAAGGACGAGGAGCCACGCGCCGCCCTGACTGCCCGACGCATTCCATGTAGGCAGAATAACCTCGGGGAGCTTCATGCCCAGCAGCACGAACACGATGCCATTAATCACGAATACGATGAGCTCCCACACATTTTCGCTGGCCACGGCGTAGCGAGACGATTCGATGGTAAGCGAGCTCGGGTAGAACTTCATGAACAGCGCAGCCGCGACCACGGCCAAAATGCCGCTCACGGCGAAGTGCTCGGCGGTGAGGTACGCGAAAAACGGCATGACCACTTCGAACAGCAGAAACACCGTGGGCGTTTCAAGGCCGAGCGCGCGCACGCGACCAAGCACGAACATCACGATTGCAGCAAGCACAAGGCCCACGACCACGCCGCCAACGAAGTCAAACAAGAAGGTAGCCGTCGCGTCGAACAACGAGAACGTGCCCGTGACGGCCGCCGCGATGGCGAATTCGAATGCCACAACGCCCGATGCGTCATTGAACAGAGCCTCGCCGGAAAGCAACGACTTTTGGCGATCGGTAAGCTTGACGTCTTTGCCCATGGCGGCAACGGCGGCGGCGTCGGTGGGACCGAGCGCGGCGCCTAGCGCGAAGGCGGCCGCAAGAGGAATAGACGGCACGATAAGGTTCAGCACGAAGCCAATCACGAGTGCCGTAATGAACACCAGACCAATAGCGAGCGAAATGATGTGCCCCTTGTTTTTCCAAAGCGCGCCCTTATCGGCATGGCGCGACTCGTCGAAAAGCAGCGGCGCGATAAAGATGAGCAGGAAGAGCTCAGGATCGGAAATAACCGCCGACGGATCTTCAGCGATGAAGAAACCGACCACCGCGCCAAGGGCGATTTGTACAAGCGGCATGGCCAAGCGGGAAAATACCTGGTCGAAAATGCTTGAGACAAGAACGCATCCAAGCAACAGCAGAACGATTTCGAACGATTCCATGAGGCTCCTTTAAGAAGTCGGCCTATGCGGCACACGTCGCATATATCAGTACAAACTGCCATGGTAACCGACGCGTCGTGCGCAAGCCGAAAGTGTTAACGCTTCGCTACGAAAAACCGTCAACGCTGAAGAGCAGCTGAAAGCTGCTCTTCCCCTTGCCTGCCACTCCTGTTAAATGCTCGTAGCGTTTAACAGGTGGGCAATTGCGACAAACGGAGCACTCCCGATGAAAAACCTGTTAAACGCTACGAGCATTTAACAGGTTCAACCTCAACCGAAGGCTAGCCCCTCCAATTCTCGTGCTGAATAGCTCGCGCGAACCACGGATGGGCCTTCGCTTTTTCGGAAGACCACCAACAGAGCGTCCCATTCTTCCATGCAGCCAAATGAACAAAGCCGTCGGTATTGTCGAGAACCACCGCCTCGTGCGTGTACGACAAAACCTCACCCAGGGCGGAAATGCTCGCAGAGAAACGCCGCTCGACGTCCTCAGGGCGAATATCATGGCCTCCAACTTGCACGCGATGGCGAATTCTGGCCAAAGCGACTTCAGGAGAATCCACGCCGATATAAAAGAGCCGAACCCTATACTGAACTGCGCCCCAAATCTGCAGTGAACCCCTATAGTTGGACAGACAATGTTCTGCATCTCCTATGGGGGTCTTCTGCGTTAGGGGGGTTGATTTGCTGAGCAAGGATTACTCCGCCGAGTTCAAACGGCGCTTTGCGGACAGGTACGCCGATGGCGCGACCATCGCCATGCTGCAGCACGAGTTTGGCCTTACGAAGTCAACCGTGAAGCTTTGGAGGGAGAGGATCGACCAAGGCGGCGTCGGGGCCATAGACAGGCCGAGGAAGAACAACCGCTATCCCCAGGAGTTCAAGCTTCGCGTCGTCGAGGCCTATCTCCGCGGCGAGGGAGACTACAAAGCCCTCGCTCTCGAGCATGGCGTGCGCAACAGCGCGCAGATACGAGACTGGGTGAAGCGGTACCGAGAGGGAGGCGACGACGCCCTCGCCGTCCACCCGTCGGGGCGAAGGAGGAAGGAGCCCGCGAGCGAGGAGACGCTCGAGCAGCGGTGCGCCCGCCTCGAGATGGAGGTGGGGATCTTAAAACGAATGGCCGCCTCGGCGACGGCCCCCTCGGCAGCAGGCGGAAGCACGAGATAGTGAAGTCGCTGAGGCGGGAATATCCGCTCTCCACGCTCCTGGAGCTCATCGGGATGCCGCGTTCCACCTATTACTACCACGAGGCGAACCCTCCCTCGGACAGGCAGGCGACCGAGCGGCCGGCCATAGTGGAGATATGCAAGAAATCCCAGTTCAGATACGGATACCGACGCGTTGCCGACACGTTGCGCAAAGCGACCGGCGTTCGCATCGCCGACAAGACGGTGCTCAAGGTCATGCGCGAGGAGGGGTTGCTGTGCCGGACCCGCAGACGCAGGAAATACCGCTCCTACATGGGCCAGGTCGGCAAGTCCTCCCCGAACCTGCTGGCCCGCGACTTCGAGGCGGAGGACCCGATGACCAAGCTGGTGACCGACGTCACCGAATTCAAGGTGGGCGGCACCAAGCTCTACCTTTCGCCCGTGGTTGACCTCTACAACGACGAGGTCGTCGCCTACTCGATATCCAGGTCCCCGAACATGAAGATGGTCCTCGAGATGCTGGCGGGCCTCGAGGGCAGACTCGATGGCGAAGGCGCCCCGTTGCTGCATTCGGACATGGGCTGGCAGTACCAGATGCCCGCCTACAGACTCGCGCTCGAGCGGATGGGGATCGCCCAGTCCATGTCCCGCAAGGGGAACTGCCTCGACAACGCGAAGGCCGAGAACTTCTTCTCGATGGTCAAGACCGAGCTTTACTACGATTGGGAGGGAGACGACCCCGATATCTTCGAGAGGGATTTGGAGAAGTACATCGACTGGTACAACAACGTGCGCATCAAGAGGCGCCTGGACGGAAGCAGCCCGGTCGAGTACAGGCTCAGCCGGGCCGCTTGATTCACTTCTTTTGCCGTTCAGGAAACGGGGTCCTTTGCAGAAATGGGAGGCAGTTCATACCCCAGCGAATACGCTTTCCGAATGCGCGCCACCGCCGATTTCCCCGCAAGCGTCGTTTCCTGGTTGAATGACCTCATGTGGGCGAAATTATCTCGAACCTGACCAACCGCCTGTTTGCCCGCCCAAAGCTGGTCGGTCGGCGACGACCAGTCCTTTCCCGCGGCGACAATCATTTCATCAGGGTTGATGCGGGACATGCGCGAATCAGTATCGCATTCGCGCCAAAGCCCCGATTGGTAAAACGTCGATTTCCCTGCGCCGTTCACGCCGGCAAACGCAACGAGCGTAGGCTGGCTCGCCATTTAGAATGCACCACGCTTCACGAGCTCACACTGTTTTTGACGCAAAAAGAAATCGGATAGCTCCATATAGAAATCAGCCTCTTCTTGCGTTTTGGCCGACTGAAGAACGTCAAGCGAAACGCAGAAGGAAAAGGCCTTCTTGCATTCTTCGAAGAGACGTGGCAGGTCGCAACGGCTTTCTGCGGAAGATGCCATACGCTCGGAATGCAAATCGTCCGACGAGGACGAGGGCCTTCCTGACGACGGATTCTTCAGTAAGCGATCGTAAACCGCGACCTCTGGCAAAACCCACGAGCGCCCAACCTTTGTAGCTTCAAGCGAGCCGCTGGCAATGAGCTGCCGAACCCGAGCGGTCGACACTCCCAAAATTTGCGCGCATTCCGAAACAGAAAGCATGGACTTCCCCTTTGAATCGCCCGATCTGAATGCCACCACAATACAAAAACCCTTGCGATACCGCAAGGGTTTTAGAAGCCGCCGTGCGCTCATTGCGTTCAACGAGCATGCCGGTCGCTTCAGCAAAGAACAGCATGCGACCGAACGAAAATCTGCCAGATACCTTCCTCCACTAAATGCTCCACCTGTTAAATGCTCGTAGCGTTTAACAGCTCCATAGCAAACTTGAGAACGAAAAAGCCGGCCGCGAATGCGACCGGCTTTCGGCAGTTGGAGACCAGCAATCGGGGCCAGCAACCGGGACCAAACGAAACCTGTTAAACGCTACGAGCATTTAACAGATGCAGGGACCGGCTATTTCATGAGCGAGGCAACCGCGTTCGCGAAGGCCACCGGGTCTTCCAGGGGCATGCCCTCGACGAGAAGTGCCTGGTTGTAGAGCAGGCTCGCGTAGGTCTTCACCTTTTCGGCATCGCCCGCTTCCTGCGCGGCCTTCAGCGTAGCGAACACGGGGTGCGCGGCGTTGATTTCAAGCACGCGATCGCTCTTGGGCGCTTCGCCCATATCGGGCATCTGCGAGAGAATCTTCTCCATCTCGAGCGACACAGGGCCCTCGGCGGTGATGCACGCCGGCGCGGCTTCGGCCGTGGCAAGCTTCGTGGACACCGCAACCTTCGTCACCGAATCGCCCAGAGCTTCTTTCATGGCGCCGAAAAGGCCTTCGTTTTCCTTCGTGGCGTCTTCGGCGGCCTTCTTTTCGTCCTCGGTCTCCAAGCCCAAATCGCCCGACGCGACGTTCTTCAGCTCCTTGGCCGACTCGCCTTCGCCCCAGGTTTGCATGGTCTGGAACGTGAACTCGTCAACGTCCTGCGTGCACAGCAGCACGTCGTAACCGCGGTCGAGCACCGAATTCACCACAGGCAGCTTCGCCAAACGGTCGGTCGAATCGCCAGCGGCATAGTAAATTGCCTTCTGATCGGTGGGCATGGCGGCGGTGTATTCCTCGAACGTCACCATCTTCTGCTGCTTGGCCGAATAGAACAGCAGCAGGTCGCCGAGCAGGCCCTTCTGCATGCCGTAGCTCTGGTAAATGCCGAACTTCAAGCCGCGGCCGAACTGCTCGAAGAACTTCTCGTAATCGTCGCGATGGTTGTCGCGCATTTTTTCGAGCTCGCTTTTAATCTTCTTCTCGAGCTTGTTAGCAATAGCACGCAGCTGGCTGTTGTGCTGCAGCGTCTCGCGCGAAATGTTCAGCTGCAAATCGGCCGAATCGACAACGCCGCGCACGAAGTTGAAGCAATCGGGCAGAAGCTCCTCGCACTTATCCATGATGAGCACGTTGGAGCTGTAGAGCGCCAGACCCTTCTTGTAGTCTTTGCTGTACAAGTCAAACGGCGCGCGGCTCGGGATGAACAGCAAGGCGTCGTAAGTAAGAGCGCCCTCGGCATGCACCTTAATCGTGCGCACGGGGTCGGCGAAGTCGTGGAAGTTCGACTTGTAGAACTCGTTGTATTCCTCGTCGGTCACGTCAGACTTGCTGCGCTTCCAAATGGGCACCATGGAATTGATGGTCTCGCGCTCGGTGTAATGCTCGAATTCGGGCTTGTAATCGTCGCCGGCATCTTCGGGCTTCGGCTTTTCGCGCGTCTTGTCGCAATCCATGGTAATGGGGTAGCGCACGTAGTTGCTGTACTTCTTGATGAGGCTCTTCAGACCCCACTCGGAAAGGTACGTATCGTATTTTTCCTCGTCGGTGTCGTCTTTCAGCGTAAGGATGATATCGGTGCCGTTGGTGGTGCGCTCGGCTTCCTCGATGGTGTAGCCCTCAACGCCGTCGCTGACCCACGCCCACGCCTCGTCGCTGCCGAACGCGCGGCTCACAACGCGCACTTCCTTGGCAACCATGAATGCGGAATAGAAGCCCACGCCGAACTGGCCGATGATATCCACGTCGTCGCCCTGGGCCTTGTCGTTTTCGGTTTTGAATTCGAGCGAGCCGGAATGGGCGATGGTGCCCAGGTTCTTCTCGAGCTCGTCTTTGGTCATGCCGATGCCCGAATCGCTCACGGTAATGGTGCGCGCATCTTTGTCGAAGGATACGTGAATGGCCAGCTCGTCTTTGGAGAGCTTCACGTCGGTATCGGTGAGGCTCTTGAAATAGAGCTTATCCACGGCGTCGGACGCGTTGGAGATAAGCTCGCGCAGGAAGATTTCCTTATTCGTGTAAATCGAATTGATCATGAGGTCGAGCAGCTTTTTGCTCTCTGTCTTGAACTTCTTCATAGCTCGAATGGCCTTTCTATTCGCGTGCCGCTCAGGCGGCTTTTACCCAAAGGTCGCCGTATCGCACAAGGCGGCGCAGGCGCTTCGCCCGCGTTCGCACGTGGCGGCGGCGATTTTTAGCACTCAACATGCTCGAGTGCCAAAATAGGATTGTAGTTCGCCGCACGCGGGTGTCAAGCAAGCCCACGCGAGCGCCACGCGATGTTGACGTTTCGTTGCAAAAATCGCGTGCCCCTGACGCATCGACAATTCGAAAACGACGTCATTTTCGGTGCCACACAACAGGCAAACGAGTATCTTGTTCTTACAAGCAATCGGGCACGCCAAAGGGGACGCGCCGCAAACGCCACGCGCAACGGCAGCCCGTCGACGCAAGGAGGCAGCTATGGCAAATCGCTTCGTTTTGAACAACATCTCTTACCACGGAGCAGGCGCGATTAAGGAAATTCCCGGCGAGCTTACCCGTCGCGGATTCTCAAAAGCGTTTGTGGCGACCGACGCTGACCTGGTGCGTTTCGGCGTCACGAAAAAGGTCACCGACCTGCTCGACGAAGCGGGCATCGCATGGGAGATATTCAGCAACATTAAGCCCAACCCCACCATCGAGAACGTGCAGGCGGGCGTGACGGCGTTCAAGGCAAGCGACGCCGATTGCATCGTGGCCGTGGGCGGCGGCAGCGCCATGGACACCGCGAAGGGCATTGGCATTATTGCCACGAACCCCGAGTTCGCCGACGTAGTAAGCCTCGAAGGCGTCGCGCCCACCACCAAGCATGCCGTGTTCACCATTGCCGTGCCCACCACCGCTGGCACCGCGGCCGAAGTCACCATCAATTACGTAATTACCGATACGGAAAAGGAACGCAAATTCGTCTGCGTCGACGTGAACGACATTCCTGAAGTTGCCGTTGTCGACCCCGAAATGATGGCGACCATGCCCGCAAGCCTCACCGCCGCCACTGGCATGGACGCGCTCACGCACGCGATTGAGGGCTACACCACCAAGGGCGCGTGGGAGCTTTCCGACATGTTCCACCTAAAGGCGATCGAGCTCATTTCGAAAAACCTGCGCGACGCGGTGGCCGAAGCGAAAAGCGGCGTGCCCGCGAGTGGCCGTGAAGGCATGGCGCTCGCCCAATACGTCGCCGGCATGGGCTTCTCCAACGTGGGCTTGGGCATCGACCACTCCATGGCACACACGCTTTCGGCGCACTACGACACGCCGCACGGCGTTGCCTGCGCGATGCTTCTGCCCATCGCGATGGAATTCAACAAACCCGTGGTCGTCGATCGCTTGGCCGATGTGGCCCGCGCGATGGGCGTTGACACCACGGGCATGAGTACTGAAGAAGCAGCCGACGCGGCCATCGCGGCCGTGCGCCAGCTTTCCGAAGACGTCGAGATTCCCAAGACGTGCGCAGGTCTGGTCGAAGGCGACCTCGAGCAGCTGGCCCGCGATGCCATGGCCGACGCGTGCTTCCCCGGCAATCCACGCGAAGCCGACCATGACCAGGTGGTCGAACTCTTCCGCAAGATCATGGCGTAAGAAGAAACGGTCCCTGTACAGGAAGGAGCCCGCAAATCATTCTGCGAGCTCCTTCTTTTTTCGATGTATTCCGATGCGCGCTACTCTTTGCGATTGGCGTGCTCGTTTTCTTCGCGGCAAATTTCCTCATACATATCGAGCATCACGCTTTGCGGAACCTCGCCGAAGAAGTAGTCGTCCTCGTTCACCATGCGCGAACCCTCGATTTCGATATCGATGATGTCGTACGCCGCATGGGCAAGCGCGACCACCACGTAGCTGCCAGTAATCACAAACGCGATGCACATCACAAGGGACATCGCCACGCACACCAACAGCGTGTACCAATCGCGATATTCCTCGTGCGCATACACGAAAACGGCGGTGGAGATAATGACTGCGGCAATTACGGCGATTTTGGCGGGAATGAACAGGCCCAAAAGCACGGCCACACCGCCCACCAGCACGAAGCGGAACAAAAGCTCCTCAGCAAAGCCCGCCGCGCACATGCCCGCGAACACAGCGTACGAGTCGATGCGCGGAATTTCGCCATTGAGACCGCGGCGATTCGCAATAATGCTCAACCTGCCCGACGTCGTGTGCGACGCGACGAATTCGATGGCATGGGCAACGGCGAGCGCAATTACGGTCACGACAATGGCCGCCACGATGGTGTCAATGGCGGAAAGTTTCATGCACGACAGCGCAATTTCGTGCGCCCAGCCAAACCCAATGATCGAACCGAACCAATCGCCCGAAACAACTCCGCTTGCGGCCATGGAGCCAACAACGCCGATAAGCAGCAACAGGCATTCCGACGCAAGCATGTTCGAAATAAGGCAATTTTGCTCGCCCATGTCGAGCGGATATTTTTCTCCAGGGAAAGCCAACTTAGGAAAGCACTCCTTTAGCCTCGAGGGCATTAACGACTTCAATGTCGGCGGGCAGCCAATCGACCGAGCGAAGGTTCGCCGCGCCGAGCCACTTCGCCGCCGAATGCTCCAGCAAATGCAAATGCCCCTCCACGATGGAGCACATGTAGCACCCCATGGACAGATGGAACGCAGGGTAATCGTATTCTACCTGGTACACGAACGAATCGACCGAGACCGTCGTTTCGAGCTCTTCGCGAATCTCGCGAACCAACGCCTGCTCAGGGGTTTCTCCCACCTCGACTTTGCCACCAGGGAATTCCCACCCGCCGGCAAACTCGCCATACCCGCGCTGAGTCGCGAATACCTTGCCATCATGCACAATGACGGCCGCAAC
>OLOP01002419.1_pt1 | contig 10365 bp, 10 predicted proteins | sample 1672381 | NCBI WGS metagenome assembly OLOP01 (sample SAMEA3136678, study PRJEB25190) | human gut metagenome | biome: human gut; feature: human-associated habitat; material: faeces | place: Austria | collected 2013 | reverse complement strand
CTAATATGATAATGCACATTAGCATATTAGCATGAAAGTAATCACAAATAACACCCATGAACAAATTTAATTATAACAATGTCCCTTTGCAAATGCTTGTTTTATTGCTTTTATTATGGAATACTATCGAAAGTAGACATTTTTTTGTGCAAAACCACGAACTTGTCCATTTATAAGAAAAAGAATAAATTATTAGGGATATTTTGGATTTCTGCACGTCTAATAGATGTAAAGAAAATGCTGGCTGGCAAAAAAGAGGTGATGTTTAAATGACAAAGGAACAACTTGGATCTCTGATCCTGGATTCAGAAAGACAATTATACTCAACTGCAAAAACAATTTTATTTAGTGACCATGACTGTGCAGATGCTATTCAGGAAACAATTGTGAAGGCTTTTTCCAACGTCGGTACATTAAAAAACGATAACTATGCCCGAACCTGGTTAATCCGTATCTTAATCAACGAATGTTACAGCCTTGTGCGTAAATCCAGTAAATTTATCCCATTGGAAAATCTGGCTGACAGACAGGAACCGGAATCAGAAAAAACAAAGAATTACAGTGAATTGTATACAGCCGTAAATTCCTTAAAAGAGGAACTGCGTTTACCCGTTATTCTATACTACATAGAAGATTTCAGTGTAAAAGAAATCGCCCAGATCCTTGAAATATCGGAAGGTGCTGTTCAAAAGAGACTTGCAAGGGCAAGAGGAAAATTAAGGCAGGAATTACAGGAGGTGTCAATATGAGATTAGAAGATATGAAAAATGATATTCCCGAAACACCGGATTTTATCCATAATATGATTCAAAATGAGGTGGCAAAGCAGCTGGCGGATAATAAAGTGGCGAATCTGCGAAGAAGAAAACGATGGACAGCTCCGAAAGTTGCCGCAGTGGCAGCTGCGTGTGCGCTGGCAGTTTCCACAGCAGTATATGCAGGAGTAAATCTGTATCACTGGTTTTTGGAAAAACAGGGTTCTTATGGTGTTTCAGTCAAAATTGATGCTGGTGATGCAGCAAAGAAGACCGTGCTTCCAGATGAGGTCCCAGAGGTAGATCTGTCTGCTAAATATGTTCCGGATGGCATGAGCTGGATTGACGAGTACCATCTCCAATATCCTGAGCATGACATGACTGGCGGGTTCAGTTTTTCATTTGTCCTGTTGGATAAAAATGATCTGGGACAGGTAGTACAGGATCAGAATGTTATTGATAGTGAAGAGCGTACATTTGGAAAATACCAGGGGATATATCTCAAATATAATAGCATTACCGAAAACGGGGCTATTAACCAGAGAATTTACCTTGTCTGCCCGGATTTATATCGTGTGCTTATGATCTACATCGGAGATGATGTGTCAAAGGATGAAGCCATAAAAGTAGCAGAAAATCTGGTGATTGAGGGAAACACGACTATGGTAAAGACCGCCGGATTACCTACATGGAGCGGAGAGATGATATCTGAAAAGACAGAAGATGATAATGATGAAATAAGTACTTCTGTAAATGAGAAAAAACTACCCATTTACCAAATTGGTGACACCTTTGATCTGGATGTGATTGGTGAAAACACAAATGGTGAATATCTGGAAAAAACGATTTCTGCAAAGGTAGATTCTGTTCAAATTTCTGATGATCTTCAGCTTCTCGATCCGGACAAAATACCACAAGAATGGGCGGAAGCCATTGATGCTGATGGAAAGCTATCTACAAACACATTGAATTATGTGAAATCTGGCGACGGAATCGATTCCCTGGATGAAATTGTGAAGTCAGAGGAAGTGAATCAGAAACTGGTCTATGTTACAGTTACCTATACCAATCATTCAAATGAGGAAATCGACCATATGCTTTATCTTGGTGCTTTACTGACCCTGACTAAGGAAAATGGAAAAGTACAGCTTTACATTCCAACAGAACAGGCCGGCGATGGCTATGACTACATTAGTTGGACCGGCGTGGCAAAGACTGGAGAAATGGTATATTATAGTGTCTCTGAAAATTATGGCAACGGTGGAAACTACATTTCCTCTATAAAACCAGGCGAAAGTGTGCAGCTGAACATGGCCTGGATCGTAAATGAAAGCGACCTTAAAAATCTGTATCTGAATGTGACTGGGGACGGAGCTTCGTATGAGTTCTCTGAATATATACTGAAAAAGGGACTAGTAGATATTCGCAAATAATATGCTATCGTTTATGATTCCATTTTTTATATGTCATATATGAAAAAAGCGTTTTTCGATTCCTTTTGGTTTCGAAAAACGCTTTCTTTTATTCTGTATAGATGTTCCCATTCTCATCCGTCCAGGTGCCATCACCATTGTCTGTGTATCCGACCCCATCTGCGTCACAATAGTAATAATCTCCGTTTGTTGTTTCTTTTACAGTAACGGTACCGTTACTGCCCTGGAGTTCATGCTGTTCCAGTTGGTTTCCGGAATAATAATCTTCGTCATTCCAGGTACGATATGAATTGCCATTAGCATCTGCCCAGTTTCCATCTCCCTGATAACTGTATCGGCTCCCATAATCATCAGAATAGGTCCCATCTCCGTTATCGTAAAGAACTCTGGATTCTTCATCTCCTCCACCCGGTGCTACAATTGATGCTACACCGGAAGCAGTAGTGAATCCACTGGTATATGGTACGCCTGCTGGCAGATTCTCATAAGATGAAACAGACTCGTTGTTGTCAGAGGTAATTCCATCATCGGTCGTTTCACTTACCTGTCCGCTGTTTTCCATGGCAGGTTCATCGTTTGTTTCCGCATCTGCTTTTTCCTCTTCGTCTACAGAATCCTCTGTATCTGCATTCTCTGTCACTCCTCCTTCGTCCTGTGTTTCAGCAGCTTTCTGCATAGTTACCATTTCAGAAAACGGTGCATAATCCGGTACATTATTTTTCTCTGGATCTGCATTTTTTTCAATACCAGACTTCTCCGTCTCTACTGAAACTGTATCTGTCCCGGCAGAAACATTACATACCAGATTACCGCCTGCAAGCAGCAGCGTCACAAGAATTCCCGGAAGAATTCCTCTGCGGAGTTTCCGAATGTTCACCATATACAGAATCCGATCTTTAAACACCATTTCGCTGTCATTAAGACTTGCTGTCACATATGGAATCTGATTTTCCATGGCCACTGTCCTGAGAAGCAGCTGTCGATATAATTTATGTTCTTTTTTATTAACTCTGCGAACAACTGCTGTATCACACAGATTCTCAATATCCTTATCCGCTTCTTTCAGCATGATAAGAAGAAAGGGATTGAACCAGTATATCGATGCACAGATTCGAAGGAGCATCTTATACCAGAGATCCCGATGACAGTAATGTGTAAGTTCATGGTAAAAGATAAGTTTTCTTTCTTCTGCTGAATACCCGGTTGCTGGTAGATACAATTTTGTATGTAAAAGTCCTGCAAGAAGCGGTGTGGTAAGACCTGCGTTTTGCCTGAGCTCCGGTATTCTGCGTACGTGCTTCTTTTGACACGCTGCACGGTACATCTGAATACTCACCGTATCACTTACCTGCAGACTCATCCGTTCCAGATTCCTTATAGAAAAATAATATGCCAGCAATTCTCCTGTCAGTTTAAGTACCGCTACACTCAGCCAGACAACAACAAAAATCACAGCCACAATTCCCAGCCATTTATCTGATTCGTACCTGACAGTTCTCTTTTGTTCCGGGATTTCTGTCAGATTTTTCATGTCATTGCTCGCAGATGATACGGTTTCTGTTATCTTCTGACTTTCCTCTGGTCTGACTGCGTAATCCGTTATCTTCGGGTTTTGCGTATTCTGTTGACTGCTTCTAAGTACTTTGAAATCCACCAGTGCCAGATTCTCCGGAAGGCGCACCGGAACACAAAGGCTTATCGTAATCAACAGCCAGATAAAGTACTTCCATCTCGCTGATACACGTCCTTTAAACAGAGTCGCAAGCACTTTTACCAGTAAAATTACTACTGCTGCAATAATATTCAGTTTCAGAATGTGCAGAACAAGAACATCCATAATTCGCTATTCCTCCCTGTCCTCCAGGTTCTTAAGAAATTCACTGAGATCCTGGACTTCTTCCGAGCTGATCTTCTTTCCATGATAAAGTGAAGTTACAAACTTTTTTAGTGAATTCCCATAAAGTTTCTCAAGAACACTCTGGCTTTCATGTGCCTGATAATCTGACTGCGAAACCATGGGTGTATACAGATTCATTTTTCCCTGTTTCGTCACTTCCACGAAATTTTTGTTCTCCAATCTGGTCAGCAATGACAAAATTGTTGTTGATGCAAGCTTTTTCTTCATATTGATCACTTTCTCAATCTCCGGTCTGGTCATCGGCGGAGTATTATTCCAAAGAACGAGCATAATATCCAGCTCTGATTCCGGAAGTCTCTGGTAAGTTTTTTTCACTTTTTCACACCTCCTGTTACATATTTTCTACAAATGTAGGAACAATTCTATTTTACCACGGTTCACGGAAATGGCAAGGGCTTTTGCACAATTTGCAAATACCCTTGCCATTCCTACAGCTACTAACCACTATCAGTCTATTTCTGTATAACTGTTGCCATTTTCATCACTCCATGTCCCGTCTCCGTTGTCCGTAAATCCTGTACCATTTTCGTCCTGGAAATAATAATCACCATTTGTAGTTTCCGTAACCGTCACAGTATTACCGTTTGCATCCTGAAGGTCATGCTGTTCCAACGTATGTCCCAGATGATGAGTGTCATCATTCAGAGCTGAGTAGGTATTTCCATTTTCGTCGGTATAAGTTTCATCCCCATTATCGGTATAGTTCATTCCATCATCTCCACGATATTCACAAGAATAATCTTTGTGAAGAATGTAATTAATCTCAATGGTATTTCCATCACTGTCAACTAATGTCATTGGTGAGGTAGTAAGGATATCTGAATCTCCTCCTGACTTCTGACTGGCAGTATCTGTAGTTGCCTTATCAGAATCATCAGAAGAATCATCTGTCTGGTTTTCGTTCTCCTGTCTGGTAAGTGAAGGATTTCCAGGATAAGAAATATATTCTACAAATTTTCTGACGTCACTAATGTCATCTGCATCTTTTGCATATCCCACTGCCATGTACAGGCTGTTTCCCTCTGAATAAATTGTCTGATAGCAGGCATCGTATGTGTCATTGCATTTGGCAATCCCTGTTTTGACATCCTCCAGCGAATATTTATAGATATTTACATAATCATTTCCGTTCGTATAGCTTGCATAGGTACCTTCCGTATCTGCTTTTTCCCACTCAGATCCAGTCGGCGGCTGTGTATAGAAATCGTTATTTCCTGCTGCCATAACCGTTGCAGCTGAAAAAATCCCAAGTGTTGCTACCGTCATAAGTGTCATAAATTTTGTCTTCATCGTGGATTCTCCTAGAATTTTATTTTCTACATCTGTAGAAGTTAATTGTATTCTACAACTGTAGAATACAATTGTCAATTCTTTTTTCTATATTTTTTTCACCACTTTACAACTTTATAAATGATATCCCTGATAACGTATTACCTGTTTCAAGGCATTAATTGTATGGTTTGATTTTATATGCTTTTCGATGTTTTTTACGAAACTGGCATAAAAAATCTGTTCACGTATTCCCTGACTTAAGACAAACCGGAATTCCTGTACACTGTTATCACGATACTCATCGAACTGTTCATCGCAATAAGGCAGAATCTTTCTGGTACGATGTGCATTCAAAAGCTGATGCCATCTGGCTTCTTCCTGTTCCTCCATGCTTTCAACCTGCGCGTCTACATCCTCCTGTTCTTATTTATTTTTGTCTTCTCTGCTCCATCCAGAAAGCTCCTTTTCCGCCGGTACTCAGGAAAGACAAAAGAAAACACAAAAAAAGCAGCCCGTTTAAAGCTGCTTTCTTCATGCCTTCTTTTTACAGATACCATTCTATAATACACGGAATTCTAGGTCAATATTACTTTAATTGCAATAGCGTTGCATATCGGTTTCTTTTATGCAGCCTGTATAACAGAAGGATTTGGTGACACTAATAATTACTCGATTCCTGCTGTGCTTTAGCTATGTGCAGTTAACCTATCACCTTTATTCGTTGCACCGCAACTTAAATATACCTCCACCTCTATATGTAGGTTGTCATTTTGTCCAAAACATCTAATAGTATTTCATCTGTTTTTCTAATTACTCAATCTTCCATCATACTTCTAATGCAATATTTCTAAGAAGTTAATGGTATAAGTTTACCATAAACTAATTAATATCACATTTCCCTCTGACATAATCCAATACATCCTGGTTTTTTTTAATAATGCTCTTATTCGAATACATCTGATCCATTGTCTTCCAACAATATTTTTTTCCATTAAGTTTAAAAACAGATTCACTATTATTAGGCAAAATTCCATTGTCGATTTCAAAAAAATGAAATTGAAATTTTTTTGTTACCTTATCACTATATGAAAATTTACGGCTTTCTTTTTCACCGATATATTTTACGTTCATTCGATCTGTTATTTTTAAATCACGTTTTATATTGGCTTTTATCTGTTTAATTTCTGCATTCTCATCAAACTTCCCATCCTGACATCTATAGTTTGGGAAAAGCCAACACTGCCATCGTTTGGAGTAAAAAAGTAAATACTTTCCCTTTTCATGGATATTTCTAAATACAACAATATTAAACGAATGTTCTGTTTTAGGATCTAAATCTACTACTTCATCATACAAATTTTTAATGGAATATGAGTGTTTTTTTGAAACTATTAGTCTGTAAATACCATGCCCTAATATTGAAGCTGTAATTGCCCACACAATAAGTTCAAAATACAATGATGGCATAAATGTTATTTTACTGCAATCCGTCACAAGCAATGTTATTGCAAGCGATATTCCTGAAATAATTTCCCCAAATTCCGCAAAGTTTGAGCCATTAATAAATTTTTTTCTTTTCTCTAACAACAGCTTTAATTCTGTCTCGTCAATCTCAAGCATTTTTAACCCTCTCCTCATATAAGTAATTTATTTTTGCAATACTACTTTCACTCTTTTCAATCAACTCCTCCTACCAGTTATTGCAAAAACACAATTTCTTATTGACAGATATAAGCTATCATGATAGAATTTCAAAGGTTGTTTTCAATAATTGTATTAACAAAAATACAATTCCGAAAGCAATTTAATCTATATGGCAGACAGCGATCATAAAACTTTCTCAGGGTGACAGATCGCTGTCGTTGTGTATTTTGCACTAGCCATTGTATCAGACATTTTTTCAGAATTCAAGAATGAATATCCCTGTATCTTTATTCATTTTCATCATGCATCCTTTCTATTTGAATGTGCAACATCAAATAAAGTTTATTTCTTTCTGTCATTTGCTATCTATCGCGAAAATTATTTTAATTTTTGCTACATATGATGCAATTATTTTTGATGATTTTTAATAATTTTTTTGTTTGTGTCTTATCTTTTTTGTATATTCCCCTTTAACGTTCTTTGCTATTTTGTAAGTCGGCATGACTATTTATCATCAATAATGAATAATTATGAATCTCGGAATAATAATATTACCTGACAAATTAAACATATTTTTTCTTGCCAACTCTACTCAGCACACTTTTATATATTTCTAATAACCCTCATCCATTTTACCGCAACAGGTAACGTTTTTTATACCATCACTACTTTAAAACCGTAAAAGGCCAAATAATCTTTAACAAGGTTATCTGGTCTTTTTCATATTTCCTTCAAATTGTTATCACATTAAATTTTCCCATTAATTTTCTATATTCTCTAATCCAATTCGCAATTGTTCGAAAAAGACCGCCACATTACAATAACGGTTCAGGGAATGGTTTCCATCCATGATAAATTCCCATGTATCTTTATAAGTACCGCACACATGGAAACCATCGTCATACAGATATTCCAGAAACTTTTCCGGCTGATCTGTATATTGATCTGCAATGTCAAATGCCAGATTTTCCTTTTCATCATCAGTCAGATCTTCTGCCCTGTCATGCAGCACATGTTCCATATTCCTAGAAAAATAGTAAATTTCATAAGGAAATCCTGCCACAGTTTCCCGGTTATACAGAGAATATACAATCTTTCTCTTACTTAGATTTCTGCGGATCAATCGATTCTTATTTTTCGCCTCTATATGCGTATCAAAATATTCCGTTTTTCCATTTTCAGACTGCCTGACCAACGATGGCGGAATAAAAGCTCCGTCTGTATCAATGATCTGAATCACCTTAAGGATATCATCCGCTACTATGAAAGGATTTTTAAGCAGATACTTTTGGATTTCCTTATCAATCCGTTCTTCAATATATTTTACCGTCATGTTTTCGTCTGCAGTGATATCTGTATGGAGCACGTCAAATTCTATATCATGATCGTTTACCAGTTTTGTAAATATCACAGCCAGTGCATCTTCATCCGTCGGCCCTTCTACAAGAAACAGAATAACTTTTTTAGTCATTAGCACGTATCCTTCCTGCCCGCCTCATAGCAAGCTCCATCTCATATATATTTGTTTCATTGTAGAGCTTTTCTTTTTGCCCACCAAGCTTGATCGTCCGCAAATAAGATAATCGGGTATTTTGTGTGTTTTTGATATAAGTAGATTTTATATAGCAATTCTCAGGATTCACAGTCGTATAAAGCAGAGAATCGTTTTCAAGGATTTCCAATGGGCGTAAGTTATGTGACGTAAAGATCAATTGTCCTTTAGCTTTATCCTGCATAACTTCCAGGCATTCTCCCAGTAAATATTCATAAATACCAGAATCCAGCTCGTCTACCACAAGGCAATAAGATTCTCTGTTATAGCAGGCAACTAAATTACTGCAAATAGAAATCAGCTTCTTTATTCCTGCGGATTCATACAAAAGCGGAATCCGGTTCTCTCCACGCATGGCAATGATTTCAAACTGCACTCCGTCTTTTCCTTCCTTCAATAGCTTATCAAACGCATTATAAATTTCTATATTGATCTCAGGTATTAATGATTTTATTACAATATTGATCTGCTTGATCGTATTTGCTACATAAGGAAAAACTTCTTTTGGCACCACATTTATATCTGTGAAGCGTAAGAAGATGCCTTCGCCTTTTTTGGGTATCGTATCCGGCCAGTCAATATTAACGGGCATATTTTCCAGATTTAAGGATAAATAACCGTATTGCGCGTTTTCAACAACAGCAAGATCATAAATTCCATATTTCTGAAAACACTGACTCAGTAGAGAAAGCAATGCAGCCTCACCTTCAGTTTTTTCAAAGACTTCCTGTGCTTTTCTTGAAAATAAAAAGGAACCTACCTCCGGAACACCCTTTTCCTCATTATAGTTCTGTGTTGCCTGCTCTGCGACTCCAAGTGCAATAACATTCTGGATATCCTTAGAAAAACACTCATACAATTTCAACGGACGAAAAAGCTCTTTCCTGCCTTTTTGGTAATCAAAAACAGGTGTGATCCGTTTTCCTTCGGACATTTCTCTCTGGCTGAATTTTTCTTTACTGATGCAGAAGCTCTTCTTACCGTTTTTCAGCAGTTCAATTTCATATTCTACCAGATAGCATTTTTCTTCGATTTTCAGCTCAAAGCGATACTTTACAGAGGAGGTATTACTTGCTTCATTTATATAATAATAAAAATTTGACGGGATCTGACGTCCGGAAAGAAGATATTTCAACAATACCATACAGTCCACAATTACTGTTTTTCCAGATCCATTAGCTCCATAGATTCCTAAAATGCTTCCTTTTCTATTTTGGGGCATTTCAATTTCACCGTGTATTACGTTTTTTATGTTGTTTATCTCCATTCCCAAAAGCCGAATAACGTACTTCATCTCCATCACATCTCCTTTCAGTTTCATTCACCTGTACTTAGTATATCTTATTATATTGCAAAAATCAATTCTTATTATACTTTTGTTAATATTTTTAACATTATTCTTTTTACTTTTCTAGTAAACATACACGTATCTTGCTTATTGTAGATGCTTCTAAGATAAAGGATAATTCCTAATTATCCATGTTCCCAGTAGTCTTAAACCATTATATTAATTATGAAATAAAAGGGGGAAGCATATTATGAGATTGCTTATATTGGCTACAACGAAATTTGCACCTACATATAATGAAAAACTTATATCACAGATTAATTATTTTAATAGCTTTGACAATATTGATTATTCCGGGGCTCTTTGAGCCACCTGTCCGGACTTTGAGAGCCACCATTCCGGAGAATGAGAGCCATATATTCCGGTAATTCAGAGCCACCTTATTGGGCTCTATTACATATATTTCCTTTATACTGTAAATACACACCTTTGGTGTGAATACA
>OLOP01002418.1_pt1 | contig 10366 bp, 7 predicted proteins | sample 1672381 | NCBI WGS metagenome assembly OLOP01 (sample SAMEA3136678, study PRJEB25190) | human gut metagenome | biome: human gut; feature: human-associated habitat; material: faeces | place: Austria | collected 2013 | reverse complement strand
GCGTCACGCCGCTTCGCTACGGTGACATCATCAAGTGGTTCAACAACCGCTCGGAGGGGCTGCCCGCCTACCTTATCATCGACATGGTCACGCAGAACGTCGAGGTCGTGCGCCTTGACGAGGGCATGAAGTACACGACCGCCGAGCACTTCTCCCGCAACCTCTACCGTCATCTGCGCTTCGCGTACCCGACCTATATGTTTGAAGAACCGGTCTTCGAGATCAACGAGGACGGCACGCCCTACTGGGTCTGCGCCAAGAAGGAAAAGACCATCGGCCTGTTCGGCGGCACGGACAACCACGGCGCGGTACTCGTCAACGCCATCACGGGCGAGAGCGAATACTATGAAGAGCCGCCCGCATGGGTCGACCACGTCTACTCCGCCGAGCTGATCGTTGAGCAGTACAACTACTACGGTCAGTACCACAACGGCTTCTGAAACTCCATCTTCTTTCCGGTAATCGGATGACGAAATATCAGATGACAGGAACACAATCCCAGTGGCAGGCCGGAAAGATCCTTTGCATTATATTTTCGATCTCCCAGAAGCGGCATTCCCTTATGCGCCATCTGAACTCTGATCTGATGATGGCGTCCTGTTTCCAGCCGAACCTGTACCATGCAGCGTTTCTGTCCCTGTACTTCCCTGCTTTCCAGAATCTTATAATATAAAACTGCTTTCTTTGCACCTGCTGTACCGGCAGGCACCACTGAAGAAGAGTTCGTTTTATTATCCTTGCAGAGCCAGTCTGTGAGGCATATCATCTGCACTTCTTCCTCTTCCTTTGTGCCTGCACTTTCCTTTTGCAGTACACTTTCCCTTTTCACATCTGTCACCGCCAGATAAGTTTTGGAAATCTCCCCCGTCGTCATCTGTCTGTTTAAAGCCGCTGCCGCTTTCGGATTCAGAGCAAACACTAGCACTCCTTCCACCGGCTGATCCAATCGATGGATCACAGCCAGATAAGGTATCTTTCCCGGTTTTTTTTGCGCAATATAATTCTTTAGCAGGCTTTCCAGATCCATACTCCCCACACGCCCACTCTGTACTGCAATCCCTGCCGGCTTATGGCAGACCAGGATATCCTTATCTTCATATAAAATACATTCTCTCACATCTTTCATCTATATATAATCTCCTTTATAAAAGCAGTAAATATCCCAAAAATTATACCTCAATCTTCATTTTCACGCAACGCCAGTTTCACTCCAAGATGGTCTGCCGCAAAACATGCAAAATAAAAAACCACGCCAGGCGTGATTTTTTCAAGCAAACTCAAAGACGGTCATCACTTTTTACTCTACCAGATTTCAAAAATGATGACCGCTTCAATGTTCTTCGTTATTCAATTTATTTTCCTCTTAGTATTCTTTCTATAATAAAATAATATGTTATTTACAAACTACTTTATAAGTTCACTATTAAATTTTTCTATGTTTATTTAAAATTCCTATTCTGTTTCCTGCTCATAATCCATATGTACTGTTTATAATCTGATTCATTCCTGCTTTTATGCTTTTATGATATCAGTTATTCAGTTCATCGGAACTTACTTAGAAAGTTTTATAGATTTTAAATTATAATTTCACGTATTATAATTTGTTTTCATTTATGAAATATCGGATACACTTTTTCATTATTTTTCGTGCTAAGCAATCATAAACCTAACTTCTTAAATTCACAACTGTTTAATTTCCTTATGTGCTTTTCATATTTATCGAACATTAATGGCAGATGTTCTGAATTATGTAAAGTATCACTGAAAAAGTACCTTAATATTTCTCTCAATATCCTGTAATTTTATATACCGGATATTCTTCTGATGCAGGATTTCAAACCATATACTTAAACTTCTATATGCCTCTCAAAACATCGTTCTTACCTTCAGTTTATCTGTTACCTGAACCTCTGCTTTCAGGCTAACTACTGAGATAAGGGTTATGCTCTTCCGGTAAATATTTCTTTACACATTTACCAAAATCCCTGTATCAGGTCTGCAACAGATATTCAATATAAGTTATCGCTTCTATAATACCTTTGATACATTCCTTCCTTATTAATCAGACTGTGCGTATGCTCTTATATTATATAAGGAAAATACTTTTTTATAATCTCCGTATCAGGTCTTTCTTGCAGGAAATGCGATACCCGTTACTCTTATATTGATGAAGTTATAAATTCTTTCCCAATGGAATCACCCGAACCTTTCTTTTATTTTCATCCTTTTCATTGGAACATTTATATATGCTATGAATTGAATGAATTTCTTTGATTGTTTAATTCGTTTCCTTGTTTCTTTTGATGGTGTTATAATAACACTCTTGTTATTATTTGTCAATACATTTTCGCATTTTATTTCAATATTTTCTATTTATCTTTGTCTTATTTACACTAATTTTACAATATTTTTATTTATTTGATAATTTTCAGACTATTTCACTTTTCTTCGATGCAGTACGTTGCTGCCCGGGGCTCTATTATATCCACGAATCGCTCCGCTGCAAAGCAGTTCCCGCAATTCTCATAATTTCATAAACAATAAAGATGCAGCTACTCCCAACCAAAAGAGAGGATAGCTGCATCTTCATCACTTCCTATTTTCGATTATAATTAATCAGGCATCCCTTAAGGATAATCTCACGCTCATCATCCGTAAGCTCCCCAAGAGCCACTTCAAACTCCTTCAGTCCCTCAGCACCGACAACATATCCCCGGATCACATCATCCTTTTCTTCCACTGCCTTACGAATCTGTGGGAAGAACAGATAATCTCCGTTTGCAAACGGAAGCTCCCCTTCTTTAATCAGGAATGGAAGCATACCCCAGTTGATCAGATTGGAACGGTACCTCTTTGTCGCATACTCATTGGCGATATTTGCCCATCCGCCAAGCACTTTCTGACAGGAAGCAGCCTGCTCACGCGCAGAACCATCACCTGGTTTCACTGCAAAGATCGTACTTCCCACACCAAGATTTTCCTTGCTTACATTCGGATAATCCTTTTTGATCACATCCATTACAGGTTTCATCTCCGGTAATGCCTCAACCGGACATTTTCCTTCCTGAATAGCCTTCTGAGCTTTCTGAACTTCTTTCGCACGTCCTACATAAGCAGGATCTTTTCTGGAAAGTGTAAACTCAGCCAGTCCAAGTGGATTGGAACGATAAGAAGATGTCTCACCGGACGGGATCAGTTCATCTGTTGTAGTAACCGGATCATGGATCTCAGAAACAACCTTCACGATCAGATTCTCCGGAAGTGCAGCCATCTCCGGCCAGTCCTTAATATTCGGACCAAACTGGATCTCTACACCCGGATCAGCTATACCCTTGCTGTCAAATACACGATTGTCATAAATTGTCTTATCAAAGAAATATTTCTGCCCTGTATAACCACCCGTATAATCCTCTGCTGAAGTCAGAAAACCTTTGTTTGCTGCAGTTGCCGCAATAGAACGTGCGTCCATAAGTGCAACAGAAGAAATCTGGCCATTCTGGATTTTGGAACCTTCGCGGTTCGGGAAGTTTCTGGTCGTATGACGGATACTGAATGCATTATTTGCAGGAGTATCCCCTGCACCAAAGCAAGGTCCGCAAAAAGCAGTCTTCACAACAGCTCCCGTTTCAAGAAGTCCTGCCAGAACGCCATTCTTAGCCAGTTCCATATAAATCGGAGTACTTGCCGGATATACACTCAATGTGAAGGCATCTGCACCAATGCTCTTGCCTTTAAGGATATCAGCTGCTGCACAGATATTTTCAAATCCACCACCTGCACATCCTGCGATGATTCCCTGTTCTACATAAAGTTTACCATCAATTACTTTGTCTCTTAATGTATATGGAACTTTTCCATCAAGGCTGATCTGTGCTTTTTTCTCAACATCTGCCAGAATATCATCCAGATTTGCTTTCAGTTCATCAATTGTATATGTATTGCTTGGATGGAATGGCATAGCGATCATTGGTCTGATCTCACTCAGATCAATCTCTACACAGCCATCATAGTATGCTGTTTCACCTGGTTTCAGTTCTTTGTAATCTTCACTTCTGCCATGGATCTCATAGAATTCCTGAATCTTCTCATCTGTCTGCCAGATAGAGGAAAGACAGGTGGTCTCTGTTGTCATTACATCTACGCCAATTCGAAAATCAGCACTTAAATTTGCAACACCGGGTCCTACAAATTCCATAACTTTATTCTTCACATATCCGTTTGCAAAAACCTTGCCGATAATCGCAAGCGCAACGTCCTGAGGACCTACGCCCGGTCGTGGAGAACCTGTAAGATAAATGGCAACTACACCTGGCATATTGATATCATAAGTCTGGGAAAGAAGCTGCTTTACAAGCTCCGGTCCGCCCTCACCCATTGCCATGGTTCCCAGTGCGCCATATCGTGTATGGCTGTCTGAACCGAGGATCATTTTACCGCCTGCTGCAAGCATTTCTCTTGCAAACTGATGGATAACCGCCTGATGAGGCGGTACATATACGCCGCCATATTTCTTGGCACAGGTAAGTCCAAACATATGATCATCTTCATTAATAGTTCCGCCTACTGCACAGAGTGAATTATGGCAGTTTGTCAGTACATATGGCACTGGAAATTTCTCAAGGCCTGAAGCACGTGCAGTCTGGATAATTCCGACAAAAGTGATATCATGAGAAGTCAGTTTATCAAATTTAATCTGAAGTTTGTCCATATTTCCGGAAGTATTGTGTGCTTTCAGAATTGAATAGGCAATTGTACTCTTTGCAGCTTCCTCTTTGGAAACAGGAAAATCTGCCTGATTCTCCGGAACAATCTTCTGACCATTCAGCAAATACACACCGGTATCGTATAATTTCATAATGTCTCCTCCATTCTGTTTTTTTGCATATCACAAATGCAGTTATGGAACTCACCTTATCCACACCAGTCTTCAAATTTCCAGATGAAAACTGATTTTCTCCTGAACCGGCACTTTGACACGCTAATTTATGGAAATTTAGGTTTTATTATAGAATATTCCACCGGAATAATCAAGCCTAAGACTATAAGTATTTTGCTGTTGCTTTTCACTTTCTTTACTTTCCCGCAAAAATCCGCTATACTGGGAATCACTTAGAAAATGAGATTTCTGCCGCCTGTGGCAGTTCTGACAGGGAGGTATTACCGATATGTTCCGTTTATGGGGAAAATTATGGAAAGATAATCATTTACTGAAAGATACTGTAATCTGCGATGACTCCGAAGATACGCGGACCCACAAGATTTTTCGTGGTCTGGAAAGTATCTGTTATGAAATGGATCTGGGAAACCCAATCTGGCTGGAATCTACAGTCAGACATTTTAAGAAACATGGAAAAGCCAGATTTTATCAGGATAATTTTATAGAGCAGATTGATTTTGATTATCTGGAGATCCAGGTAATTGAAGAGGATGACGAATAATAAATTATTCTGTCTTAAAATGTGTACAGGATCAGAAACTTTACATTGCCATATTGTTTCTGATCCTGTGTATCTCATTTGCAGTGAATTTTCATGTCTTTATTTCATAAATTCTCTTATGATTTCTCTCATAATCTCATCTTCCTCGGGTGTAAGCATTCCGCTGAAATGGCTTCCTGCTGCTGCAGTCTGGCGGATACTGTCCGCAATATGTTCAACGATTTCCTCTTTTACAGCTTCGTCAGCCTTCTCCGGCACCGGCACTTCTTCTACCCATGTGCGGGCATGTTCCACATAATCAGAAAAAGAATTCATCAGAAGTTCTTCTCTGTATGTAAAATCCAGCGCCTGTCTCAGCAAAAGCAATGCTGTCGGAATGATCGCAGCCACATAAAGATATGCCAGCGGCATTCCGTCCCATCGTGCATCTTTGGAATACAGAAAAAAAGCCAGTCCAAGAAAAGCGATACAGAAAAGTGACGGATACCAGACAAACCGGTTCATACGGTTCAACAGCCTGTCTCTTGTTTTCCAAAGATTTGTCCATTTCTCTTTGAGATTTGATTTAACCTCTGTATTTTTTCTGATCATTCTTCGGTAGGTAAGATGTGTGGTCAGCATCCCCAGTGCTCCCAGTCCGCCCATTAACATCATGGCATACAGCAGGAAATGCAGTTCCATAACTTTCTCCAGCATAACATCCTCCTCACTTGAACAGATAAGACTATCTGCTTCGCTGCCTGCTCATAAACTGACAGGATTATTATACTGCTGTTTCCGGTATCATGGAACTAAAATCGCTCATCAAATTCTCTCATAAAAAGACAAAAATGTCTCGAAGTGTTTACATATTTTCCAGTTTCGTAACTACCTCTTCAAACTTCATAAAATGGGAAGCTTTCACAAGAATAGTGTCACCATCCTGTACATAACCTTCCAGATGCTCCAGCAGACTTTCTCTGTCCGGCTCATAGATTACTTTCAGGTCCGGATTTGTCCGCTGTGCTCTCTCTGCCATATTTCTGCACAGTTTACCTGTACAGATAAGAACATCAATATCACATTTTCCGGCATGCTCTCCTACCTCCTCATGAAGCTGAACTTCATTCTCTCCAAGTTCTCCCATATCGCCAAGGACTGCTATTCTGCGTCCTGCACCATCCTGCAGAACATCCAGAGAGGCTTTCATGGACATAGGATTTGCATTATAGCAGTCATCTACGATCAGAAATTTATCTGTTTCGATCATTCTGAAACGACCGCTGATCGGCTCCAGGCTCTCGATTCCGGCTTTGATCTGCTCAGTTGTAAGTCCATAAATATTTCCAACTGCAGCTGCTGCCAGCGCATTATATACCATATGGCGCCCCGGCATCGGGATATCAACTGTAAATGCCGTATCCCCCAGATGAATGGTGCAGGTCATTCCCTTTAAACCTCTGCTTACAATCTTATCACCGTAAACCTGACATTCATTACTCATTCCGAAAAATACAGGTTTTATCTTTTCATATTCTTTTACTGTGATAAGCTTGTCATCATCGCCATTTAATACAATATGTCCCTCCGGTCTGAGGAATTTAAAAATCTCTGTCTTTGCTTTCAGAACACCATTTCTGTCTCCCAGATTCTCCAGATGGCAGGTACCGATATTCGTGATCACGCAGGTGTCCGGTCTTGCAATCTGCGCAAGTCTGGTCATCTCACCGAAATCACTGATCCCCATTTCCAGAACTGCAATTTCATCTCCATCACGCAGACGGAAAATTGTGAGAGGCAGACCAAGTTCATTGTTAAAGTTGCCCTGTGTTTTCAGAGTATGGTATTTCTGGTTCAGAACAGATGCGATCACTTCTTTTGTACTTGTCTTACCAACACTTCCTGTAATTCCCACAACCGGGATCTGAAGCTGCTTTAAATAAAACTCTGCAATATCTTTCACTGCCTGAAGAGAAGATTCTACTGCGATATAAGGAAAATCAGCGTTATCAAGTACCCGTTCCGACAAGGTTGCCAGTGCCCCTGCTTCCATTACCTGTGGGATAAATTTATGGGCATCTACACGTTCCCCCACAATAGGTACAAACAGACATCCTTCTTCTGCTTTTCTGCTGTCTGTGATAACAGACATTACTTCTTCCTGTAATTTATCAGCCGGACCATAATAAGTACCGCCGCATACGCGGGCGATATTTTCAAGAGTTAAGTTTTTCATAATATTTTTTATATCTTCTTTCCTGTTATAGCAATTCTCTTAATAATGCATCTATAACAATTCTATAAATTACTGCAGACACGCTCTATAGTGTGAAATCCTGCGTCGGATATTTTTTCATGGAAACTTCAATCAGTTTCTCACATAAAGTCGGATAGTCGATTCCCAGAACTTTTGCCTCCTGCGGAATCAGACTGGTTGGTGTCATTCCGGGAAGAGTATTTGCTTCCAGACAATACATATCTCCATTCTCCTTCATCATGAAATCAAGACGGCAGTATCCTTCCATAAACAGAGCTTTGGCTCCTGCTTCCGCATAATGCTGCATTTTCTCTGTGAGTTCCGGTGAAATTTCGGCAGGACAGGTCTCAATCGTAGAGCCGGCCTGATATTTATTCTTATAATCATAGAATCCCTGAAGCGGAGCAATTTCGATGATCGGATAAGCTTTTCCGTCCACAACCGCTACTGAAAATTCACGTCCTTTTATATATTCTTCGACCACGACTTCATTTTCATAAGAATAAGCGTCTTTGAGAGCCTGCTCATATTCGGCCTGATCATTCACAATATAAACACCTACACTGGAACCGCCACAGCAGGTTTTTACAACTACAGGAAATTCCATTCCAAGTGCTTTCAGATCTGTGGTCATTTCTTCTTTTACCATAGACACTCCCCGCGGTGTTGGTACATTATTCATCAGGAACATCTGCTTGGTGATTCCCTTATCCATTGCCAGGGCACTGCTTAAATATCCGGTTCCTGTATATTTGATTCCCATCAGGTCAAATGTTGCCTGTACTTTTCCATCTTCTCCGTTCGCACCATGAAGTCCCAGGAAAACAATGTCAGCCGCCTCGCAGAGTTTCAGCACGTTTGGTCCGAAGAAGCTTCTTCTCTCTTTTTTCATCTGTTCAATCCTGTCGTTAAATGCTGACATATATTCTGATGCTGCGTCCACATCATACTCTGACGGAAACGGATTCTCCCGGTCCACATTCTCAATGCCGCAAAAAATATCCACAAGAATCGCCTGATGTCCTTTCTGTCGTAATGCCTTACATATTCCTGTTCCTGATGTAATGGAGACAGTACGTTCTGTACTTGTTCCCCCCGCTAATACTACAATCTTCATCATTTTTCTCCTTTATTCATAAATAACAATCGGTGTGTTCTTCTCAACATTGCTGAAAATGATCTGCACCTGATCGGATGGTGCACAGATGCTTCCATGTGTGCCTTCAAATTCATAAAGCTGTCCTCCGAAATCCATTCTCCATGGAGCATCACTGATCCCCAGATTTCCATCGAATGGGATCCAGTAATTTACAGCAGAAGGATAGTCCTCTCCGTTCACTGTACATCCGCTCTTCATTTCACCTGTTGTATAACATCCCACAGGAGTTGCACAGTTGGGCACGAATGGATTTCCGGATACGATCTGCGCATCCGCAGTCGGCGTTCCATCTTTATAGAATACCATTCTCTGGGCCGTCAGGTCAATCTCTATATACGTATATCCGATATCATTTGTTTTCCTGACCAGACCTTCATGGGAATAAACAGGTTCTCTGACCTGGGTTTCTCCGTTTTTTATCAGTTCTGTAAGTTCTTTCAGCTCCGCTTTCTGATCGATCTGCCAGCCATAATTCCCTCCGCTGACAGTAATCTCACGACCATCATATGTATTAAATGTTCTCTCTGTTCCAACCGTATCATATTTAGCCGCCAGTTCACTGATATATGCTTCTATCTGTTTTTTGTCAAGTGTATAAAGACCGTTTTCATCTGTTGTGAGCCAGTTTTTGATCATATCTCTGTCTACTGTCTCTGTGCAATCGTCAAAATCATAGGTTATCACTACATCCGTAAGTTTGTTTATCAGTTCACAATTCTTCGTCAGAGTTTCATCACTCTGATAAACTTTCGGTTCTTTGTAGCATCCATCTGCTTCCAGATCAACCGGCGTTCGTCCTGTGACAAGAGCATCTATAATATCCTGACTTGTTTTTTCTGGTTTCAGTGCAGTTCCCTCCTGCTCAGGAACAATTACAAACTTATCGTCTTTCTCTTCTATATGAGCATCCGAAGGCTCTGTCATATTCTCCTGTTGCATACATTTCAGTTCGGAAATGGCAGCCTCTGTCTTCTGCTCATCATATTTAATGGAGGAGGACACTTCATAATTCCTGTGCTGATTAAAAGCAAGAAACCATGTAAAACGATCCTGATTTCTGATCAGTTTATCAACACTTCCATCTGAGTCATAGGAAAGTCCCGCCTGTTTTGCTGTGATACTTTCCTGTCCGTTATTTCTGGTGTCAATAGTAAGAACATATGCTCCCACCTTCTGCGTAAGCAATTCTTCTGACTGGGATACTGTCATATAGGAACAGTTGAATCCGTTTACCATTGATCCCGGTAAGAAATGCTCTGTGAAATAGTATACACCATATCCATATACTCCGGCAGTCAGCAGGAGCAAGATTATGATCAGGGTGATCATGATTTTCTTTCTGCTGCTCACGACATCCTCTCCTTTCTTTTTTATAAACAGCAACCGCCCGGCAAGAAATTATGCCGGGCAGTTTTATTATCACATTATTTATCCAGAAAGTAAATACGATTATTCTCTTTTATGCGTTTTCCAGTAGTGTTACTGTTCACTCCGTTCACAGTAACACGCTTCGCGATGCACAGAATTTATGCT
>OLOP01002414.1_pt1 | contig 10384 bp, 8 predicted proteins | sample 1672381 | NCBI WGS metagenome assembly OLOP01 (sample SAMEA3136678, study PRJEB25190) | human gut metagenome | biome: human gut; feature: human-associated habitat; material: faeces | place: Austria | collected 2013 | reverse complement strand
GAGATTGTGACAGGCAATATCGAGGCTGCAATGAACGAGTATAATCGGAAAAAGAAGGAAAAATAAAATGATGCAGGCTTTTATCGCACCGCTTGCGGGACTTGCAGAATATCAGGAGATTTTACAGAAGCGAAGGAAAGAAAAGGGGATTCTGCAGATCGCAGGCTGTGTCAATTCACAAAAAACACATTTGATGTATGCGCTTGGCGATGGTTTTTCTTACAAGATCATCGTTTTTTCCAGTGAAGAAAAAGCGCAGAAGGCATATGAAGAATATCGCTTTTTAGATTCCGGGGTATTGTATTATCCGGCAAGAGATTTGTTGTTTTACCATGCGGATATCAAAGGAAATTATCTGATGAAGCAGCGGATGGAAGTGATCCGCAGTATGGTGACAAGACAAAAGAATCAGGAGATTACAGTGATCACGACTATGGATGCTTTTCTGGACGGGCTTTCTCCGGCAGAGGAGATCGTTTCGAAGCGGATTCAGATCTCATCCGGAGATACTGTTGATTTTACTAAGCTTCAGGAGAGACTTTCCTGCCTTGGGTATGCGCGGGAAGTACAGATTGAAGGACCGGGACAGTTTGCAGTGCGCGGCGGGATCCTGGATATTTTTCCGCTTACAGAAGAGGTTCCGGTGCGTGTGGAGCTCTGGGGCGATGAGGTAGATTCGATCCGGACATTTGACGTAGAAAGTCAGCGTTCGATTGAAAACCTGCAGGAAATTGAGATTTATCCGGCAGCAGAACTGCAGAGTCAGAAGAAGCAGTCTTTTCTGGAGTATTTTCCGACAGAAGAGTCGATCCTGTTTCTGGATGAGCCGCAGAGGCTGATTGAAAAAGCAAATGAGATTGAAGAGGAATTTCAGGAGAGCGTCCGCAAGCGGGAAGAGGCCGGGCTGGAAGAAACGCAGGAGCTTACGGTATATCCGGTGCTGGAAATCTTAAACCGGATCAATCAGTTTTACGGAGTGGCATTTACCGCGCTGGAAGGAAAATGCAGGGGGTTAAAGATCCGGGAAACAGATTATATTCAGACGAAGGGTGTCAATCCGTATAACAACAGTTTTGAGATGCTCACAAGGGATTTGAAGCGGCTGAAAAGAAATCAGTACCGGGTGATCTTGCTGTCCGGTTCCAGGACAAGAGCAAAGCGCCTGGCGGAAGATCTGAGGGATTATGATCTGAGCAGTTTCTACAGCGAAGATATGGATCGTGAAGTGCAGCCGGGGGAAATTATGGTGGCATACGGGCATGTGACACAGGGATATGAATATCCGATGCTGAAATTCATGGTGATCTCTGAAACAGATATTTTTGGCAGACAGAAGAAAAAGAAGCGCAGAAAACTATATGAAGGACAGAAAATCCAAAGTTTCTCCGAATTAAAGGTTGGAGATTATGTGGTACATGAGAATCATGGACTGGGAATTTATCAAGGAATTGAAAAAATCGAAGTGGATAAGATTTCCAAAGACTATATGAAGATTTCCTATGCTAAGGGTGGAAATCTTTATATTCCGGCAACACAGTTGGATCTGATCCAGAAATATTCCGGTTCTGATTCAAAAAAACCAAAACTTAACCGTCTTGGAACTCAGGAGTGGACAAAGACGAAGGCAAAGGTTCGGGGGGCAGTTAAAGAAATTGCAAAAGATCTGGTAGAACTTTATGCAGCAAGACAGAATCAGGATGGGTTTGTTTACGGGGAGGATACAGTCTGGCAGAAAGAATTTGAGGAAATGTTCCCGTATGAGGAGACAGAAGATCAGCTTCTGGCGATCAATGCTGTGAAGAAGGATATGGAAAGCCACAAGATCATGGATCGTCTGATCTGTGGTGATGTAGGTTATGGAAAGACGGAAATTGCAATCCGTGCGGCATTTAAGGCAGTACAGGAAAATAAGCAGGTGGTCTATCTGGTACCGACCACTATTTTGGCACAGCAACATTACAATACATTTTGCCAGAGAATGAAGGATTTCCCGGTCCGGGTAGATCTGATGTGCCGATTCAGGACTCCGGCTCAGCAAAGAGATACGATTCAGAACTTGAAACGCGGGCTGGTAGACATTGTGGTTGGAACCCACCGTGTGCTCAGTGATGATATTGAGTATAAGGATCTGGGATTGCTGATCATCGACGAGGAGCAGCGTTTTGGAGTCCAGCACAAGGAGAAAATCAAAAAGTTAAAGAAAAATGTAGACGTTCTGACGTTGACGGCAACGCCGATTCCAAGAACTCTTCATATGAGTCTTATCGGAATCCGTGATATGAGCGTGCTGGAGGAGGCACCGCAGGACCGGCTGCCGATCCAGACGTATGTGATGGAATATAATGATGAGATGGTCAGGGAGGCAATCGAACGAGAATGTGCGAGAAACGGACAGGTCTACTATGTGTACAATCGAGTGGAAGACATTGCAGAGGTAACAGCGCATATTCAGAAACTTGTCCCGGAGTTAAATGTATCCTTTGCCCACGGACAGATGAAGGAGCATGAGCTTGAAAAGATCATGTATGATTTTATTAATGGAGATATTGATGTGCTTGTGTCGACAACGATTATTGAAACGGGTCTTGATATATCCAATGTAAATACCATGATCATTCACGACGCAGACCGGCTTGGCCTTTCCCAGCTCTATCAGCTTCGTGGCCGCGTCGGGCGTTCCGGGCGTATGGCCTATGCATTTTTGTTGTACCGGAAGGACAAATTATTGAAAGAGATTGCAGAGAAGCGTCTGGCGGCAATCCGGGAATTTACAGATCTTGGATCGGGATTCAAAATTGCCATGCGTGATCTTGAAATCCGTGGAGCTGGAAATCTTCTTGGTGCCGAACAGCACGGGCATATGGAAGCGGTCGGATACGATATGTACTGCAAAATGTTAAATGAGGCAGTCAAACATTTAAAAGGGGAATTATCAGAAGAGGATACATTTACGACAGCATTGGATGTCAATGTCGATGCGTATATTCCGGATTCTTATATACCAAATGAATATCATAAGCTGGATATTTATAAGAGAATTGCTACCATCGAGTCTGAGGAAGAGATGGACGATATGATAGAGGAGTTGATTGACCGTTTTGGAGATATTCCTAAAAAAGTGGAGCTCCTTCTGGAAGTAGCAAGGCTTAAGAATCTGGCGCATCAGGCGTATGTGACAGAGGTGACTCAAAAAGGTGTGACCTATACATTCCGTATGTATGAAAAAGCAAAAATCCATGTAGAGCGGATCCCGGATCTTTTAAAACAATTTCCGGAAGATCTGTCATTTAAGGCGGATGTATCGGATCCAAAATTCATTTACCAGAGAAAGAAGAAAACAAAGCGTGGTGAAGTGGAGAATCCAATTGAGGTTGTGAAAAAAGTGTTAATTGGTATAAAAGGATTGCTTGACTAGAAAAAAGAAGATATAATAAAAAAAGTGGACATTTCTTTGCCCATCAGAATGAAGGAGGATACGAAAACGATATGAAAAAGAGATTATTTGCGCTGGCTCTTGCGGGAGTATTGGCGGCTGTAACACTGACCGGATGCGGATCATTAAAAGGAGACGAGACGGTTGCGACAGTCGATGATACAAAGATTGATGCGGATCTGGCCAATTTCTTCGCAAGATATACACAGGCAACATATGAGACATATTATTCTGCTTATCTGGGAGAAGATATGTGGAATTCAGATGCTTCTGACGGAGAGACATACGAAGAATCTGTAAAGAGTTCTGTACTGAAGTCACTGGAAGATATGATTCTTCTTGAAAAGCATATGGAAGATTATGATGTGTCAATTACAGATGAAGATAAAGCAATGATCAAGGAGACAACGCAGCAGTTTTTGAATGATAATTCTTTAGATGACAAGAATCTTGTATCTGGTAGTGAGAAGACTGTAAATCGTGCATTGACACTGATGGCAGTTCAGCAGAAGATGCGAACTGCGATCCAAGCCGGGGCAGATACAGAAGTCTCAGATGAAGAAGCAGCACAGAAGAGCATGGATTATGTGTTCATTTCTTATCAGACAAAAGATGATTCCGGCAACAGCAAAGACGTTTCCGATGATGAAAAAGCGCAGTTAAAGTCTCAGGCAGAGGCGATTGCTTCCGGTCTGAAGGAAGGTGGAGATTTGAACGCGCTTGTAGAAGAGCAAGGGGCAACGGTTCAGACACTGACGTTTGATAAAGATACAACTTCTCCTGATGAAGATTTGATTAAAGCCGCAGATGCACTGGGCGAGGGAGAATCTACAGATGTGATTGAGACAGAAAAAGGCTGTTACGTAGCAAAAGTTACAAGCCTGTTAGATCGTACAGCAACGGATTCTAAGAAATCACAGATTGTACAGGAACGTCAGAAAAAGCTTTATGATGATACAGTGAAAAAGTGGAGAAAAAAAGCAGATATTAAAGTGCATAAGGGTGTATGGGAAAAAGTAAGTTTCCAGAAAGTGTCTGTAAAGATGAAGACTGAGACTCAGACACCGTATACAGATCAGGTGCAGACAGATGATCAGGCTCAGACAGATAATTAAAATGCAGTAAGTCTGAAAGACATGAAAAAATTTCCATAGAGAAGAAAAGACTTGCCAACCGGCAGGTCTTTTCTTCTCTATAGGAGATGGAATTTCCTATATGGTAAAATTATTTGAAATATGTGGATACAAGATCATTGACAAGCTTACCATCAGCTTTACCTTTTACCTTTGGCATCAGATGTTTCATGATATTTCCTTTGTCTTTTCCGGTTGGGTTCTCGATACCAAGTTCAGATAACACACCTTCGATGATTGCCTTTATCTCGTCTTCGCCCATCATTTTTGGAGCGTAGGCTTCCAGAACAGTCAGGCGGCGGTTGCATTCTTCAATAATATCAGTACGGTCAGCAGGTGTCATCTCCAAAGTCTCTTTTGTCTGCTTGATTTCTTTCATGATAACCTGAATCTCTTCTTCTTCTGTCAGATCTGCACGTTTGTCGATCCGTTTATTCTTAAGAGCTGCCAGAAGCATGGATAAAGTTTCTTTTTTCTCCTTTTCGCCGGCTTTCATAGCTGCGACCATAGCACTTCTAATTTCATCAATTTTACTCATGATACATATCCTCCTCGAAATTACTACTTTTATTATACAAGACTAGATTGAAAATATCCAGCCCTGGATTTTGAAAGAAAGATTCGTACAGAAATAATGCTTCATTCGGATATTAGAATTAACAGAAAACTAACAAAAATTTTGGAAAAACAATAAGTGAGTTTGTAGAAAAAATAACTGAAATATAGTATAATATTTTTCATATCAAGAATAAATAATCTGTCATTTTACAGGTAGATGATAGAATTAGAAAGGGGAACTATAATGGGCAAAGAAATGATAGCAATGTTACTTGCCGGAGGGCAGGGCTCCAGACTGTATGCGCTGACCCAGAAGCTTGCAAAACCGGCAGTTCCATTTGGCGGAAAGTACCGAATCATAGACTTTCCACTTTCAAACTGCGTAAATTCAGGTATTGATACAGTAGGTATTCTGACTCAGTATCAGCCTCTGGAGCTGAATGAGTATATCGGAAATGGGCAACCGTGGGATCTGGACCGAATCTATGGAGGAGTTCATGTATTACCACCATATCAGAAGGCATCTGGCTCAGATTGGTATAAAGGTACAGCAAATGCAATTTACCAGAATATTTCATTTATCGAGCGCTATGATCCGGAATATGTCATTATTTTGTCGGGAGATCAGATCTGCAAGCAGGATTATAGTGATTTTCTTAGATTCCACAAAGAAAAGAACGCAGAATTTAGTGTTGCGGTTATGGAAGTCCCGTGGGAGGAGGCACCAAGATTCGGACTTATGGTCACGGACGATGATGACCGTATCACGGAATTCCAGGAAAAACCGAAGAATCCGAAATCCAATCTTGCCTCTATGGGTATCTACATATTCAACTGGGATATTTTAAAACAATACCTGATTGAAGATGAGGCTGACCCGGAATCTGAAAATGATTTTGGAAATAATATTATACCGAATCTGCTGCGTGATGAGAGAAAAATGTACGCGTATCACTTTAACGGATACTGGAAAGATGTGGGAACGATTCCATCTTTGTGGGAAGCGAATATGGAAGTACTGGATCCGGAACACAGTGGAATTAACCTGTTTGATGAAGACTGGAAGATCTATAGCAGGAACAGTGGTATGCCGGGACATAAGATCTGCGCCGGAGCCAATGTAGAGAACTCGATGATCACAGATGGATGTAAGATCGCAGGCAGCGTGAAACATTCCATCCTATTTGCCGGAGTGAAAGTAGAAGCCGGAGCAGTTGTAGAAGATGCAGTCGTTATGGGCAGAACAACGATTAAAGCCGGAGCCAGTGTAAAGCATTGTATTGTTGCGGAGAATGTAGTGATCGGTGAAAATGCTGTGGTAGGAGCTATGCCGACAGAAGAAGAGCAAGGAGTTGCAACCATCGGACCGGATGTCTGCGTCGGAACAGGTGCCAAGATTGGATCGAATGCCATGATCAGTGAAGATGTAAAGGACGGTGAAGAAAAATGATAAATGCAAATGCGGACGCAATGGGAATTATTTTCCCGAATAATTATGATAAGTTTGTTCCGGAACTGGTCAGCGAAAGACTAATGGCTTCCATTCCATTTGCAAGCCGTTATCGAATGATCGATTTTTTGTTATCCAGTATGGTTGGCTGCGGAATTGATAAAATAGAAGTGCTTGTTCGTGAGAATTATCATTCGCTTGTAGACCATTTAGGTGGTGGCCGAGAGTGGGATCTCAGCCGTAAGAACGGAGGACTTAGTATCTTTCCTCCATTTGCCCAGAAGTCTATCGGCAGTATGGGAGGAGGAAGAGTGGAAGCGCTCGCCAATATTCTTCCGGTACTCAAAAAGCAAAAAGAAAAATATGTGATTATGGCAGATACGAATATTGCTGCAAATTTTGATTTCAATGCGCTGATCGCACAGCATGTAAAAACGGATGCAGATATTACGTTCGCTTATACAAAAGAGGAACTGCCACAGGAACTGACTGGTGCAAAAGATGCAAGTAAAGGGCTTTATTATACGTTGAAGCTGGATGGAGATAAAGTAGAAGACATCTACATCAATAAGCAGGAGCAGGGTGTGCAGAATTTCTCTATGAATATTTACATTGCGAACAGAGAGTGGCTGATCGATACCATTAATGCAGCGTTTATGCGTGGAGCTATTTCACTGGAGAGGGATATCCTGATCCCGCATCTGGATACATATAAAGTCATGGCTTATGAGCATAAAGGATATGTGGCGAGAATCACCGGACTTAAGAGCTATTTTGATGAGAACATGAAACTTCTGGATGATAAGAATCTTGAGAAGCTTTTCACAGGTAATCCCATCTATACAAAGATTCGTGACGATAATCCGACCAGATACATCGGCAATGCAAAAGCAAGTAATGTTATGGTAGCAGACGGTTGTGTGATCGAAGGTGAAGTGGAGAACAGTATTTTATTCCGTGGTGTGAAGATTGCAAAAGGTGCGAAAGTGAAGAATTGTGTTTTAATGCAGGATACGATCGTTGGAGAAGGTACAAAGCTGGAATATATCATTTCAGATAAGAATGTAAAAATCACCGATGGAAAAGAATTAAAGGGTGATGAAGCGTTTCCTGTATTTGTTGCGAAAGGACAGGTTGTCTAGTGAACGGGTGCATGTTATGCCCGAGACAGTGCCAGATTAAGCGAGAAGAAGGAAAGCGTGGCTTTTGTGGGGAGTCGGATTTGGTCCGGCTTTCCAGAGCTGCGCTCCATATGTGGGAAGAACCGTGTATCTCCGGGATAAATGGATCCGGAGCTGTTTTTTTCTCTGGCTGTACGCTTCGATGTGTATATTGCCAGAATTATCACATTGCCAACAGTGAGGTTGGAAAAACAGTAAGTGTTGAACGGTTATCGGAGATATTTCTGGAGCTTCAGGAACAGGGGGCGAACAATATTAACCTTGTGACACCAACGCACTTTGTACCACAGATTATCGCGGCACTGGATCAGGCAAGAAAAAAAGGGCTTAACCTCCCAATTGTTTATAATACAAGCGGCTATGAAAAGGTGGAGACTTTACGCAGGCTAAATGGATATGTTGATGTATACCTTCCGGATTTTAAATATCTGGATTCGGAGCATGCAAAGAAATATTCCGGGGCAGAAGATTATCCGGAAGTAGCAAAACGGGCACTGGCAGAAATGGTCCGGCAGACTGGGAATCCTGTATTTAATGATGCGGGGATTATGACAAAAGGTGTAATTGTGAGACATTTGTTATTGCCTGGGTGTCTGAGAGATGCGAGAAGAATTGTGAAATACCTCTATGAAACATATGGTGACCAGATTTATATGAGTCTCATGAACCAGTACACTCCACTCGATACGTTGAATCGGGAAAAATATCCGGAGCTTGCCAAGAAAGTGACGAAAAAAGCATATGATGTTCTGGTGGATTATGCCATAGATCTTGGCGTGGAGCAGGCATTTATTCAGGAAGGCGAAACGGCAAAAGAAAGCTTTATTCCTGATTTTTCCTATGAAGGAGTGTAATGAAGAACAGATGCCAGAAGATATGAAGAGCTATCGGCATTTCATTATTGACATTTGAAGAGAGTTCTTGAATAACAGGAACGTGAATGATAAAAAGGTAAAGAAAAGTTAACGAAGGAGAAAAGGTATGGCAGACAGAGCCCAGTTTCAGAAAAAATTAGGAGAGCTTCTTGCAGTTGCAGCAAGCCAGAATAATAAAATGACCAGTCAGGAAGTGCAAGCTTTCTTTCAGGATGACAATCTTACAGATGAGCAGATGAATCTGGTTCATGAATTCCTGATGTCTCAGAAAGTGGAAGTAATCGGATATACAGGAACTATAGAAAATACAGAAAAAACAGAACAAGAAGAAAAAGATACATTAAGCCAGCAGGAAAAAGACTATGTGGCAGAATATCTGATCGATATTGAAAAAATGGCGAAGCAGACGGAGGAAGAGGTAACACTTGCATATTATCTTCCCAAAGTTGTGGAAGAAGCAGTAAAGCTGCATATGCCGGGAATCTTCATCGGTGATGTGATCCAGGAAGGCAATGTCAGCTTGATGCTGTACTTAGGTGAGAATAAGAAAGCAACAGAAGCAGAAGTGCTGGAGCAGGTGCGAGCTGGAATCCGGGTGATGCTGGAATCCCACACCGAAGAAAAACGCCGCGATAAGAAGATGGTCGAGCGGGTGAATAATCTGGACGAGACAATCAAAAGCATGAAGGAAGAATACGGAAGAAAAGTATCGGTCGATGAAGTGGCGGAGCGTATGGGTATTACGGAAGACACCGTGGAAGATATCCTGAAGCTTGCAGGCGAAGAAGTGAAGGATGAGTAAAGGTGAGTCCTGCCTGTAAGTGGAGGTTGTTATACGCGATATCTGGGTGGAATGTTGTGGACATTTGAGCGCATTTGATATTATTCTGAAATTAACCAATCAATCAAATTGATGGATTTTATGCCATTATATGAAGAGTCCATTCCAGGATTTAAAGAAAGAATAATTTTTCCAATATGGAATACGCAAAAAATTCTGCTTCCTTTATTAGAATAATTTTCATGCATTTTCACATAATAGCATTAAAAGTAAAATTTAGCATGAGAAGAAAGAACAGCCATGCGGAATCAATCATGGAGGAATCATATGAAGGCAACAGGAATTGTACGTCGGATTGATGACCTGGGACGTGTGGTCATTCCGAAAGAAATACGAAGAACACTTAGGATCAGAGAAGGTGATCCACTGGAGATATTTACCGACCGGGAAGGCGAGATTATATTGAAAAAATATTCACCAATCGGAGAGCTTGCTGCATTTGCAGGTATGTATGCAGACAGCCTGGCAAAAGAGGCAGGGTGCCTTGTGTGTATCTGTGATATGGATCAGGTCGTGGCAGCTTCCGGAAACGGGAGAAAAGAGGTGCAGGAAAAGTATATCAGCAAAGTTCTTCAAGGGGAACTGGAAGAAAGAAACAGTATTCTGGCAAAGGTAGATGAGAAGAAATATATCCGGGTGTTTCGGGAACAGGAAAAGGATTATGTATGGGAATCTATTACACCGATCATTTGCGAAGGAGATGTTGTGGGGGCAGTTATTTTACTGTCATCAGATGAAAAAGAGAAGTTTACAAAACTGGAACAAAAGCTGGGGGCATGTGCGGCAGGATTTCTTGGAAAGCAAATGGAGTGATAAAATTTGCAGAAGCAGTCATATTCGCCGGATCTGGCTCATACCTTGTGGTAGACAAGGAGGAAAGAGATGGAGAATATGCAAAAAACGGAACCATTTC
>OLOP01002413.1_pt1 | contig 10388 bp, 10 predicted proteins | sample 1672381 | NCBI WGS metagenome assembly OLOP01 (sample SAMEA3136678, study PRJEB25190) | human gut metagenome | biome: human gut; feature: human-associated habitat; material: faeces | place: Austria | collected 2013 | reverse complement strand
GTGATGCCGCGCTCCTTGCGCAGCAGTTTGATGATACGATTGAATTCCATGATCTCTGTCTCCTCAATGACCCCGGGTTGGGGAACATCCTTGATTTTTGGTTTACAGCAGGTTGATTATACACAACGGAAAACGAAATGTAAAGCAAGAAAAGTGACGATATTTTTCATCAAATTTCGTCATTTCTGTCAAAGGCCTTGCCGGATACACTACATCTATGTTAAACTACAGGTATAACAGCATACATTTTGTGGCGGACGCCCGGGGCACAAAGATGCCGGGCGGGAATATTTTTGGCAGAGGACGCGCTTTTCTGCCAGAAAATGGCTCCCGTTCCGGCCAAAAGAAACGGCACCCGGCGCAAAATGCAAAAATTCCAAATTGGAACTTCCATCTTTCCTGGTTTTGTGCTATAATGCTGTTTTGGCACCTGTCCTTGTCTGGCGCACAGCTTTGTGGTGGGCAGGGAGGCTATAAAAATAGGAATAGGAAAGAGGATTACCCAAATGAAACGCAACACCATCACCCGTCTGTGCAGCCTGGCCGCTGCCGCTGTTCTGGCTGTGAACTGTATCGCCCTGACCGGCTGCGGCAGCAGCGCATCTTCTGCTGCTTCCAGCACCGCTTCCACCGCTGCATCCGCTGCTGCCGCCGGCGACAACTCCTGCGGCGAGGGCGTCACCTGGACCCTGGCCGACGGCACCCTGACCATCAGCGGCACCGGCCGTATGACCAACTTTACCTCCGACAGCCCGGCACCCTGGGCAGACCAGGCCGACCAGATCACCAATGTGGAAGTGGAAGGCACTGTCACCAGCATCGGTGCCGTCGCCTTCAAGGGCTGCACCAACCTGACCACCGTGAACATCGCTGACGGCGTGGAGTACATCGAGGCCGGTGCCTTCAACGGCTGCACTGCCCTCACCGATATCACCATCCCCGAGAGCGTGGGCTACATCAAGACCGGCGCCTTCAAGGATTGCAACGCCCTGACCAGCGTTACCATCCGTGACGACTGCCGCCTGGACATGAACGTGTTCCCCACCACCGTTGAGGTGAACCACAGCGAGGGCTGATCCTCCCCTGGCCTGCCCCGGACGCCCTCCCACATGATACGAGGTGCTATGCATGAAAACCTTTAAACTTCATCTCATCCGTCACGGCGTGACCGCCGGCAACCTGCAGGGCCTGTACATCGGCAGCGGCACCGACATCCCGCTGTGCGACGAGGGCCGTGCCCAGCTGGCCGAACTGAAGGAACGCTTTGAGTACCCCCAGGTGGACACCGTGTTCTCCTCGCCCATGCTGCGTGCGGTGGAAACGGCCAACATCCTGTTCCCCAACGCGGCCCACACCTTTACGGTGCACGATCTGCGAGAGGCGGGCTTTGGCAAATTCGAGAACAAGCCCGTGAAGGAACTGGTGCACGACGAGGACTTTAAAAAGTGGATCACCCCGGGTTCCGGCTTTGTGCCGGAGGGGGCTGAGCCCACCGAGCAGTTCCACGCCCGCTGCGCCGAAAGCCTGCTCAAGCTGTTTGAGTATATGATCCGCATGGACGTGACCGAGGCCGCTTGTGTGACCCACGGCGGCGTGATCATGAGCATGCTCAGCCAGCGTGCTCTGCCCAGCCGCCGCCCCGAGCAGTGGATGGCAGACCCCGGCTGCGGCTACACCGTGCAGACTGACGTGCAGCTGTGGATGCGGGACAAGCTGGTGGAGGCCATCGACATCGTGCCCTTCGGCTATGCCGACACCCTGCGCGGCCAGGCCGAGACCGAAGAGAACGAGGCCTACGAATAAACGCAAAGAATCGGTTACAATCCGGGGCAACCGCTTGACAGAACGGTCACAATCCTTTATTGTATAAAGGAACCACTTTTTCGTTTCGCCAAGGAGGAAGTTCCCATGTCACAAGCCATCTCCCGCCGGTCATTCCTGAAATGTGCCGGCTCCGGTGCGGTCAGCCTTGCGGCTGCCCTGCTCACCGGTGTATCCGCAGCAGCGGCCGAGCTGCGTGCTGCGGGCGACCCTGCCCTGCTGGACGGCAAGGCGGCAGTGGAGCTGCTGGGTTATGCCCCGGCTCCGGGTCTGGGCGGTGTGCTGGTGTATCTCTCGGTGGAGAACCTGTCCGGCCATGCGCTGCCGGTGGGCGAAAGCTACCTGCAGAGCCGTCGGGTGTCCACCCGGGAGGATCTGTACAGCATGGGCACCGGGGTCACGGCCACCTGCAACGGTCGTGCGGTGCGCTGCGGCAGCTTTGCCGCCCCGCTGTACGGTGAGAACGCGGCGGATGCGTCCATCTTTACCCTGAATCTGGCCGCCGGGCGCGGTGCGCTGCTGCACTGCTTCTGCGCCGTGCCGGAGGACTGGCAGACGCTGGAGCTCACCTATGCCCCGGACTTTGCCGCCGGGCGCAGCGTCACCTTCACGGTGCAGCGCGGCGCGGACGAAGCGGAACTGGGCATGGTGCCCGCCACCCCTGCCGAGGTGGGCAGCGTGGTGGATCTGTAAACCGAATAAACGCAAAAGCTCCCCGTGCATCTGCACGAGGAGCTTTTTGTGTGTCAGGGCTGCAGCAGGTCGTTCCCGGCGGAATCCTGCACGGTGACTTCCTCACCGGTCAGGCTGGAAAGCCATGCAATGTAGCTGCGGCCGCTCAGGATGCGCAGCGGGCGGCCATCGGCGTCGTAAAAGGCAAAGGTCGAGTCGGTGCCCTGGGTCCAGGTGATGTGCCACAGGTGGCCGCCGTTGAGCCACAGGCCGCCGCCCATGGTCAGGTCGTAGTCCAGGGTGCGGCCATCGTCCCGCGGGGTGGAGGCACTGTACAGCACCAGGAGGTTGTCAAAGGCGGCCTGGGTGCCGGTGTTGGCGTCCAGCTGCGGGGTGCCGTCATTGTGCAGCATCCCGTAGGTGCCGGTGTCGGTATCGTAGGCAAAGCGGGTGGTGCTGCCGGACGGGAACTGTACTGCCGCCTGAACTGCGTCGGCGGCATCCGCATCCGGCAGGTGGCCGTCGGTCTGCTGAGGCAGCAGGGCCGGGACAGTGGGTACGGCGGGGGTGTCCCCTTCCTGCGTGCTGTCTGCGGATTCCGCAGGGTCCTCGGACAGCGCGGACGAGAGGCTCAGGCTGCCCAGCACCTTGGCCACAGACTGGCCGTTGGTGCACCACAGCGGGCTGGCCCAGTCGGTATTGCCGGTGGTGAAGGCGTTGCGGCCTGTTTCCAGCGCGTCCACCGCGCGCAGGTTCCAGTAGTCCAGAAAATTGCGGGTGTACAGGTCGCAGCCGCGCTGGATGGGCAGCACCTGCTGGCCGCTGAGCAGCCGCCAGAACAGGTCCTGCCCCAGCGTGACCGGCCCCACCGTCGGCATGGCCGACACGGAGGGATAGACCAGGCACAGGCTGGGGGCGGTGTCCGCACGGGCTGCGGCCTCCAGCACCACAGAGGCGCTGCCGATGCCCCACTGGGTGGTGCTGCCGGGGGCGTTGTCGATGACCACTGCCGCCGGACGCTGGCCCGGGTATTGCTGCTCCTGCCCGGTCAGGGGGTCGACGGAAGCCGTGCTGTCAGCTGCCGGGCCGCCCGGCATGCAGCCGGCCAGCAGCACAGCGCACAGCACGGCCGCACCGATGCGCTGGATCCAGATGCGTTTCATGGCGTTCCCCTCGTTTACTGATAGCTGAAATTGGACCACTCATCGTCGTCCACAATGGCAAGGTAGGTCTTGCCGCGGTTGAAGAGCAACTCGGCCCCGGCGTCATCGTAGACCTTCAGTGGATGCTCCGGGGAGGCCTTCTCCCAGCGGCCCACCTGTACCCCGCCCCGGCTGAAGAAGTAGGCTTCGCCGCCGGAAATGTAATTCACCTGCTGCACGTCGCCGGAGTCGCCGGGGTAGGCGGCGATGGGGGCAAAGCAGATGAGCAGGTTGTCGAAGCTCAGCTGCTTGCCGTTCAGTTCGTCCACGGTGTTCTCGAATCCGCCGGCGGCGTGGCTGTACATCTGCATTTTGTAGGTGCGGCTCAGTGCACTGTAGCTGAAGCTGGTCTTGTAGTTGTCGGAGTGCACGATGCGTATCGTCCGGCCGGAAGCGGTGCCGCGCATGGTATTCTCGGCCCCGGTGCGGTAGTCCGCAAAGCGGAAGAAGGTGGTGTCATAATCGTGGCTCAGGCCGATGTCGGCATTGGCGGCGGCCTGCCGGATCTCCTTGCCGGAGGTGAACTCGGTGTGTTCGTAGGCAACGTTGCGGCCGCGGCTGTCCCGGTGGGCCACATGGGGATGGGTGGGCGTGTTGAAGTAGCTCTTGCCGCCGATGTTCAGACCGGAGTAGTTGTAGACGCTGATGAACTTGGTGCAGGGGGCGCTTTCGCCGTCGTGGTAGTACAGCGCCTGCCAGGGCATCAGCAGCTGCAGGAACTGGTCCCGGCCGGAGCGCATGGGCCCCACCTCGGGGATGCTGTCGGCGTCGCGGTACACGGCACAGAAGCGAGTGATGCCGCCCTCCACCTTGCTCTCGATGAGCAGGTCAGCAGAAGAAAGGCCCCGCTGAGGGCGGGCGTTCTGCCGCTCGGAATAGCTGATGTTGTTGACCATCACGCCCACGATGCGGCCGCTGCTGCGGTTGGCCTCGCCGGTCAGCGGGTCGGCGTCGTAGGCAGGCAGCCAGCTGGACGCGGCCGGTTCCTCCGCTGCTGCGGAAGATGCGGCGGCCTCACTGGAAGCCGCTGCCTCGCCGGAGGCTGCCGCCTCCGAGGATGCAGAGGAAGAGCTGTTGGCGAGCTTCTGCCGCAGCCAGTCGGAAAAGCGGCTGCCAACGGCGGCAGAACCGGTGGCCCGGCAGCTGGTCAGCGCCAGCGAAGCGGCTGCCAGCCCGGACAGACGAAGAACGGAACGGCGAGTGATCTTTTTCATAGAAATTACCTCCTGCAGGGGGAAAGGATCGCGGCGGGGTCAGGCACTGCCTGCCCGGAAAAGAGCCCAAATCGGATTTGCTTTGATTGTAACGATTCTGTCCGGTTTTGTAAAGAGGAACTTGTCGGGATAAAATCCCTCCATCTCGCCTGCGGCGAGACCGTTCGGTCGCTTAAAGTCCCCGCGGGGGACTTCATAAGTGCAACGCAAGAATTTTCGGCCGGGCACTTGCATTTTATCGGCATTTATGGTAATATTATTCGGCAGTATTGTATTGTTGCAGAATATGCGCTCGTAGCTCAGCCGGTAGAGCATCTGACTTTTAATCAGAGGGCCAGGGATTCGAGTTCCCTCGAGCGCACCAAAATCCCACGAAGAATCGTAAGATTCCTCGTGGGATTTTCCATTTTCTGGGGCTCTGCACACTTTTGCACACTTTTTGCACACCGGCGGGAAAGCCGTGTTTTTCCTTGCATTGTCTGCATTCTGTGCATCGTGAGCGTTTTTTCCATACTTTTTTCAGGCGAACAGCAGGCGGGTGAACTCACGCCGCTGCTCGGGGTTCATCTGTCGGACAACTTTCAGCATCCCTTCCGGGGTGATCTGGATGCTGTCCGGCAGATTTTCTTTTACCGGCACAGAGCCGGATTTGGGGGAGCTGATGTCCTGTGAATAGAAGTCTGCTTCCAGCTTCTCAGCCAGCTCCAACCGGGGCTTGTCCTGCGTGTGGGCGTAGGTGTCCATCAGGATGCCGGTGGTGGCGTGACCGGTGTTGCCCTGCACGGCTTTAATGTTGCCGCCGGATTCAATCAGCTGGTAGGTGGCACTGGAGTGGCGCAGACCGTGGAACACGATCTTCTCAAACTCCGGGTGCTCCGCACGCCAAGTGCGGTACCATTTAGAAAGGGCTTCCGGGGCAACAGGCATACCGTTGGGAAGGCGGAAGAGCTGGCCACAGTTGCGATACCTGCCATCCATGGCAAGCTCGTCCTGACGGAGCTTTTCCAGCCAAGCCAGCAGTTCCTCTTTCAAGGGTCTCGTCAGATAAAGGGTGCGGCTGGATTTCTTGGTTTTCGGCTTCTTCAGCACCAGTGCGGAGCTGCTGCCCTCACGCTGGTCGGGGAAGATGTGGTAGATCTGATTCGGGTCGGTCTTTTCCAGTGCAGCCTTTTCGGTGCGCTGTAAGCTCCTGCCGACCGTGATGGTTCCCCGTCCATCCGCTGCATCGAAGTCGATGTCTCCCGGCTGCAAGCCAAGGATCTCTCCGACACGCAGCGAGAGAATCATGCTCAGATGAACAGCAAGGTGGAGCGTAGGGTCGGTCATGGTCTGCAACGCAGCAAGCATGGTCTTTTCGTCCCAGATGGCACGTTCTTCCGAGGTCGATTTCGGGGCTTCTCTCGGAATCGGTGACTTGAGGAGCAGACCCCACTCAACGGCATAGGAAAAAGCAGTCTTGAGCATGGCGTGGACTTCCCGGATGGAAGCGCCCGTCAGAAACTGCCGCTTCTGTTTGTCGGTGAGCGTTTGCTTGACACCCTGCTTATACAGTCCGCGCGGTGTCCGGCTCAGCGTGGCGTAAAACTGTTCGAGGTCATACGTCTGAACCTTCTGAATCTGCTTCTTGCCGAGATAGGGCACGACAAGATTCTGAATCATGGCTACCGTGTGGGTGTAGGTTTTGGGTGCCCACTTGTGCTTGCTGGACTGGATGGGGAGCCACTTGTACAGCATTTCCGCTACCGTCATTGCATCGGGTATGAGGAACGTACCGTCCAAGAGTTCTTTCTCTACCGAGATCTTGCGGTCTTGCGCTTCCTTCTTGGTTTTGAAACTCTCCCAGCCTTCACAGATCCGGCCAGCATGGTCTTTGTATTTGAAACGAACGGAGTAGGAATCTCCGCGCCTGAGAATAGATGCCATAGATGTTCCCTCCCTCAGACCGCTGCAAACCAATCGTCAAAGCTCTGCTTGCTTACCCGGATGCTGGTACCGAGGCGGATCACCTTGAAGTCTTTCGTGGTGTTGCACAGATTGTACGCAGCACGGTTGGAGATCGCCAACAGTTGGGCGATCTCCTCCACCCGGTAAACGAGCGGGGCGTGTCGGACGGTTTTGCTGGTCTGGTCAGAAGGTTCTACGGCAGGGGTTTCGGACAATTTCATTGTAGGGGATTCGGGCGCGATTTTCAAGTCCTCACGGGTCAGTTTAGCGGAATTTTTGCGGACATTCGTCATAGGCATGTCTCCTTTGCACTTCTCCAGACCCGGCGCAGCTCCGGTTGAGCTGCACCCTGTGGGCCGGTAAATATGTAAGGGCCTGCCGCTCCTGACCCGAAGCAGCAGCCCAAAAAAGTGCGAGAACTTGAATTTACGCGCCCCACGCGCCCCAAACCACACAAAAGTACTTTCCTGTGTGGCTTTTACAGGGCGCATGGTTGGGATGGACGCGCCCTTTGGGGACGCATCTTGGTTTTTCTCCCACCCCGAAGGGCGTGTTGCCGCCCCGCATCCGCCCGGAAAGGGCAGATACGCGCCCGGAGAAAACGGCGATAACAGGTAAAAACAAATGCTTTGGGGCGCGTGGGGCGGGAGATTTTCACTTTTCGTGTGTTTTATGCCGCAGCAAAGGCGGGGTGGACGCATACGCCCCGGAAGCCGCGGTACTTTCCCTCGATGTGCTTGGAGAAGGTCAGGCCATACTTCCCTGCATTTTTCAGCAGGAACTGGCTGAACTTCTTTTGCGGAACAGGCGATTCCAGATTATCCTCGCACCACTTGGTGTAGGCGCGGTAGAGATAGGTGGAGCGTTCCTCGGTGTCGGGCTTGAAGCGGACATACGCCGTTGCCTGCATGAACTGGGTCAGGTTGTCGCTGTCCGCCATGGCTGCTTCGAGGTTCTGGATGGAGCGCTCGCTGATGGTAAACTGATAGCGGTTCGCCAGCAGACGGTGCAGCCCCTCCAGCATCCACAGCAGGATGCCGGGACGCTCCTCGGACAACTCTTCGATGAGGAAGGGGTTATCCACCCGGGCAGGGTCACGGTCTTTCACCGTGATGAGGATCTGTCTGCGCCAGAAGCCGTCGCTGTCATCGTGAGCAGCCACAAGGTTGCCATTGCCGAAGCAGATGAAACGAACGTACAGCAGGCCTTGGACAGCCTGCTTGTTTTTCCGCTCGATGCACAAACGGTCTTCAGCGGTGACGATGGACTTGATGTTCCGTGTTTCGGGCAAAGCCACCATGTTCAGGTCGTCATCGACCATGACCAGCTTGTACTCCAGATTTGCACTGGCAAAGCGGTTCGTTTCGATGCGGAGGATGGATTCGGAGTGAGAGGCTTCCCCGAACAGCTTCTTCAGCAGCAAGCCGATGCGGGATTTTCCCTCGCCGCCCTTGCCGGTCATGACCAGCATCTTCTGCGCCTTGGTAGACGGGATCAGAAGATAGCCAAGGTATTCCTGCAAGGTCAGAATGTCCTCCGGGATGAGCAGACCGTCCAGAAATTCCAGCCACTTGGTCGGTGCGGGGGCATCGGGCTGGTATTCCACGGGGAGCCGGTTCAGGCAGAGTTCCTTTTCCGGCACAAAGCCCCGCTCGTCCAGAAAGTAGGTTCCGTTCTGGAGATGGATGCGGTCAAGCTGGGGTTTCCATTCAGGGGTATAGGTTTCGATACGGAGTGCGTCCAGAACCTGCTTTTCCTTCTTGGCAAGGTTGTCGAGCACAAAGTCACGGAGGTCGCTGTGGACTTCGTAGAGCAGTGCGTCCTCGTCTACCTCGCCGTTCTGGTCGAACAGCTTCTGTTTCAGGCACATCATGGGGTGTTTCTCTAAAAGGTACTGGCAGTAAGCGGTTTCACGCACTTTGCCCTTGCTGTCTACCCAAGGGCATTCGCATTCTTCCTCTTCTTCCAGTTCGTCCTCATCACGCCAATCTTCGTTCCTCTTTTTCCAGTCGCTCATGCAATCCCTCCCAATACTTCCGTAGCTCGTTTTCGGTCTGCGGGTCCGGGAGCACCGAACAGTCCAGATAATATTCAACGATGTCAAGGTTCTTTATCGCTTCAAGAAAGCAGGGGTGAAGTTCTTCTGTGGGTGACTGCGGTGCGTATCGGACCCGCCAACGCTGCAGACAGCGGTAATAGTCCAGCAGCTGCTGCCGGACGGTGGGCGGTCTGCGGGGAGCAAGCCGCACCTTGCCGTCGGCAAGTGCCATGCCGAAATCGTTTTTCAACTTTTCCACAGCCTTATAGGGAGAAAGTTGAAAAAGTCTGCCGACAAAATCGATCACATCGCCATCCGCCTGACAGGCGAAACAGTGGAAACGGCTGTCCACCTTCATGCTGGGGTGTTTATCCCCGTGGAAGGGACAGCACATCATGCCGTTCCGGTTTACGGCGAAGCCGTATAGCTCCGCTGCCTGCCGGGTCGAGATGGCGTTCTTTACGTCCGAAAAGACAGAGGTGCTACCCTCCGTCCCAATGGGTGGGGTACAGGCGAAAGGACGAAGCCCGGTGAGGGGCGTGGGTGAGGTTGGGTTTATTCACACATCGATCCGTCAGAGTGTTGTTCATTTGACCTCCTGCTGCGGTACGGCGTGGCTGCGCTCTTCCTTGCGGAAGAAGGCTTCCACGTTCTGTTGTGCGGTGCGGAGTTCACGCAGTTCGATCTGCGCTTTCTTGTAGCGGGTGTAGAACCCGTTTTTCTCCGAGGAAAGGGTCTGGTATTCGGCATCCAGCTTTTTGAGGTCCGGCAGCGTCCTGAGCCCGTTGGCCTTGAAATAGGCGCAAGCGGCCTCGTACACAGCAAACTCTGCACGGTGCTGCTCCTTGAACTTGGCGGGATTCCGCACAGTCTGGAGCTTCTGTGCAAGGGGCTTGTACTGCCGATAGACCACAAGATGCCCGCGCAGCTCCTTGAGGGAGACCATGCGGGCATCCAAGTCTTTGACCACCGCCAGTGCATCGTCGTGCTGGGTTTGCAGTTCGGCAATGCGCTGGTGCAGGGCATCTTCGCTGAGCAGCTTTTTCTCCTGCAGGAGACACAAGGTCTGCGACCAGCGTTTGAGGTTGAACTTTTTCGCCCAACGCTCATAGCCGATGCCCTTGCCCGCAGCAACTTTCGCCTGAATGTCAACCAGTTTCCTGATTTTATCCGGCTTCTTCTCGCTGCGGGGCTGGATGATGGCGGCAAGCTGGATGTTCTGGGAGAGGGCGGTCAGCACCTGCTCCTTTTCCAGCTTCTTGCTCAGTTTCTTGGCGGTGATGAACTTTGTCCGGCCGGGCGGGCAGTAGCTCAACCGGCCTCGGCTCTCCTTCACGGCGATGCCGTGTTCCTGCATGAGCAATGCAGAAAATTCCTCGAAGGTGGTGGTCTTGTTCAGCACAGCGTAGATCTGCTTTCGCAGCTTGTCCAGTTCGGTCTGATAGACGGTCTGGGTGGGCTGCTGCCCTTCGGCGGCAAGTTTGGCGTTGGCATGGT
>OLOP01002408.1_pt1 | contig 10400 bp, 6 predicted proteins | sample 1672381 | NCBI WGS metagenome assembly OLOP01 (sample SAMEA3136678, study PRJEB25190) | human gut metagenome | biome: human gut; feature: human-associated habitat; material: faeces | place: Austria | collected 2013 | reverse complement strand
AATAAATTTTATTATCTAGTAAAATATTTTGTGCTTTTTCTGTATCTATTAAACCATTTTTTAATTTAAGGAACTCAATTTTATTTTCATTTTCTGAAAATAAAATTTCGTATTCACCATTACTATAATCACAATTAAATGCCGGATGTCCACCTAATCCAAAATATATTGTTTTATCATCAATGTTTTTTACTTTATAGGTTACTGTTAAAGTATCTCCTATTATTTCATATATAACATGTAATTCAAATTTATATGGATATTTTTTTAATGTTTCCTCATTATCTTTTAACATATAGTGATGCTCATTTTCTGTTTTTGATATCTCTTCAAAGTCCATATCTCTTGCAAATCCATGTTGTGACATTTCATATATTTTATCCTCTATTTGAGTTTGAGAATTTTTAAGTTGACCTACTATTGGAAATAGTATTGGTGCTTGTCTTTTCCAATATATATTGCCATTACTATCTAACACTTTTGCTCCTTGAAATAACATTTCTTTGCCATTATATTTGATACTTGTTAATTCCGCACCTGATTTTTTTGTTTGAATTTTTAGCATTTTTAACCTCCTTTTTATATTTTATATGACACAATTCGAACTTTTTTAGGGATTGGGGGACGGGTCTTTAATCCCTTTTTTTTACAATGAAGAATTGAAATTTAAAAATCTCTCTTTTTGTACACAAAAACTCGCCAATATGCTATTGTTTAGCATAAGGGCGAGTTTATATCTCACGGTACCACCTTAATTAATATTTATTTTATAAATATTATCTCAATTAGCCTTTAACGCTGCTTATGCGAATATATTTACTTTAATTTCAATATATCAACTCCAAAGCTACCTTTTGTTTACCTTTTTCTTAAGAAGCTTACAGCCTATGACTTCTTTTCTCTTTTAAGCAAGTATAAACATACTCCTCTTTTTCTTTGTTTTTTTCTATTGTTTTATATTATTGCACATTTTTTATAAAAAATCAATGGTTATTAAATTTTTTTATAATTAAACCTAAATAATTTAAAATGTAAAAGCCACTTAAAAGGTATTATTTAAAACCATTTAAGTGACTTTTAAGGGTTTATTTTTTTTGGTATCCCTGCATATAAATACGATTTCTTGTATTTATGTACAGCCTTTTGTCCATGTCGAAAACCTGCCTCATTCCTACCCAAAAAACGTCTTCAGAAATTTTAAACTTTTCCAAAGCTTCTACGTAATCACCTTCTTGTTTAGAAATATAGCAACATACTCTATATACTTTGTTACTAATTTTCTTATACATTAGAGGTTCTAATGTCTTAAGGTTCATTACTGATTCTCTTATTTCCTGCTTGGAAAGTTCAAACTCCTTTTGAGCTTCTGACATAGTGTAACCAGTTAGCAAAAATTCACCAACTGCCCGTGCCAGGTTAGCCTCATAATCATTTAGCATTTTAACCCCTCCTAATAAAGTCTAATTGTTTTTAATGTATAGCTTTATTATAAACCATTTTACATAATTAATCAATGTTTTTTACATTTTTTGTAATTTTTATTTACTATAAAAATATTAAAAGAGCCAGCATGTGCTAGCTCTTTGCTTCTCATTTAACAACCTTATCTTCGAGTATAGATTTATACTCTGTGTCTTTAAGGCATGTTTTAAATCTCCTTGTCTCTTCTGTATTCAGTGACAAAAGAATGTGAAGGTCATTGTTCGATTCCAGTTCCTTTACAGAATCAACTACCTCCTGTCTAGCCTTAGAAACTTCTTCATTGTTTTGAGCAACATCAAATTTGTCCATGGCCAACCTTATATTTTTAATATAATGCCTTGAATCATAGCAGAATATTTCCATTTTTATTTTTCCTCCTGTAAGTATAATTATCTATGTCATAGCTCCTGCTATAATAGTGTTAAATATATATCAATTAGAGCAACTTGCTCTAAACTATTTCTATTATATCATTATTAACATAATATGTCAAATTTGTTATATTTTTTTAACATCTATATTTAAATTTTCTCCATTAATATTCATTTCAATAGAATCACTTGTTTTTTCACCATATTTAATATTTACTGTTAATGTATCATGTTTAATTAATTCTTCATTTTCTTTTATTAATTTTTCTAGCATCTCGTTTCCACATACATATAAATTAATATTATCAAGTACTTCAAAACCTTTATCTTTTCTCATGTTTTGAACTTTAGATAAAATTTCTCTAATATAGCCTTCTTCTTTTAGTTCTTTTGTAATGTGTGTGTCTAAAACAACTCCTATTTCGCCTTCACCACTAAACGCAAATCCTTCTTTTCCTTGCATTGTAATTAATAAATTATTAGAATCTAAATTAATTTCAGTATCATCTATTAATATTGTCTCTACCTTACCATTTTTTACCTTGTTTGCTAAATCCATTTGATTTTTCTTTGCAATCTCTTCTTTTATTTTTGGTATTAGCTTTCCATACTCTTTTCCAAGAACTGGTAGGTTAGGTTTTATTTCAAAATCAACATATTGAGACATTTCTGCACCTAATTCTACTTGTTTAACATTTAATTCTTCTTTTACTATATCTGCATAATATTTAGGAAGTGTATCAACAGAAATAAGCATTTCTGAAAGTGGTTGTCTATTTTTTATATTGCTTAAATTTCTTGCACTTCTTCCAAGTTTTACAATTTTATATGCTAAGTCCATTTGTTCTTCAAGTTTACCATCAATTAAACCTTCATCAACTTCTGGCCATGTACATAAATGAACACTTTCTGGTGCATTTTTGTCTAAATTAACAACTAAATTTTGATATATTTCTTCTGTCATAAATGGTACAAATGGTGCTGCAACTTTAGAAAGAGTTACTAGTACTGTATAAAGTGTTACATATGCTCCAATTTTATCGTCTGTTAAATTTTCACTCCAAAATCTTTCTCTATTTCTTCTTACATACCAATTTGAAAGTTCATCTGTAAAGCTTTCTATTTTTAATGCTGCATTTGTAATGTCATAACTATCTAATTTATTATCTACTTCTTTTACTAATGTATTTAGTTTAGAAATAATCCATTTATCCATTACATTTGATATTTTAAAATCTTTATATTGTAATGGATTAAATTTATCAATTTCTGCATATAAAACATAGAATGAATATACATTCCAAAGTGTACTTAAAAATCCTCTTTGACTTTCTTTAACATTATCAATTGAAAGTCTAGATGATAGCCATGGTGCACATCCTGTATAAAAATACCATCTTGTTGCATCTGCTCCAACAGAATCTAATAGAACAAGTGGGTCTACACCGTTTTTCTTAGACTTAGACATTTTTTGTCCTTTTCCATCTAATACATGTCCAAGTACTATACAATTTTCAAATGGCGTTCTTCCAAATAATGCTGTGCCTAATGCTGTTAGTGTATAGAACCATCCTCTAGTTTGATCAATTGCTTCTGATATGTATTGTGCAGGGAAGTTATTTTTAAACATTTCTTCATTTTCAAATGGATAATGCCATTGTGCAAAAGGCATTGAGCCTGAGTCAAACCAGCAATCTATAACTTCTTTTGCTCTTTTCATTTTTTTACCACATTTAGGGCATTTTAAATAAACATTGTCTATATATGGTTTGTGAAGTTCTATATCATCTGGTACATCTATTCCTTTTTCTTTTAATTCTTCAATTGACCCTATACATTCTCTGTGCCCACAATTTTCATCTTCACATGTCCAAATTGGAAGTGGTGTTCCCCAATATCTATCTCTAGAAATTCCCCAATCTATAACATTTTCTAGGAATTTTCCAAATCTTCCTGTTTTTATTGTTTCTGGATACCAGTTAACTTTGTTATTATTTTCAACTAATTCATCTCTTAGTTTACTCATTGCAACAAACCAACTTTCTTTTGGATAATACAATAGTGGTGTATCACATCTCCAGCAATGAGGATATGAGTGTAAATGTTTTTCTTTACTAAATAGTTTATTTTCATTTGCAAGCCATCTACATATATCTTCGTTACAATCTCTTACAAATTTTCCTGCCCATGGTTCCACTTCTGGAACAAATTTACCAGTTTTATCTACTAAATTCACAAATGCTATTCCATTTTTTTTAGCAACCAAACTATCATCTTCACCATATGCTGGTGCTATGTGAACTATTCCTGTACCATCTGTAAGAGTTACATAGTCTCCATGTATAACTTCAAATGCTTTTCCTTCTATTTTTGCAAATGGCATTAATTGTTCATATTTAGTTCCAAGTAAATCTTGACCTTTAAATGTTTTTACTATTTCATATGGTGTTTTACCTAAAACTGATTCTATTAAGTCTTTTGCTAATATATAGTTTTCATATTTTGGTTCTTCTTCTGTTCCGATATTTGCTTTAATTTCAGCATATTCATATGATTTATTTACACATAATGCAAGGTTTGATGGTAATGTCCATGGTGTAGTTGTCCATGCTAAAATATACTTATCTTCTCCAACTATTTTAAATTTAGCAATACATGTTAAATCTTTTACGTCCTTATAGCCTTGTGCTACTTCGTGTGATGAAAGTGCTGTTCCACATCTTGGGCAATATGGCATAACCTTGTGTCCTTCATATAATAAACCTTTTTTCCATAATGTGCTTAATGCCCACCATACAGACTCTATATATTTATTATCATATGTTATGTATGGATTTTTCATATCTACCCAGTAGCCAACTTTATTTGTCATTTCTTCCCATATATGCACATATTGGAATACACTTTCTTTACATTCTTTTACGAATTTTTCAACACCGTATTCTTCTATTTGTTCTTTTCCTGAAATTCCTAATTTCTTTTCTATTTCAAGCTCTACTGGAAGTCCATGTGTGTCCCATCCAGCTTTTCTAATTACTCTATAGCCTTTCATAACTTTATATCTTGGAATTATATCTTTCATAACCCTTGTTATAATATGCCCTGCATGTGGCATTCCATTTGCTGTTGGTGGTCCATCATAAAATGTAAAATATCTTTTTCCTTTATTTAGGTCAAAGTTTTTTTGAATTACATTTTTTTCTTTCCAAGTTTTTGCAACTTCTCGTTCCATTCCAACAAATCCATCTTGTTTTAATTCAACTTTTTTGTACATTAAAATTCCTCCCTTTATTATTTTAAGAACTTAAAATTTATTATAATAATATTTTTAAGTTTTAATTTTATCATCAAAAAAAGCTATTTAGTCCTATCTTTTAGGACGAAATAGCTTTCAAATTCCGCGGTACCACCTATTTTAATATAAAAATTAATTTTATATTCTCTTATTTTTATCTTTAACGCAGATTTACGTCTAACTTATTTGCCTTTATTTAGCTTTCAGTTTAGCAATAACATAGGTGATAATAAATAATTTTTCCTTGCCAAAATTTCAGCTTTATTTGGCTCTCTGTAAAGTAATTTTATTATTTACCGTGTCCTTGTTTTTATTTTTTAAAATTTTTATTTTTTATATTATACCACCTTTTTTTATTTTTTCAAGGTTTTGCTTGTATTTTTTTGAAATTTACTTAAGTTCAGGTCTTTGATTTGTTTCATCCCATTTCCAGTAACTTGTAAAATCAAATCCAGTATAAGATTCTTGTTTCTTAGCATTTTCGTCTGATAATTTATATGCTGATACATCTTCTGTTTTATCTCCATTCATTTTTGCAATATCTTGATTATTTAATTTACAATTAAAATATGATGAATCTAATGTTAATCCATTGCTGTATCCAGCAAATGCACCAAAATATGCATTATTTTGGTCATTTACTATATTTCCATGGAAATAACATTGTTTTATAGATGAACCTCCAGAGCCAAAGAAACCACCGACATCATTAGAATTTCCATTACATGTAATATCTCCTATATGGTAACAATATTGAACTGGGGAATTTCCACTAGAGTTTCCTATTAGTCCTCCTAAAAGTACTGCATCATTTGCTTCTATATTTCCTATATGTTTAGAATTTGATATAGTATTTCCGCTTTGCATGTTTCCTATTAGTCCTCCTACACTACTTACTAAACTATTTGAACCTGTTACTGTAGTATTAGTTGTCAACTTAATATTTTTCTTTGAAGTTAGAGAAGTTATTAAATTTGATTTTGAGTTCATATATAAATTTCCTACAATTCCACCTATATTACTTACCTTATTATAGTCTTTAACTGTAATGTTTGCATCATTTGTACTAGCTACCAAAATACCAGAATGATTATCTGATTTTCCTATAATGCCTCCTATGTCATATGAATAAACATCTCCTATAATATTAATATTTCCTGAATTTGTTGATGTTGTAATTCCGCCACTATTTTTCAATTCTCCTATCACTCCACCAACTGAATATATATTATAATTTTTACCACTTGTTGAATTTATTGTTATTTCTGCTTCATTAACATGATTATTAAGGCTTGAACTTGTTTCAATTCCTCCTATACATCCTCCAACAATACTAACATTTCCATTTGCAGAATTAATGTTTATTGTAGCAGATTTTTTATTGGTACATTGATTTATATTTCCACTTGTTAAATTTGATGCTTGTCCAATAATTCCACCAATATAATTAGATGAACAATTTATTGTAATTTTTCCTTCATTATTATTTGCATTACAACTTAGTTTAGCATAATTTACATCACCTATTATTCCTCCTATATCTGTTGAGAAACTGCTTCCTTCACTTGTCATTAATTCTCCAGAATTTGTGCATGCATTTAACGAAATTTCTCCCGTTGAATTTGCACTTCCATATCCTAAAATTCCCCCCATAAGACTTGTTCCTACAATTTTTCCTTTATTTATATTACTTGTTATAAATGCAGTTCCTTGAGAAGATAAATATCCAATTATTCCACCTAAGTTTTGCTTTCCACTTATTATTCCGTAATTTTCATTTTCGCTTATACTTAATCCACAGTTAACATATCCCATAATTCCTCCAACATTTTGGTTTGTTGATGAAATATTACCTGTGTTTTTACATTTCATTATTGAAACTGTTTTGCTTGTGTAAACATACCCTACAATTCCAGCAGCTGATGAACTTGTTTCTATATTTCCTTTATTAACACATGATTGACAAGCAACATTTGATGATAGACTACCTATAATTCCTCCAATCTCACTTGAACCGTTTGTAAAGTTTATATTATTTATACAGTTGCTTACTAGTCCTTGTGCATCGCTTTCAACTGTTCCAACTATTCCTCCTGTATATCCACTTACATTTTTGCAATCAGCTTCTCCAAATGTTTTACAATTTGTAACTGCTCCTGTTTTTAATTTTCCAAATGCACCACCAATATTGGCACTAGTTGATTTTTCTACCCCTACTTTAATATTTACATCTTTAATATCAAGGTTTTTAAGTTCTCCTTGATTTAATTGGCCAAATAACCCATAGTCACCGTCTTTTGTTATGTTTATTGTCATTCCAGAAATTGTTTTATAATTTCCTTCTAATGTAGTTACAAGTTCTGGTATAGGTTCCCAATTTTCACCACTTAATGAAATGTCCTGCATTAAAATATATTTTCCATCTCTTTTGTAGTTATATATTTTATCTTCTTGAGTAACATTTACATCTTCTCCACTGCTTATTTTCTTTAATTGTTCTTTCGTATAGATTGGAATATAATCTGTAGGTGTTGCTTCATATAATTTTCCCACATTTTTATTTTCACTTACAGGTACACTTATTTCTTCTAATTGATCTTCCCCATATGTTTTTGCTGGTATTTGTATAGTAGTTGGAAATGTATCAGATGTTTTGGTAATATTTGTTGTACCATGGTTTTTATTCATTTCATCTACTATTCCCCCTGGAGTTATGTCTTTATTTTTACTTATTATTTCTGCTATTTCTTTTTTTGCTTTATCTTCATAACTGCCATCTGAATTTGATTCTCCTTCTGCTGTAGCACTACCAACGCTTAAGTTTAACTCTACTGGTACTTTAATTGTTTGTTTTACTGATGTTATACTTTTGTCAAATACAACATAACATGGCAAATTTCTAGGTTCTGTTGCACCTTCTCTTTTTTCAAAAGTAATTCCTTCACTTTTTCCTTCATTTTCCTTTACTTTATCTACAATATTTTGAGCAGTAATATCACTTGTTTTTCCTCCTGTTGAAAGTTTTTCCGTTACAAGTTCACTTACTGCAAGCCTAGTAGTTTCTTTTAGTCTTCCTTTTTCTGTTTCGATTTTTGCATTTGATGCTTTTCCAAGCATACCATTATCTCCTGTTAGTGTAACAATTGCCACTCCAGCAAGTATTAAAAGTACAATTATTGTAATAACAAGAGCTATTAGTGTTATACCACTTTCATGTTTTAAGTTAAATTTTTTCTTCATGTTTTTTCTCCTTCCTTTTCTTTAGAATTTAATTATATTTACAGAAAAATTATACTAAAGCACTTAAAAAAAATCAATATATTTTAATACTTTTATTATATTTTTTTTTCATATGTAAATACTATTTTAAAAGGTGATTTATATGAATCAAATTTTAATTACAAACCCTTCTAAAACCGGCAAAAAAAGATTAATTGCTCAATTATTAATTTCAATAATAGCAATTACAGTTATTATCTTTTTATATTATAGAAGTAAACTTAATAAACAAGAAAATTTTTCAAAAATTTTATCTAAAAATTATAAATTGTCTAAATTGTACTCTTCTAGTAATGTGAAAAATTCACAAACTAATGACACTGATATTTTAGGAACTATTAGTATTCCTAGTTTAAATATTTCCTATACCTTTTTTTTCGGAATTTCTGATGCTTTATTAAAAATATCTCCTTGCAGGCTTTCTGGTCAAATGCCAGATTCCAAAAGTAATTTATGCATAGCTGGCCATAATTACAATGACGATAGATTTTTTGGTAAAATTTTTCTTTTAAGAAACAATGATAAAATAATTATTAAAGATAACTCCAATAATCAATTTACTTATTATGTGTATGATAAGTATGAGGTAAAAGAAGATGACCTTTCTCCCATTTCTGATAATAAATTATTTTGTGAGTTAACTCTTATTACTTGTAATAATTTTAATAATAATAGATTAATAATAAAAGCAAAAACTGGAAGCCTACAATAGACTTCCAGTTCTAATATTTTATTTTAATTAAACATTTTTATAATCACTAATTTTTTTATAAGCATATACAGCTGATATTGCAAATATTACTATAAGCACTGCTGTTGGTATTGAATCCTCTATACCTGTTTTTGGTAAATTTGTGTTTGTATTATTGTATGTGCTTGAGTTTTTATTTGCATTGGCATTATTTGTGTTTGTGTTGTTTGTATTTGTGTTACTTTTATTTGAGTTTGTATTTGTGTTATTTTTATTTGTATTTGTGTTGTTAGCTGTGTTTGATGAGTTTGAAGTATTTGATGTGTTTGATGATGTGTTATCATCTAAATCAAAATCTAATTCATCTGCAGCAAATACACCTGTTGTTCCTATTAAAACTACACTTAATAAAATTACTAAAAATCCTTTAATTAAACTTACTTTTTTCATATTTATTTCTCCTTACTAATTTAATCTATTTCTATTATTATTTTACAACCATTATTTATTATACACTAACTTTTTAAATTTTTCAAGTGGTTTATAAGAAACAATTAAATTTTTCTTTTGCTTATACTTATATTTTAAACTTTTATATTTTATTAGTCAATATTTTTAAACAAATATTTTTATTACTTTTATGTTACAAAAATATTACAGCTTTGTGACGCTTTTTTATACTTTCTTGTATATCAACATTTTACATACTATACATTAAATTTCCATTGACTTAATAATGAATGATTTACACATGTATAGTTATGAAGTAAACTATACATGTACTATACATTTTCAGAAGTAAAACTATACATCAGACATTCACTTTTGTAATTTATCATTGAAAAAGCCTTAAAATCATCCATTATTGACTCCAAAAAAGAAAAAAAATAAAAAGCGATAAAGCTGCGGATTTCAGACAGAAAGAGTCTGTTAACCGCAGCTTTTTTGTGTCATAGGAAATTGCGTCCTATGACAGAGGGAATGTTTTTTTTCGGAAACATGGGGAACTGCTTGCGCGTCTGTAGGAAATATGGTAGAATGATAGAAAATTTATAGCTTTAACACTTTACTATGAAAAGGGATGATGAAGGATGGGGCTGAATCAATAGGCTCAGTACTGTTCATTGTACAGCATTATGGAGTGATTGAACGACTGCCCGTTTCGGGCTGAGTAAGAAGACATCCGCGTATCTGAACAAGGCTGTGACATCGCTTGGCAATTCCTCTGACCTGATTTTAATGTTTGATGATGAGAATGCATATGAGTATCTCTCTGAAAACC
>OLOP01002406.1_pt1 | contig 10403 bp, 7 predicted proteins | sample 1672381 | NCBI WGS metagenome assembly OLOP01 (sample SAMEA3136678, study PRJEB25190) | human gut metagenome | biome: human gut; feature: human-associated habitat; material: faeces | place: Austria | collected 2013 | reverse complement strand
AAGTAGCGTTTGCTGCGCAAACTTAATTCTCGGGTTTTCTGTGAACTTTGTTCACAGAAACACCTCGCGGAATGTTACCAGTGAACAGTAGCGGGAGATCATCATCTGCGAAAAAAATCAAGCATCGATTCCTTTATCTCTCAGATAGTCGATCACATCACCAACTGTGTTCAGCTCTGTAAGCTCTTCTGCCGGAATCTCGATGTTGTACTCATCTTCCAGAGCCATAACAAGCTCGAAGAGGTCAAGGGAATCTGCTCCCAGGTCATCCTTGAAAGAAGTATCTGCTGTAATTGTCTCTGCGTCGCAGTTAAGCTGCTCTGCGATCATTTCACTCATCTTTTCTAACATTGCTCATTCTCCTTTAATAAATATCTCGAAAACCGGCTTCCATCAGCCGTATGTCATACACTGCGGAAAGTATATAATCTGCTGGCTCATTTGTCAAGAGAATTATAGGATAAATTCCGGCTCCTGGAATTTAATCTGTCTGGCCACACTTAAGGCCAGTCCCATCTCTGCCATCAGGAACAAAATGGAGGTACCTCCATAGCTGATAAATGGCAATGTGACACCTGTGTTTGGCATGATGTTCAGCACAACGGCCACGTTCATAATAACCTGCAAAGCGATATGTACAAAAACACCGCTCACAAGCAGGGAGCCAAACATATCCGGTGCATTCTGTGCAACAAAAAACAATCTGTACAGCAGATAACCAAACAACGCCAAAACCATGATCGCGCCAAAAATCCCCAGTTCTTCACAAATAATGGAAAATATCATGTCATTCTGTGCCTCAGGCACACTTCCAAGCTTCTGAATACTGTTTCCAAGACCTCTGCCAAAGAAACCTCCTGAACCAATTGCATACAAAGCCTGCAGAGTCTGATAGCCATCTCCGCTTGCATAATCCTCCGGATGAAGCCATACCTGAATACGACGTAAACGGAAGTTAGAGCTCTGATCCATATGGGAAAGACTGTATACCAGGATTGCCACCAAAATAACCGCAACAACAGCAAGGATAACAAATGGTTTTGTTTTTGGATGTGCGATAAACACCAGACCTACGGTAATCCCCAAAATAATCATAGCAGTACTCAGGTTATCCGTAAACACATATGCAAACAGTGCCTGAATGCCGCCCATTCCCAGAAGTACCATAGTAGCTTTCAGGGTTTCCACTCTCTTTCCCATTTTGACGATCAGATAGGACAATGTGATGATCACTGCAATCTTTGCAATCTCTGCCGGCTGAAACTGTACCCCAAGCTTCAGCCATCTTCTCGCTCCATGAGAGGTGACTCCCAGGGGAGTCTTTACCAGCACCATGAGAAAAGCGGCTGCTCCATAGATCAAAAGCGGAAATTTCGCCAGAATATGATAATCAAAATAAGACACTATAATTGCCAGCACAAGACAGCCAATACTGTACATTGCCTGTTTTTTGAAATAGAACATATCGTCCCCTTCATTAATCTGAGCCATATAAGAGCTTGTACTGTAAAGCATGATCAGACCAAAACACATGATCAATATGATTACTGCGACCAGATTAAAATCATAGTAATCTGATTTCGCCTTTTTCATTTTGATCTTGGACTTATAGCCAGGACCTGCCTTTTTCTTTCCTGACCGGATACTTGCTTTTTTCTTTTTCGCAATATCCACTTTATCACCTTTTTCTGTTCATTTTTATATAAACTCTTTTATTTCCTTAATTGTTTTTCATTATAGCAGACTCTTTTTGCAGGTGCAACCCAAAGGTGCTGTTACTCCGTGAACGGTAACGGCTGCAGGGTTTATCCCGTAATAGAAAAGAGCAGGATACTCTCCTGCCCTTCTCTGTTTCCTTATAGAAATTTATATCTGACCTGCTTAAGATCAGTCTTCACTGCCATCATCGAAGCCTTCTGTTTCAATAATGAACTTCACGTTGCCACTCATGGAAGCATCTTTTCCTGTGAAGGATGTATAAGCAGCATCATCAGACTGGAGTGCTTCCAGGCGATCCAGAACACTCTGGAAATCATCTTCCATAGTATCTTTCAGTTTCTTGATACCCTCATCGTAGAACTCTTTCTCACCATCCTTCAGATCTTTTGCTCCATCCTTCAGATCCTTAGCTCCGTCTTTCAGATCTTTTGCCCCATCCTTCAGGTCTTTTGCTCCATCATCCAGGGTCTTAGCTCCGTCTTTCAGACTGCTTGTTCCGTCTTTCAGAGTCTTAGCTCCGTCATTCAGCTCCTTAGCTCCATCCTTCAAAGTCTTGGTTCCGTCTTTCAGATTTTTTGTTCCGCTTACTAAAGAAGATGTACCACTCTTCAATTCACGAGTTCCATTATTAACACTGTTTGCACCGCTTCTTAACTGGGAAGCTCCGCTTCTCAGATCTGCAGCACCGTTCTTTAGCTGTGCAATACCGGATTTTACCTGTCCACTGGCTGCTACTAATGTACCTGCTCCGCTTACAAGGCTCTTGGTTCCTGCTGTCAGCTGGGATGCTCCACTGTTCAGGGTATCACTGCTTGCTGTCAGCTGAGAAGCTCCGCTTCTTAGTGCCACACTGTTTGCTGCAATCTGACCAACACCAGTTACCAGCTTGCCGGTTGCTTTGCTGATTGAACTGATACCTGCATCAAGGCTCTCCTTTGCACTCTTTAATGTACTTGCGCCACTGAGAAGTGCTGTTGCATTGGCATTATCCTTGCCCTGAAGGGTATTGATTCCATCTGTAATAGTCTTCTCACTGTTAAGGATCTGATCTGCTCCGCTTGTAAGTGTCTCAGCAGCCTTGGTATCCTGTAACTGTTTATAGCCAGCCTGAAGCTTCTCATTTCCTTCTGAAATCTGTTTAGCACCTTCCGCTAACTGATTCACAGAATCTGTCATGGAAGAAAGATCTCCAAGTCCTGCAATCAGACTGCTTACTGCTGTCAGACTCTCTCTTACCTGCGTTCCGGCTGCTTTCAGATTTGATGCTCCTGTAGATAACTGACCTTCACCTGCTTCCTTCAGCTGTGCCATTCCACTGTTCAGAGAATCAGCACCTGTGCTCAGCTGTGCGGCTCCTGCATTTGCGGTCTGGGCTCCTGATTCAACAGAAGCTGCACCTGCAATCAGTTTATCTGCTTCACCAGCTAAAGTTGAGGAGCTCGCTGATGCTGCTTCTGAAATACTGCCCGCTGCACCTTCCAGGGTGGACGCAATGGCATTTAAGGATTCCTGAACACTGCTTCCGTTTGTCTCAGCCTGGACAGCTACCTGTGACTGTGCCTGAATGTTACCCAGCTCACCCTGGGCGGCAGAAGCATTTCCAAGACCTGCATTTAACTGCTCGATTGCAGAATTAATAGCTGCTGCAGTTCCTTCGTCAAGTCCCTCTGTTCCAAGTGCTCCCTGCAAAGTTGCGATTGCACTGCTCATAGAGCTCTGGGTTGCACTGATTGCACCAGCGGCAGCATCTGTAGATACCCCTGCGGACTGTGCAGTAACCGTAGTCTCAATCTGGGCAGCTGCCTCACGGATACTTGCTGCTGAATCCTTCATTGTCTTAGAGGCACTGTCGCCGATCTGACTGATTGAATAGCTTGTTCCTTCTTTTAATTTTCCAATTCCGTCTTTTACCTGAGTTGCACCGGAAACAAGAGCCGCTGTACCATCAGTCAGGCTCTTTGCACCCTCTGCAACACTTGCTGCTCCAGAAGCAGCCTCACCTACTTTTCCAACGTATTCCGTTACACCGTCAGCCAGGGAATCAGCTCCATCTGCATACTGATTCAGGCTCTTCACCATTGTTTCCGGCTTTGCAGCTGCTACATTCTTGGCAATTTCTGTAAGTTTTGCAGAAGCAGCGCTGATTCCTTCTGAAGCCTGCTGGATTCCAGGTGCCAGCTGTCCTACCCCTTCAACCAGTGCAGATGTTCCACTTACATATTCCTTGGTTCCCTGTGCCAGGGCACTTGCACCGCTTACATAAGTGCTTACTCCGTCAGTCAGCTGAGTTGCACCATTTACATAAGCGGTTACACCGTCTGCCAGCTGATTTCCACCAGCCACATATTTGTTCACACCATCTGTCAGGGATTTCATTCCTTTATTATACTCTGCCATGTTGCTGTTTACAGTGTCAACACCTTCTGTGTAGCTGTTCACACCAGAAGCCAGTGAATCCACCCCTGCAGTATACTGGGAAATACCGCTCTGCAGTGTTTTTGCACCGCTGTTTAACTGGGAAGCACCAGTCTTGGCACTTGCCACACCAGCATCAAATTCATTGTAGCTGGAAGCCAGTGTATTGGCTCCGCCATAAAGCGTTCTGGTTCCATCGTACAGAGTCTTTGTTCCACTGTATAAGGAAGTAGTTCCATCATAAAGCTGACCGGCTCCTGTATTAAGAGTCTTGGCTCCGTCGTAAAGCTGGCCGGCTCCGTCATCCAGGTCTTTACTTCCATCATAAAGCTGGCTGGTTCCATCTTTCAGAGTCTTGGCTCCGTCATCCAGGTCCTTGGCTCCATCATAAAGCTGGCTGGTTCCGTCTTTCAGATCTTCGGTTCCATCATAAAGATCTTTCGTTCCATCATAAAGCTTCTTAGTTCCATCAAAAAGATCCTTAGATCCATCTACCAGCTTCACTGCTGCATCATCCAGTTCATCCAGAGAATCCTGAAGTTCATCCAAATCATCGGAATCCTCAAGATTCAGACTGCTGAGCAAGTCTGTAACCGCCATAGTGAAAGTATTTCCCATAGTACAGTCTGTAACATCAGCCTCCATTGTGAATCCTTCCGGAATATCAATCTTATCGGAAAGGTCACCGCTTAAATCCAGGCTGTCCTTTAAACCTGGAACTGCAACTCCTACAACCATTTCCTTGTCGCCATCGGAAATCACCTTTCCATTATCAATGGTAACATTGGAAAAATTATCGGAAGAAAGGATCATTCCGGTTACCATAACAAACGGAGAATAAACTTCTACGTCTTTTTTATCAACTTTTACTGTCTTTTTGGATTTGTTTGTATAAGAAACTTCCATACGAAGATGTCCACTCTTGCCAGCAAGCTCCTCTGGAGTAATTTCCTGGTCATCCAGATAATATTTGATCTTCATATCTACCGGAAGTTCCTTGTTGGAAGTTCCCTGATAGTAAATATCACTGCTGTCTGTATTCCAGGTAACCTTGTCGCCATCCTGGGTAAAGGTTTCATCACCTTTTACATTCTTGATTCCTTCCAGGTCAGATACATCGGATATATCTCCCTCTGCTGATCCGGAATTCTTCAGCCAGTCAGATACGGTGATGTCTTTTATTTCACCTTCTGCAGTAGCGTTTACATATACGGTTTCTTCCTTGGATACTCCATTGTCTGCTTCCTGTGCTGCAGCAATTACCGGTGTAGTTCCAAGGACGGCAGCCATTCCGGCAGCCATTGTAACATTCAGAATCTTTTTATTTCGGTTCATGTTAGCCAACTCCTTAATTCTTACTTAAATATCTGACGTCTGCAAACTCCTCCCGCTGTCCTGCAGCGTATCTGTTTTCCCGACATCAGTTAGTCATCTCTTAGCCTATGAAAGTTATACAACAAAACTGACCAGTAGTCAATATCTGCTTTTTATCCAAATCTTTTCCTGTTTTGATATTGACTTTTGGTCATTTTTGTTTAAAATAGAAATAAACCACCATAATTATCAAGAAAAGTTCAGATAGTGAAGCTGTAATTGTAACAATCGGCTTTTATTGCTGCTGGGAGAGACAGTAAACTTTTATTTATAGAATGTCTGACGGACATAAGCTTAGGAGGAACTGGCATGGGAAAACTGGAGTTAAATAAAAAAAGGAAGAAAAGTGCTCTGTACAACACTGCCTTTGAACTCTTTACCACTAAGGGGCTTGCCAAGACAACCATTTCCGATATTGTGGAAAATGCAGGAGTTGCCAAAGGAACTTTTTACCTCTATTTTAAAGATAAATATGATATTCGAAATAAGCTGATTTCTCACAAAGCCGGCGAACTTTTTTCCGAGGCGCATATCGCTCTGGAAGCCTCCCACATTACCGGTTTCACTGCACAGCTTCATTTTATTGTAGATAATATTCTGGACAGGCTGGAAACTGAGAGTAGTCTGCTTGGTTTTATTTCCAAGAATCTGTCCTGGGGAGTTTTTAAGGATGCGTTTCAGGAACAGGCAGATGACGATGATTTTCCATTTTTTCAGGAATATCTCAATCTTCTGGATCAATCTGATGTACAGTATGATTCCCCGGAGCTGCTTCTTTTTACCATTATTGAACTGGTAAGTTCCACAAGTTACAGCTGTATTCTTCACTCCCAGCCAGTCAGTCTTGCTGAATACCGTCCTTATCTTCATCGGACGATAGACTGTATTTTGCAGGCATTTATCCATGGAGCAGATGTTGAAAAATTATAGACTTATACATTAAAATCCTGAAGGAGACCTTACAGATGAAAGAAAAATTATATACCATTCCCCTGATGGATGCTTTTAAAGCAGAGGACGAATGCCCTTTCTGTTTTGTGGAGCGCCAGCTGGAACAGCATGCCATGGATTTCGTTTTAGGTGCCGGTGCATCTTATATGGAAGACGATGTACGGGCAGAAACTGATAAAATGGGCTTTTGCCGTACACACTATAAGAAAATGTATGACTACGGAAACCGTCTGGGTACAGGGCTGATTCTGAAAACCCATTTTCAGTACAAAACAAAAGAACTTCATGAACAGATCAGGATTTTCGCCCCTTCCAGGGCTTCCGTTTTTTCCAGATTTAAGAAGGGAAACACAGATACAGATGCACCGAAGACTTCTCTTGGCACATGGGTAAAAGAACAGGAAGATACCTGCTATATCTGCAATTTTTATAAAGATACCTATGCAAGATATCTGGATACTTTTTTCGAACTGTTTAAAAAAAATCAGGAATTTCTCCCGCTTTTTGAAACCTGTAAGGGATTTTGCATTCCCCATTTCGGAGATCTTGTTGAAACAGCTGAAAGTGCTTTATCTGATAAAGAGAAAAAAGCCTTTTACGCTATCCTTTTCCCAATGATGGAGCAGAATATGCAAAGGCTTTCTGATGATCTGGACTGGTTCTGCGATAAGTTTGATTACCGCAATAAAGATGCGGACTGGCGTACTTCCAAGGATGCACTGCCGCGTGGAATGCAGAAAGCGGCAGGAGGATATCCGGCAGATGGGCCATATACTATGGACAAGTAAAACCAGACAGGCTCCTGTTCGTTGCTTACGCAAATAAATACTCCTCAAATTAACATTCTTTAGAGCGTGTTAATTTGAGGAGTTTTTTATTTGTCAGTTTTCAGAACTTTCTCCAGGTATCTCTCTTAAACAAAAGTAACAGCGGGAATACTTCAAGCCTTCCTGCCAGCATATCAAAGATCATAACACCCTTGGAAATATAAGAATACGTATTAAAGTTCCCGGTAGGTCCCACAGCTCCAAGCCCAGGTCCTATATTATTCAAAGTGGCTGCGATCGCGGTGAAATTGGAAACCATATCCAGATTGTCCAGACTTATAATCAACAGTGAAGTAACAAAAATCATAATGTACACAAACAGGAACATGTTTGTAGCTCGCACCACCTCATGGGGAATCGCCTTATCATCCATCTTGATCTTCTTCACTGCATTTGGGTGCAGATACAGCTGCAGTTCCTTGCGTGCAGATTTACACAGGATCAGAAGACGGGATACCTTGATACCGCCGCCTGTACTGCCCGCGCAGGCGCCGATAAACATCAAAAGTACCATAATCGTCTTAGAAAATACCGGCCACACATTGAAATCTGTGGTAGCATATCCAGTAGTCGTAATGATGGATCCCACCTGGAAAGCAGCCTGCTGGAAAGCTCTTCCAAAGCTTGTGAACATTTCTCTTGTATTAATAGCGATAGCTACAATGGCCAAGCCAATAATCCCCAGATAGTAACGTACCTCTTCATTCTTGGCTGCCTGCATTACTTTCTTGGTCAGAAGCAGATAATAGGCATTAAAGTTGATTCCAAAAAGAATCATAAAGACTGTAATCACCACCTGATTATACGTGCTGTAGCTTGCAATACTGTCATTTTTGATACCAAAACCACCAGTACCTGCGGTACCAAAACTAAGGCACAATGTATCAAACAGAGGCATTTTTCCAATGAGAAGGAAAATAATCTCCACAACAGTCAGAATAATGTATATGGTATACAAAATCTTGGCTGTGGACTGTACCTTCGGCACCAATTTGCTGACAGACGGTCCCGGGCTCTCTGCTTTCATCAGATTCATGTGGTATCCACCGGTAAGAGGCAGCAGGCAGAGAATAAATACCAGTACTCCCATTCCGCCAATCCAGTGGGTAAAGCTTCTCCAGATCAGCATACAGTGAGACAGAGCCTCCACATCACTCAAAATACTGGCTCCAGTCGTGGTAAAACCGGAAACAGTCTCAAATATTGCATCTATAGGATGGGGAATACTTCCAGAAATAATAAAAGGAAGCGCTCCTGCAATACTGAGTACCAGCCAGCTGAGAGCAACTGTAACAGCACCCTCTTTGGCATGGAATACTTTGCTTTTTCTTTTTCTCCTGGTAAGCGGAATTCCGATTGTCAGGCAGATCAGCATCGTGATCAGAAATGCCAGACCATTTTTTTCCCGGTAAATGATTGCTGTTATTCCTGGCAAAATCATAAATGCCGCTTCAAAATTGAAGATCCAGCCAAGAATATAAGATATCATGGAATAATTCATGTCCGGACTCCTTTACTTTGCAAGTATATCGTTGATATCACGAAGACCTCTGTTAGTGGTAACAATTACAACTCTGTCTCCAATTTCCAGGGCATCATGTCCACGGGGAATGCGCACACTGCCATCCCGGTAAAGACATCCAACCAGAAGATTCTTCTTCAGATTCAGTTCGGACAATGTCCTTCCTACAATAGGTGAATTATCACAGATCTTAAATTCCAGGGCTTCTGCCTTTCCATCCAGAATGTGATACAAGGTCTCCACATTACTTCCAATGGAATTCTGAGTTGCTCTTACATACTGCAAAATATAATCTGCAGTAATGTATTTCGGGTAAATAACACTTCCGATGTCCAGACTGTCAATAATATCGTCATAGGCAAGTCTGTTTACCTTGGCAACCAGCTTGGCATTCGAAATAGTCTTTGCGAAAAGGGAAAGGAAAATATTCTCCTCATCCATATTAGTCAAAGTTACAAAGGACTCAGCACTTTCCAGCCCCTCTTCCAGAAGAAGGGAACGGTCTGTGCCGTCACCGTTAATAATCGTAGCATCTGTAAGTTCTTCGCTTAGGAACTCACAGCGGTTCTTATCTTTCTCAATTACCTTGACTTTGATCTTCATGGCAAGCAGGGCCTTGGCAAGATAATAAGAAATAGTTCCGCCTCCTACGATCACGGTGTTCTTTACCTGATGGGTCTTCAAGCCAATCTTTTTAAAGAAAGCTGCTGCATTTTGCGGGGTAGCAAGAATAGAAATCACATCTCCATTCCGGATCACATTGGTACCGCCTGGAATGGTAGTATAATCTTTTCCCTCAATAGCGCAGAAAAGAATATCGCAGCGAAAGTGCTCAGTAATCTGCTGAATGCTCTTTCCATCCAGTTCAAATTCAGGCATTACTTTAAATTTCAGAAGTTCTACCTTGCCTCTGGCAAAAGTATCGATCTTTATGGCGGATGGAAAACGCAGAAGTTTTGAAATCTCCTGTGCCGCTGCCAGTTCCGGGTTGATGATCATGGTTACGCCCAGACGCTCCTTGATAAAACCGATCTCCTTACTGTAAATCGGATTACGCACACGGGCAATTGTGTGGCAGTGACCAGTCTTCTGGGCGATCAGACAGCACAGAAGGTTCATCTCATCTGATACAGTAACTGCGATAAGAATGTCTGCTGTCTCAATTCCCGCTTCCATAAGAGTATTGATACTTGCTCCATTTCCAACAACGCCCATAGCATCTACTTCATCTGTAATCGCATTAATCCTGTCCGGATTGATATCGATCAAAGTTATATCAGTATCCTCTTCCTGAAGCTGTTCTGCAAGTGTACGTCCAACTTTTCCACACCCGACAATTATAATTTGCATAAATCCTCCAAATATATAAATAATAGGAAAATGTCAGGTCACAGACAAAAAGTGAGTCTGCTCCTAACATTCTAAACACTGCTATTATAGCACTACTGTATGTTTTTGGAAATAGTCATTTTCTTACAGTAAATCTTAGAGTGTGTTTGAAGTTAACTGTGGACTTTGTTCACAAAAAGCCCGGGAAGTGCGGCGCGAAATCATGCGAATGCATGATTTCTGTGCATCGCGAAGCGCGTTACTGT
>OLOP01002405.1_pt1 | contig 10409 bp, 8 predicted proteins | sample 1672381 | NCBI WGS metagenome assembly OLOP01 (sample SAMEA3136678, study PRJEB25190) | human gut metagenome | biome: human gut; feature: human-associated habitat; material: faeces | place: Austria | collected 2013 | reverse complement strand
AAACATTGATTTGCTGTATCCTACAAAATCTTCTACTGATACGTTCTGATATTCTTCCGGCATTTTCTCAATACTTTCTTCTGGTACTTCATTCTGCCTGGCTTGTTCACTGTCCTGCTGTTCCATTCGTTTCACAATGTGCAAAAATATGTCTCTCTTATTTTCATAATGTCTGTATAACGCTCCTTTAGTCATTCCAAGAACCCCTGCAATCTGACTCACAGATACAGCTTCATATCCATTTTTCGCAAACAAGTGAAGGGCCACAGTCATAATCTCTTCCTTTGTACTTCCCATACATAATCATCTCCCTTACTACAAATAAACGACCGTTTACAGTCCTATTTTAGTAAACGGTCGTTTATTTCTCAAGTCATAAATGATTATTTGAGCAAAAGCACAAGGGATTTTAACGTCCCTTGTGCTTTTCTCTTTTCTTTTTCTGTTTCAGCTCAAGCATTCGTTGTTCCGCCGCCTGTTTTATTTTTTTATATATCCCAGATCCGGGTTCTTATAATCCCCTCTGGCTTTTTTCTTTTCCACGTATGGCCCCCACACGTTTGCCTCATCTTTGATACCAACTGTCTCCGGATCAAATAATGGATGAAGCCCTGCATTTTTCTGTTTTTCATAATCTCTGACAATTTTAATAACCTGCGGCGTCAGAAGAAGGATACTGAATGTATTTACCCAGAGCATACAGCCAACTCCGATATCACCCATTGACCAGATCGTATCTCCGTCAATAAGGATTCCGAACAGACAGAAGATCAGGAACAAAATACGTACGATGGTAACTACTACTTTGTTTTCTCCCCACAGATATTTGCAGGTAGACTCCAGCTGATAGGAGTAGGATAACATTGTAGTAAAAATAAAGATAAACAGCATTACTGCCAGAAACATGGCCCCTGTTTTTCCAATTGATACCCTGAGTGCTTCCTGCATGAAAGAAATACCATACTGGATTCCCGGTACCTGTTCTACAAGAAGTACTGCTCCTGTTCCGTCAGCCGCTACATTATATGTACCTGCAAGTAAAATACAAAATCCGGTACAGCTGCACACCAGAAGTGTATCAATATATACAGAAAGTCCCTGTACAAGCCCCTGTTTTACCGGGTGGGAAGTATCAGTTGTCGCTGAGATCAGCGGGCTCATTCCGTTTCCTGCATCATTTGAGAAGAAGCCTCTCTTGATTCCCCATGCCACAGCAGATCCTACAATTCCTCCAAATATTGCATCCTTTCCAAATGCACTGGCAAAAATAGAACCAAACATCCCCGGAATTTCTTTATAATTCATAACAAAAATTGCAATGGTGATCAAGAAATAAATTCCGCACATGATCGGTGCAAGGACTTCTGCAACCTGACCGATACGTTTAATACCGCCCATTGTTACTACTCCAACAATAAGGACCATACCAATTCCAACTACGATAAACGGAATTCCAAATGCTCCTTTGATCGCAGTTGCTGCAGTCTGTGTCTGCATTGCAGGAAGCAGAAAACCAGGTCCAATGAAAACCGCAATACAGAATAATACTGCCAGAATTCTTCCAACCTTCTTATTTTTGAACCCGTTTGACATATAAAATGCCGGGCCGCCTGTTAACTCTCCTAAATTTCTGGTCTTATACGCCTGACCAAGAATACATTCCACAATACCGGTGGAAGCTCCCAGGATTGCTGTTATCCACATCCAGAACAGAGCTCCCGGTCCACCCATAAATATAGCGGTTGCAGTTCCTGCAATATTACCGGTACCGACACGTCCTCCTACGGTTGTCGCAAATGCCTGAAACGCTGAAAGACCGGTATCTTTCTTATTATCTCCCTTTTCTGTCAGACATTTTACCATGTCTTTGAATCTGCGGACCTGAATACCACGTAAACGAACGGTAAACCAGACCGCCGCGCACATCAGGAACACACACATCACCGGATGCCAGATGATGTCATTGATCGCGTTCATTACTGTTACAAATACTTCCATACTCTTTCCTCTCGTCCTTATATATTTAAAACTCTATTCTTTAATTTACTATAATCTGACATTTTTCACAAGTGTTTTCCATATAAAAACCTTTGTTTTTATCAGAAAGACACAGGAATACGTCAAGCGAATATTCGCAATCCGCTTCGCTACTTGCTCATAACCAAATAACTGCTCCGCAGTTTATTTGGTTAAAAAGGGGAAGCTGACTGTCTTCAGCTTCCCCTTCATATTTAACTACATATAGCTTATTGTTTCTGTTAATTCTTTTCTGCTGTTATGGTTTGGAAGTGCGCCTGTTCCGTCTGCCGCAATTCCAAGATCCAGCAACATCAAAATTTCTTCTTCCTCCGGAAGTCCAAGAGCCTTTGCCAGTTCATCCGGATTGAAAAAATTGATCCAACAGCTGTCAATCCCCTCATTGTAAGCTGCCAGCATCATGTGAGTTGCTACAATACTGGCATCTTCAATCCCGGAATCTCTTTTTCCTCCAGGATATGTGAAAACATTATTCTTATTATATGCTACCACCAAAACAACAGGTGCCTGATAACGGCATGGTGTTGCTTTATCAATTGCTTCCAGTCCCTTTTCAGACTGTACTACATAAATATGCTGTTCCTGAAGATTTTTTGCTGTTGGAGCGACACGTCCGGCCTCCAGGATCTTATCCAGCTTTTCTTTTTTCACTTCCACGTCACTGAATTTTTTGCAGGAATATCTATTTTTTATTACTTCTGAAAAATCCATTCCAAACCATCCTTCCTATAATTTTTTATTATTTTACCATAAAAACGCGGATGCGCAAACTATCATCTAATACAAATAAATCTTCTTTTCTACAAGTCTGTCCCCTTCATACTGTAATTTTACGGAAAAAAAGCGTTCTTCTCCAGAAAGAAGCAGATCAAGAAATACTTTATCCCCCTCCCATGCAGGCAGTTCAGGCACTTTGGTTTTGTCAACCCAGCAAAGTTGTCCTTCATTACATTCAATCAGTTCTCCTGTATATCTGTCCGCTGTGAAAACACACATAAGCTCAGATTCATATTCATTATTAACAAATGTCACCAGCCCACGAAATTTATAAGATGTAAGTGTTAATCCGGTTTCCTCCTTCACCTCGCGCATAAGACATTCCTCCGGAGTTTCCTGACTTTCTACATGTCCGCCAACACCGATCCATTTTCCACCATTCATGTCATTCTGTTTTTTAATTCTATGAAGCATCAGATATTTGTCATCATTTTCTATATAACATAAAGTGGTTGTCGTCATTTAAATACCTTCTTTCCGTTTAATCACCCTACCACTGCCAACACAATATAAACCAGAATCGAAACAATACAATACAATGAATTTGTTGTAGAAGCATATGCACTGCTTTCTTTCTTTTTCAGAAATGTCTGCATACTGAATGTTGCTGGAGACGACATATATATAATAATTGCCAGATTCAAAAGTCTGGAACTTCCGACCAGATATTTCACAGCTATAAGAACTCCCATTATCATCGCTGCCTGCAAAATAATCCTCAGAAAAATAGTTTTGATACAGGGTCCTATAAGTTCCGGTACCAGTTCCATACTGTACCCAACAACAATAAGGATAATAGGCGTAATTGCAGTTGTCAGAATGCTTTCTGCACTGAGATAGCCAGGACCAAAAGAACTATCCATCAACCGGTTGATCAGCCCCGTCAATCCGGCGATGATTCCAAGAACCGTCCCTATAAAAGCAGGAGTTTTTAATGCACTGTAAAATAAACTTTTTGCATTGATCTTTTCTCCGTTTTCCGTTTGTCCCAGCATTCCCATATACACACTAAAGCCAAAAAGCAATCCTGCAATATCCAGCACCGCAATCTGTGAAAGATTTTCGCTGCCACAAAGGCTTGTATATAAAGGATATGCCATCATTCCGCCTTCATAGATACAGACCAGAAAAGGAAGATATTTTTTATAGGGTTCTTCCATAAATCTCTTCAGCAGGAATCCCACGCCAAATGAAATCAGAAGCATTATGAACATGATCAGCACCAATGTTCCAATCTTTCCACTGTATTTTGCAGTCGCAAGCGCATGAAAAATTGCCACTGGAAGCATAATGTTTGTTACCAGTGTTTTCATGTTATTGACACCATTCTGATCTAAAAGTTTCCACTTTCTACACAGCATTCCAAGAATGATCATAACCAGTACCGGTAAAACAATCTCTAAAACATCCATTTTCTCTGTCATCCTCTCCGTTGTCCTTAATTTTTTATTTCTATCTGTTTCTGTGCATCTGCAAAATTTCCAGCAGCACTTCATATACTTCCATATTTTCCTTTACCACAAGAGCCAGACTCTCTTTCGCCTGGTTCAGAAGATGAAAAAGTCTCCGCACACTGAAATCTTTTTCCGAAGAACACATGAATCTGAGATATCCTTTTTCATCGTAATAATATTGTTCGTCCAGTAATACAACAATCTTCTCCTCGTCTCTCACTGCCTGGGCATCAAGCTGTCCGGATCCCTCTGTCGTCCGCCGCTGATATCCCTGTCTCACAAAATCATTCATAAGATTTTCCGATTCTCGGCCATTACCAGCATACACCACTGCAATATTCGGATACCATCTGGGACTTCTTTTTTCCGGCAGGTGCATCATGTTCTGGATAAAAGTGGAAAGCTCCGCATTGGTACGGATCCGGTTTGTCAGATGAAATTTCTGGAGCCCCGGCAGATTCTCCAGTCTTTCCACAATGCTCCGGTCCAGCTCTTCCGGTGAAATCACATCTTCGGAGTCACTGGAAAAGATCACTGGCCTGTGCTCATTCCATGCAAGCAGAACAGATAATTTTTCCAGGGACAGAAGATGTGCTTCATCCACCAGAATACTGCTGTAACAGCCAAGATCTGTCGTCTTTCTCAACTGATTATCCGCCAGAAAGTCTGTCCGCCGCAGACGTTCATGAAGGAGCTTCCATTCTTTTCCAGCCTCTCCGCAGTGAATGATACAAACCCTCTGTCGTACGGAAAGTTTCATCGCAATATCATAAAGCAGCAATGTTTTTCCTGTTCCGGGAAGTCCGCTGAACCAGAAATATCCTTCTCTTTCTCCACGAATCCGCTTCAGGATCTGTCGTTCAATATCTCTCTGCTGAGAGGTAAGGAAATACTCTTTTTTGAGAAAACGTTCCGGTTCTGTCAGTGGAGAGATCAGATACAGTTCTGCCTGAAACAGCTTTTCAATATCTCCCTCATAGTCCGGGGTTTCTTTCTCCAATGCATTACAAAGCTGTTTCCAGTCTCCCTCCACAATATGATCGTGATTGGTCAGTCTCACCAGACGGTCTTCACTGCTGATATAAGTATACGACAGGATCGGTTTCCCGAAAACGGACAGATAATACCGGTTCTGGATCAGCTGTCTCCGGATGGCCTCGTCCGATACGCTGCCGCTTTTCAGTTCAATATTCACAATCTGGTCATCTTTGATCTGAAGAAGGTCAAACTCCTTTCCAAGCTTCGGAATCTGAAACGAATAAAAAAAACGGAGTTTATATACTTCTTCCATATGTAGTTCCAGCTGTTTCACCAGCGCTTTCATACTTTCCAGTTCCCACTCTTTAATCCGGAGGAAAAAATCTCTGCCAGAAAGCTGACGCTCCAGTTTCTGGATACACTCCATATTCTGATTTCTTGTAAGTGCATAGATCGATATTGCTTTCATATTTTGCCCCTTACTTTACCGTTCATTTCTTTATCCGCAGTGTCCTTAAATATTCCTTCTGCTCCGATGTAATCCGGTAACTTTCAATGGCCTTCTGTATCGTCTTGTTATGAGTCCAGACATCCATCTGACGCTTTTCCAGGAAAGGAAGAACGTTCTCATACTGTTTTGCCAGAGCTGTGGCAAAATACCAGGCACGCATCATATTTACATAATATTCTTCCGACCGGATCGCTGCTACTTTTTCAGGATATTCTGTTTTAAATTCTTCATCCAGATAATGGCGCATCAGCATACTGATCCCCAACCGGATGGTATACGGCTGATCCGATTCTATCCAGCGAAAAACTTCCCGGATAAATATATCCCGGTGTTTTTTCATCATATGGAGCGCCAGCAGATCACAGGTTGCCCAGTTATCAATAAACGGGAGAAAACGCTCCAGTTCTTCCAGACATTTATCATAATCTCTGACCTGCTCGATCAGCAGGCCATGGAGATTATTTTCCTCATAATACTGATGAGGAAGAACCTTCAGGAACATTTCGGATCTTTCTGTTTTTCCAAATTCTTTTGCAAATTTCCGGAGTATCGGTGTCCGGATACCGATGATCTTTTCTTTCTCCACAGTCGGAACCAGCCTTGCATGAAAATCCCGATATCCTGTATCCTGCATTTCGAACAGTCTTTTCCGAACATCCCGGATCATCTCTTCCTGATTCATTTATCATCCCCGCCTTTTACACCAAAGATCGCGATCAGAGAACTTACAAGCAGAAGCATGGGATAAAACAGTTTCGGCATGATCTGAAAAGCAGAAAGCTCAAATCCCAGTTCCTTTGCCGCAGAAATGGCAACCAGCATCTGGGCTCCATACGGGATCACCCCCTGGAAAATACAGGAAAATGTATCCAGGATAGAAGCTGTCTTTCTGGAAGTGATCTTATATTCCAGCGCCATTTCCTTTGCAATGGGGTTGGCCATAACAATGGCTACCGTATTATTGGCTGTTGCGATATCCATGGCTCCAACCAGAAGTCCCATACCGAGAAGTCCGCCCTTTTTCCCTTTAAAAACTCTCTGTATTCCGGAGAGCAGTGCTTCAAAGCCTCCATGCTCACGGATCAGCGCACACATGGCTGCTACAAGGATAGCCACCATGCAGGTCTCGAACATTCCGGAAACGCCGGAGCCGATATTAGTCAGGAGCTCCACAGGTGCGATATGTCCTCCAAGAAGCATGATAAATGCTCCGGAGACAATTCCGATCAGAAGTACCACAAATACATTGATGCCGATGATCCCGCCGATCAGAACCAGAACATACGGAAAGATCTGTATAAGATGATAATCCTGTACCACTCTTCCCTGGATCTCTGTCTGAAAAGACAGGATAAGGATCAGGATCAGTGTAACAACAGCTGCCGGAAATGCGATCCAGAAATTTTCCCGGAATTTATCTTTCATCTGACAGCCCTGACCGTTGCAGGCTGCGATCGTGGTATCAGAAATAAAAGAAAGGTTGTCACCGAACATGGCTCCTCCCATCACCGACGCCACACAAAATGCCATATCAAAACCGGAAGCTTTGGAAACCGCTACCGCAATAGGGGTAAGAAGCGTGATCGTCCCAACGGAAGTTCCCATAGCCACAGATACGAAGCAGGCAACTACAAACAATACCGCAACAGAAAAACGTGCCGGTATCAGAGAAAGCATACAGTAGGCCACACTTTCTGCACTGCTGCGCCCCACAACACCCACAAAAGAGCCTGCGGTCAGAAAGATCAGAAGCATGGTGATGATATTTTTATCTCCTACTCCTTTTGCCATAAGCTCCAGCTTTCTGTCAAAGCTGATCGTTCTGTTCTGAACACATGCCACCAGGATCGCAGCCAGAAAAGCCACAACGATCGGTACATTATAAAATCCCATGGGGATCTTCATCACATACTCAAACAAAATCCCCAGCCCCAGATACAGGACCAGGAAAACACCGATAGGCAGCAGTGCGATCACATTTCCTTTTTTCTTCATTTCCTCCATAAAACAATTCCCTTCATCACTTATTATATTCCCGGCTTTTTCTCCGGGTGATCTGTTTTCTATCATATCATATTTCCCCATTCCTGTCCTGCTGCTGACGGAAACTTCTTCATATTTCCGTCACGATCCTGTTATCTCTGATATTTTTTACCTTATTTAACAAGATTTTCACTAATTAAATCGTTCCTTCCGTTGAAATCCAGAGCTTTTTTCAGTATAATTGGCTGTAGACAATTGTGAAAAAGATATCCAACGGATTTATAGTGATATCTCGGATCACAGTCATTAAAGGAGGAATATGATTATGGCAACATGGAAAAATCTTGACACTCTTGCTTCTTACAGCACACTTAACGGTCTGAAAGATCACGTGAACATTGCAGAGGCAATGTCCGGCGAGCAGGGTGCAGAACGTGTAAAGAAGTACAGCGTACCGATGGCAGCAGGTCTGGCTTACAATTACGCAGCTAAGGAAGTGGACGAGACCGTTCTTGACGCACTTTCCAAACTGGCTGATGAGGCAGAACTGATTGAGAAATTCCAGGAATTATACAACGGTGCAGTGATCAACACAGGCGAGAAACGTATGGTACTTCATCATCTTGCACGTACACAGCTTGGCGAGCCTGTTGTTGTTGACGGTGTGGACAAGCGAGAATTCTATGTAGCTCAGCAGAAGAAAGCTGCAGATTTTGCAAACAAAGTACATGCAGGCGAGATCACAAATGAAGCCGGTGAGAAATTCACTACGGTTGTACAGATCGGTATCGGCGGAAGTGACCTGGGACCGCGTGCATTATATATCGCACTTGAGAACTGGGCAAAGGCAAACAACACCTTCAAGATGGAAGCAAAATTCATCAGCAACGTTGACCCGGATGATGCAGCTGCTGTTCTTGCATCTGTAGATCTTGCTCACTCTCTTTTCATCGTTGTATCCAAATCCGGTACAACACTTGAAACTCTGACAAATGAGGCATTCGTAAAAGACGCCCTTACAAAAGCGGGCCTGAACCCGTCCAGACATATGCTTGCTGTAACCAGTGAGACCTCTCCTCTTGCAAAGAGTGATGAGTACCTTACCGCTATTTTCATGGACGACTATATCGGCGGACGTTACTCTTCTGTTTCCGGCGTAGGCGGAGCGATCCTTTCCCTTGCATTCGGACCGGAAGTATTCGCAGACATCCTTGACGGAGCTGCCGAGGAGGATAAGCTTGCAACAAATAAGAACATTCTTGAGAACCCGGATATGCTGGATGCCCTGATCGGCGTTTATGAAAGAAACGTACAGGGATATCCTTCTACTGCAGTTTTACCATACTCCCAGGCATTAAGCCGCTTCCCAGCTCATCTTCAGCAGTGTGATATGGAGTCTAACGGTAAATCTGTAAACCGCTTTGGTGAGCCAGTGGATTATGTGACCGGACCGGTGATCTTTGGTGAGCCAGGAACCAACGGACAGCACTCCTTCTACCAGCTTCTGCATCAGGGAACCAATATTGTTCCGCTTCAGTTCATCGGCTTTAAGAAGAGCCAGCTTGGTGTTGATGTTGATATCGAGAACAGCACAAGCCAGCAGAAGCTCTGTGCAAACGTTGCAGCACAGATCGTTGCTTTTGCATGTGGAAAAGAAGATGAGAACCTGAACAAAAACTTCAAGGGCGGACGTCCTTCCAGTATCATTGTCGGTGAGGAACTTACACCGAAGTCTCTGGGTGCGCTTCTTGCACACTTTGAGAACAAGATCATGTTCCAGGGCTTTGTATGGAACCTGAACAGCTTTGACCAGGAGGGTGTACAGCTTGGTAAGGTTCTTGCAAAACGTGTTCTTGCTCATGATACAGATGGAGCATTAAAATCCTACAGTGATTTATTAAACATTTAATTCTAACCTAAACAAAAATTCAAGAATGCCTCCGGCAGGATTGCAGATGTGGGAATCCTCTCACATCTGATATACAAAAAGAACGATCTGACAGATGTACTGTATACAGTAGCCTTAAAATAATTTCTGTTATTTTAAGAAAAATACTTTGTGCATCTGTAGATTGTTCTTTTTTATTTTCTTTTTCACTTTCTTTTTATTGATATAAAAATGTGACTGTCGGCTACTATCATTTTTTATGATTTTTTTATATGATATTAGGGTCAAAAGATCAAAACTTCGTTCGTGCTTGCACGATAAGGTGTTTGACTTTGGGACCCGCGGAACATGAGAAAGTAGCGATTTACATAGTAAATCAGCGGATTTCGAATGTTTCAGAATTACGGGAGCAGCGTCAGCTACAAGGTAATTCGTGATATTAATATACAATGATATCATAGGACTTTTTAAAAACTTCCCCGGCTTTTAATGTGTTGATGCCCGGCTTTTCAGAAATTTCCCCTTGAAATCCTTTATTATCGCATCGTCCGCACCATGGCTCTAAGCAAACATATGGTGCGCCCGGTTTCGACCATATTCCAAAGTTAGGGAAGTTTTTGCTTTCTAATGCAATATAAGGCTTTCCATTCGGTAATGCTAATCCCACCCATTCGATCTGTCCATTATCAAATATTAAGGCATCTTTATCAAACATATCTTTTTTCAAAGCATATTTGCTATTTGTCAGTTCCAGTTTGTGTGTTTTATCGGTGAGTGCAGT
>OLOP01002402.1_pt1 | contig 10419 bp, 10 predicted proteins | sample 1672381 | NCBI WGS metagenome assembly OLOP01 (sample SAMEA3136678, study PRJEB25190) | human gut metagenome | biome: human gut; feature: human-associated habitat; material: faeces | place: Austria | collected 2013 | reverse complement strand
ACTATAAAAGAAAATTTATTAATGGCAAACGAAAATGCTGCAGATACAGAAATAATAAATGCATGTAAACTTGCTAATATAGATTCATACATAGAAGAATTACCAAATAAATATGATGAAGTAATAACTGAAAATAGTACAAATTTTTCGGTTGGACAAAAACAAAGAATAGCTATTGCAAGAGCAATTTTAAGAGACACGCCAATAATTTTATTTGACGAAGCAACATCAGCATTAGATAATTATAGTAAAAATAAGATAAAAGAAACTATGACAAAATTATCAAAATATAAAACTATAATTATGATATCTCATACATTAGATTTAGTAGAAGATTGTGATAATATAATTTATATTGAAAATGGACAAGTATTAGAACAAGGAAATCATAATACTTTAATTGATAAAAAAGGTAAGTATTATGAATTGATAAATAATAGTATTTAGAAAAGAAAAATGTCATGCTAAAGAATTAAAAAATAGTTAGATATAAGAAGTATATATTTGAAACTATGTAAGGAGTTTTTATATGAGAATAGGTATAGATATAGATGATACTTTAACAGATATAAAATGATTTATTTAAGAAATAAAGAAAAATTGGAGATGAATTAAGAAATGAAAAATTATATAAAAAATTATCCAAGACCACAATTTGTTAGAAATGAATGGGAAAGTTTAAATGGAGAATGGAACTTTACATTTGATGATGAAAATTTGGGAGAAGAAAAAGAATATTATATTAGCTTTCCAACCAGAAATAAAATCAATGTACCTTTTACATACGAAACTGAATTAAGCGGAATAAAAGATGAAAGTGTGCATTATGTAGTATGGTATAATAAAAAAATACATATTTCAAAAGAAAATAAAAAAGCAATATTACATTTTGAAGGAAGTGACTATAAAACTAAAATATGGATTAATGGAAAATACATAGGAACAAATGAGGGTGGATACCATAGATTTTCATTCGAGATAGATAAAAATATTCAAGAAGGCGAAAACGATATTACTGTAAAAGTAGAGGATTCATTAGCAAAAGAACAACCTAGAGGAAAACAAAGATATAAAAAAGAAAGTTGGAAATGTTGGTATATACAAACTACAGGAATATGGAAAACAGTTTGGATAGAATATGTGCCTAAATATTCTATAAAAAACGTAAAATCAACACCAAATTTAGATAATAAAAATATACAATTAGAATATGAAACAAATATATCTGAAAAAGAATTAGAAGAAAATAATTTTTATATAGAAACAGAAATTTCTTTTGAAAATGAACTACTAATCACAAATAAAATTCAGCTTACAGAATTATATCAAGAAAATGAAATATCAATATGTGAAAACAATGCAGAAGTGAAAAAATGGTCACCAAAAGAGCCAAACTTATATGATATTTGTTATAAATTATATTGTAATGATAAACTTATAGATACTGTATATTCTTATTTTGGCTTTAGAAAAATATCAATTCAAAAAGATAGAATATATTTAAATGATGATGAATTATATTTAAAATTTATATTAGATCAGGGATATTGGAAAGAATCGCATTTAACGCCACCAAGTGAAGATGCCTTAATTAAGGATATAGAAATTGCATTAAAATATGGATACAATGGAATTAGAAAGCATCAAAAAATAGAAGATGAAAGATTTTTATATTGGTGCGATGTAAAAGGTATGTTAGTTTGGAGTGAAATGGCAAACTGCTATAATTATAATGATAAATCAATACAGCAATTTACAAATGAATGGATTAAAGTAGTAAAACAAAATTATAATCATCCATCAATTATTACATGGATTCCTATAAATGAATCTTGGGGCTTACCAAATATAAGTGATAATATAAAACAACAAAATTATGCAAATAGTTTATACTATTTAACAAAATCAATAGATAATACAAGACCTGTAATTTCAAATGATGGTTGGGAACATACAATATCAGATATAATAACTATTCATGATTATAAACAAGATCCAGAATTATTTTATTTAACATATACTGATAATGAGAAAAAAGTATTAAATAATATGGAAGAACATAATGGAAAACACAAATTATTTGCTAAAGGATATAAATATAAGGGACAACCAGTTATAATGAGCGAATATGGTGGAATTGCTTTAGATTCTGAAAAAGGATGGGGATACGGAAAGCAAGTAGCTGATGAAAATGAATTTATACAAAGATTTGAATTATTAACCAAAGATATAAAAGAAATACCTTATATATCTGGATATTGTTACACTCAACTTACAGATGTTCAACAAGAGATAAACGGATTAGTTGATGAAAATAGAAATAGCAAATTTAGTGAAAAAGTTGAAGATAAAATAAAGAAAACAAATGAATGTTGAAGAATGCAAAAATATATTATAGAAAGATTTATAGAAAGAAGAAAAAATAATGAATTATAAAAAGGAATACAAAAAATATTTAACATCTTCTGTTCTGGATACAGCAAATAATAAAATAGCAAGCACATCATTTATTATAGCATTTGCAGTATATCTAGGATTATCTGACCTAGCAATAGGAATTTATGCAGTATTAGACACTATAACTAATATAATACAAATATTTGCAGCACCTATATTTTCAAAAATTGGACAATCAAAATTTGTGGTATTAACCAATTATACGATTTATAGATTAGCATCAGTTTGTTTTGCATTTATTCCATTTATATCAGATAGCATAAATGTTAGAACAATATATTTTTTTATATTTGCATCTATTTATGCTATAACAGGGGAATTAGGATATATAACATTTGTAAATTGGAGAATGACATTAGTAAAAAAAGAAGATAGGACTAAATTTGCAGCAACTAGAAATATCATGAAAAATACTCTTGTTATGGCTTTTAGTCTAGTAATGGGTGTATTACTAGATAAGTTTACAGCTAAAGGTTATGAATTATACGGATTTTTGATTTTATTTGGAATAGTATTCTTGATTGCATTTATAGATATTGCAATTAGAATTAATACATATAAACCTCAAATAGAAAATAAACAAATAAGAATAAAAGAATCGGTATCAAGACCTGCGAAAGATAAATCATTTAGAAAGATATTAGTTATTACTGGAATAAATAGATTTGCGTTTGGAATTGGTATGATGTATTTGAATGTGTATTTACTTAGATATGTTCAAATAAACTATATTTATTATAGTATTTTAAATATAATTATAAATTTATCAGATGCAATATTTAGTAATTTTTGGGCGAAAAGAGCAGAGAATAGAGATTGGAAAAAAGTGCTTATTCCAATGGGAGTAATATATATGACTGCATTTGCATTGTTATTTGTTTTGAAAAATCAAATTTTAATTTACATGCTACCAGTAGTATATGTTTTAATTGGATGTGCCAATAGTGCTTATGAAATATATGACCATATTGCAATATATGAAGGTTCAAAAGAAAATTACCAAACTTCATATGTAACTTTTGAAAGATTTATTGAAGGTATAGTAACTGCGATAATACCAATCTTATCATATACAATATTTGCTGAAAATAATAATGCAATTAAAACAACATTTTTTATTGCAATAGTTGTATATTTAATATTAATTATATATGTAAAATTAAAAAAGAATAAGAAGGAAATATAAAATGAAAATTGGAATAGATATAGACAATGTGATCTCAAATTTTAATGAAGAACTGCTAAAAGCATATATTGAACATGATAAAGAATTAAGAAACACAGGAATCATAAATAATAATGCGCCATATATAAGAAATGGAATGTTTGATTGGACAGATGAAGAAGAAAAAATTTTTTATAAAAATAATATAGAAAAAATTGCAATTAATTTAAAAGCAATTGAAGGTGCAAGTAAATACATAAAAAAGTTAAAACAAGATGGACATACTATTTATATAATTAGTGGAAGAGATAATGGAGAATATACAGATCCATATAATATGACAAAGAATTGGCTAGAAAAATATGATATTACTTATGATAAATTATTTTTAGTTGATGCTTACAATAGTCATTCAAAAACTGAAATATGTTTAGAACATAATGTTGATGTTATGATAGATGATTCTAAAAGAATGTGTAAAGATATAAAAGATAATGATATTAGAGCGTTACTAATGGATACACCTTATAATAGAGATACAAATGAATTTGAAAGAGTTAATTCATGGGAGGAAATATATAATAAATTATCTAATAAAAAAATAAATGTAATACTTGATACAGATACATATAACGAATGTGATGACCAATTTGCATTGTCATATTTAATTAGATCAAAAGAATTATTTAATATAGAAGCAATAACAGTTGCACCATATTCTCATAATACAAGAAATGTATCTGTTCCAGAAGGACAAGAATTAAGCTATAAAGAAATACTTAAAATATGTAAGTGGCTTGATTTTGATACATCAAATAAAGTATTTAAGGGCTCGATGGACTATATTCAAAATGGATATAACGAAAATAATGATGCAGTCAATAAAATAATAGAAATTGCTTTAAAAAATGATAAAACTTATATATTAGGAATTGGAGCTATTACTAATATTGCACTAGCAATCAAGAAAGAACCTAAGATAATTGATAGAATGGAAATTATCTGGTTAGGTGGAAATGAAATAGACTATAAAGATAACCTTGAATATAATTTTAGACAAGATATAGAGGCAGTAAAAACAGTATTTGATTCTAAAGTCAAAATAACTATTCTACCTTGTAAAAATGTAGTAGCAGATTTAAGAATAGATATAAATGAATTAAAAAGTAATTTAGATAATAAATCAGAACTATGTAATTATTTAATTAATAGATTCTATAATGATGGATATCATGGAATACAAGAATCTAGAGTTATATGGGATATATCAGTTATAGCATATATGATAAATAAAAATTGGTTTGAAACAAAAGAAATAAGTTGCCTAAACATCAAAGAAGATGGTTCTTATGAATTAACTGATAATAGGCATACTATTACTTTTGTTACTAAATTAGATAGAGATAAAATATATGAAGATTTATTTAAGAAGTTAGGAGAATGAAAATGAATAATAAAGAATTAGAAAAAATATATAGTGAGTGTATAGATTATAGTAACAAAATAAAAAATCCAATATTAAAAGAAGTTGTTCAAAGAATATATAAAGATTATAAAGATGGATTGTTGAATAAGCCTGCAACACCGGGTTCACATCATTATTTTAAAGGAGGATTATTATATCATATATATAGTGTTACGAGAAATTCCATTGAAATATGTAATATGTATCCTGATTTAGAGGTTGATAAAGATTTAATTTTTTTTGGTGCTCTAGTACATGATATTGGAAAGTGCAATGATTTTAACGATTTTGCAGAAACAGAAAAAAATGAATCTATAAATGGAAATAGTATGGCTTTATTAGGTCATTCATATGAAGGAACTCATATAGTTGAAAACTATTTAAAAGATTATAAAATAGATGAACAATTTAAAAATCAAGTACTACATATGATAGGAAGTCACATGAATGAATATAGTGAATGGGGAGCATTGGTTCTTCCAAAAATGTTGGAAGTAATTATTATTAATTATGCTGATAGTATGGATGCATATTTTGAACCTGCACATGAAATAATAAAAAATGCAAAACCAGGGGAATTATATAAAGTTGGAAATGCACCAAGACCTTACTATAAATCATTAAATCCATATCACAATTATTAAAAATAGTTTAGTAATGAAAAGTTAGAACTAGAATAGGAGAAAAAATGAAATTAACAAGTAATGAAGCATTAAAAATGTTAGAAGATACAAGAAAAGATTTTGAAAATCAAGGATGGATAGATCATTCAATATGTGTTGGAAATTCGGCAGGTAGAATAGCAGAGGCATTAAATAAAAACGGAATGAATTTAGATGTAGATAAAGTAATTACATTAGGTTATATTCATGATATTGGTAAAAAAGCAGGAGAATTTCATGGACATGTTATGAATGGATATAATTATTTAAAAGAATTAGGATATGATGAAGAATATTGTAATATATGTTTAACTCATTCATATTTAAACAATGATGTAATGTGTACTGCCGGAGGAATACCTAATGATATACCTTTTAGAACTGAATTTATAAAAATTCATGAATATACAATTTATGAAAAAATAATAAATTTATGTGATTTAATGTGTACTACAAAAGTATTTACGATAGATAAAAGGCTAATTGATCTTATGATTAGAAGAGGAGCTTATTCAAATACACAATATCATATTAAAGAAACATATAAACTAAAAGAATATTTTGACAGTTTATTAGGATATAACTTATATGATTTATTTCCAGAAATAAAAGAAAATTTGTAGGAGTTAAAAATGGAACAAGAAACAAAGAAAATAAATAGAAGTATAAAAATATATCCATTATTTGCATCATTTACAGGAGATTTGATATTCTTCGTACCAATAGACACATTATTTCTAACATTGGTAAAAGGATTAAATGCAAGTCAAATAACAGCAATGACAATGGTTGCATTAATAATATGTATAGTATTTCAAAAAGTAATATTAGCTATTGTAAAAAAGATAGGAAATGTAAATTCATTAAGACTAGGAGCAACTATGTTATTAATTGCATCATTAGTATTAACATTTGGAAAATCGTTTATTGCAATGTTATTATATAAAAGCATACATGAATTAGCAGTTATGTTTTTAAATATGGATGAAATAATTTTGAAAAATAATTTAAAAGCTGTAAATAGAAAAGATGATTATTTTAAAATAAGAAATAAATCAAAAATTATATATGCTATTATAACTTTATTTACAGCATTGGTAGCTGGAAAAATGTTTAATGTAAATAATTATTTGCCAATGTACTTGTCAATAATAATATATGTTTTAGTATTAGGAACAGCATTTTTATATTATGAATCAAAAATAAATAATGAACAAGAAATAAAGAAAGAACATAAAAAATTAAAAATAACATCAATAATATTCTATATAATATTATCAAATGCAGTATTTTATTCAATAATAAAAATGGGACAAAACAATAGTAAATTATTTATGCAATATGATTTTCAAAAATTCTTATCTGTTGAAATGGTAACATACTACATAACAACAATAGTATTTATATCAAGAATAGCAAGATTAGTAGGCAATGTAATATTTGGAAAGGTATATTCAAAAATAAAAGATAAAATGAGCATTGTTTTAACAATATGTTTGGCATTAGCATTTTTATTATTGATTATAGGACACTTTATAGAATCGGCGTTCATTTGTAAAGTGATAATTATGTCTTTAGGATTTTTCTTAATATTAGCGATAAGAGATTCATTCCAAACATATATAGAAGATGTTGCCTTGACTATTTCAAATAAAGAGGAACAACAAGAAATTATAATTAAAATTGAAGTTTATAGAAGATTAGGAACATTAATATTAAGTGCTATTTTTACATTAATATTGATGAAATACGAACTAATTGTAATAGAATTTATTTTATTAGGATTAAGTATTATAGAAATATTTATTAATAAAAGACTATGTAGCAAGTTAGCAAAATATGGTAGCAGTGATAGATAGCAAATAATTAAATGCTATCTATTTTTTAGTTAAATTTGTAAAAAAATACCTGTTGAATATATGGTTTTTAGTATCGTATAATCAACTTAAGAGGTGCAATAATTTATGAGAATAATAAAAAAATATGGAAAAGACATATTATATAAGGAATTAAAGAAAAGCTATAATTTTTTTATTAAAGAAGCAAATACAGATAAAAAAAGCAAAGGCTATGGACTAATAAAAGATAAAACAATTTTAGCTGATAATATAGCAAGTATAGCATCAGTAGGATATGGTTTATCAGCATTAGTTATCGGAGTAGAACATAATTGGATAAAATATAAAGAGGCTTATGATAGAGTAAACAGAACACTAGAAACCTTTATAAATAACGTAGAAGGAAAAAATGGGTTTTATTATCATTTTGTGAATATGCAAACAGGAGAAAGAGAATGGAATTGTGAAGTATCAATAATAGATACAGCAATTTTTATATGTGGTGCTATAACTGCAGGTGAATATTTCGGAAAAGAAGTAAAAAATAAAGCAAATATCTTATATAAAAGAATAAATTGGGAATGGTATAGAAACGAAACAAACAATTTATTTTATATGGGATATAAACCTGAAAAAGGATTTTGGGGACAATGGGATGGATATGCTGAACAATTAATGATGTATGTATTAGGAGTTAGCTCACCAGCATATCCAATAGATAAAAGTATGTATTATGAATTTAATAGAAAAAAGAAGGATTATAAAGATATAAAGGATATAATATATACATATTGTGGAACATTATTTACATATCAATATTCACATGCATGGATTGATTTTAGAAATTTAACGGATATTAATGGAGTTAATTGGTTTGAAAATTCAATAAAAGCGACAAAAGCAAATAGAGAATATTGTATAGATAATAAGAACAGATTTAAAACTTATGGAGAAAACTCTTGGGGATTAACTTCTTGTCTTTCTCCAAAAGGATATATAGGATCAGGAGCTGAACCTTGTGATACTAATTTAGAGATAGAAAACGATGGTACAATATCTCCATGTGGTGCAATTGGCTCAATAGTGTTTACACCAAAGGAAAGCATACAGGCTATGGAATATTATTATAATACATTTAGAAAATTGTGGGGAAAATACGGCTTTAAAGATGGCTTTAATTTAGAAGGGAAAAAAGGCTGGTTTGCAAATGAATACATAGGAATTGATAAAGGAATAGGAATGTTAATGATAGAAAATTATTTAAATGAAACTATATGGAAATATTTTATGAAAAATGAGTATGTCATTAAAGGATTAGAAATGTTAGAATTTACTGATACTAAATCAGAAGATTTGAAATTTAACAAAATATAATTTGGAAGAAATTATAATTGAAATAGTATATAAAAAATGATATAATATATGTAGATGTGTAATATCACATAATAGTAGTAACAAATAACCAAAATGTTTTAACTAAAATGGAGGTATTAAGATGAAAATTTGTATTTTACGGAGAGATGGAGAAAATGTTCATAATGGAATGGTAGAAGTGATGTTTGCAATAACAGAGAAATATTTTGGAAAAAGAAAATTATTTTTAGATAAGAACGAAAAAGAATTCACACAGATGATTACTTTTTCAGTTTCTGATAATGAAGATTCGTCCAATATAGTTCAATTTATAATTGCAGTATCAGAAGTAAATCCATTATATGCTGTGAGGATTTTGAAGTAAAAGCAATGAAAAACTCTAACCTAGCAAATGCTGATTAGAGTTTTTCTTTGTTTACGGATGAAAAATATTTTTTTCAATTTCTGCCATACACTCATTAGCAATACTTGCAACAGCTGACCATGAACCAACCTGTGTAGAAATAGGTTTTACCATACTGTGCAATTCTGATATTGTTTTAAGTGCTTCATTCTTGGTAGAGCAGAAATTTTTTAAAGTCTTTTTGAAGTGCCTTGCTGTTTCATCAGAAGAATCAACAGATTTAAACTGTTTTTCGACTTCTTGCTTAAATCCAGCCTGAGAGTATGTACCATTATTCACAAACATTTTCAAATTTTCTAAAATATTAGATAATTTTGTGAATGGATCATTACTCTGTTCGTTTGGATTTTGCATAGCATCTAACATCCGTTTTTGATAGTTTTCAAAAGTCTTATCGTTCATATAGAATTCCTCCTAAAAATATTTATTTTTACTTTGATGACTTCCTCAAGTGAAAAATGGTTAAAACTACAAAAATCTAATTATAGTATAACACAAAATTATGTAAAATACAAATGCGCTATTGAAAATAGCTGGGTTTTTCTTTACTTTTACATAAAATTATGATATACTATCTACATAATTATTTTTTTATAATCTCCGAAATACAACTTATGGAGTTTAATATAGTAACTATTAACAATGCACAATGAAAGGTCAATTGACAAGGAGGAATAAGAATGGTTATTGAAGAATTACGCCAAAAAGAAGTAGGAGTATTGATACAACGAAATATCGTTATCAGAACTAATGATAGTGAACGGGAAGAAAACTATTTTTTAGTAAAGGGTCCGCGAAATAAGTATTTTATCAGTTTTTCTGAAGATGGAACTGCAGAACGTAGTTTTGTTAGTGAAGAGATGATGCTTAATATGATTAATGATGAAGTGCTATCTAAGCAAGAGGCTTTAGATATTTATGTGCAGACACCACAACTTAACTGTTGGATGTAGTAATTAATGATTATTTATCACTTGTAAACAAATTTGTTAAGGAGGTCTCAATGTCTAAAAGAAAAAAGCAGTCAGCAAACTTAAATAAACAATCTAAAGTAA
>OLOP01002384.1_pt1 | contig 10482 bp, 9 predicted proteins | sample 1672381 | NCBI WGS metagenome assembly OLOP01 (sample SAMEA3136678, study PRJEB25190) | human gut metagenome | biome: human gut; feature: human-associated habitat; material: faeces | place: Austria | collected 2013 | reverse complement strand
ACAGACAGATACTTTTTTATTTCATGTGGGCGATACAGCCCGCTTCTAATCCTATAGTAAAGGATTTGTCCGGAAAAAACCATGTGTTATTGTTGCATCTCAATGAAAAGTTGCAAAAAATCCCCTCCGGGGCTGTCCGGCGGGGATGCAGAATAAAAATCTCGGATAAATTACAACTGAGACAAAAGTTTTTTCAAAACCGGAAAAGCATTGTATAACTGCGCCAAAACTTCCCGCTGCCGCGTCCCGGCGGGGGAGCGGGCCGCGATATGGAGAAACCTTACTGCGGCGGGCAGCGCAAAAGAAAAGGCCGCGATCCACTTTTCCAGCGGAGCGCGGCCTTCTTGTTAAGGGAAGAAAATTATGATGTCAGGCGGAAGGCGAGGGAGCAGCGCCCTCCGGCCCGGGAACACAGGGAAAGATCACTGCATCAGGCTGCAGACGGCCTCGGCGTAAGCGGCGGGGTCATCCACGGGCAGACCCTCGATCAGCTGTGCCTGTGCGTACAGCAGGGCGCTGTACTTGTTCAGCTTCTCGGTGTCACCGGCTTCCTGTGCGGCCTTCAGGGCGGCAAACACAGGGTGGTTCACGTTCAGCTCCAGCACCTTGTCGCTCTTCACGCCCTCGCTGCCGGGCTGCTTGGAAAGCACCTTCTCCATCTCGATGGACAGCGGGCCGTCAGCGCTCAGGCAGACGGGGTGATCCTTCAGGCGAGTGGAGACCTTGACCTCCTTCACCTTGCCGTTCAGCGCGTCCTTCATGGCGTCAAACAGTGCCTTGTTCTCGGCGGTGGCATCCTCGGCGGCTTTCTTCTCCTCCTCGGATTCCAGACCCAGATCACCGCTGTTCACGTTCTTGAACTCCACAGTGCCGTCCTTGCCCTCGGCATCCTTGCGGGGGTAGCTGTGCAGGATCTGCAGGCAGAACTCATCCACATCCTCGGTCAGCAGCAGCACGTCAAAGCCCTTGTCCAGCACCAGTTCTGCGGAGGGCAGCTTTGCCAGACGGTCGGTGGAATCGCCTGCGGCAAAGTAGATGTACTTCTGCTCGGCGGGCATCTTGTCGATGTACTCCTGCAGGGTGACCATCTTCTGCTCCTTGGCAGACCAGAACAGCAGCAGGTCGCGCAGCAGTTCGGCGTGCATACCGTAATCAGAATAAGCACCAAACTTGATCTGACGGCCGAACTCCTTCCAGAACTCTTCGTACTTTGCACGGTCGTTGTTCAGCATGGCGTGCAGCTCGTTCTTGATCTTCTTTTCCAGCGCGTTATGGATCAGCTTCAGCTGGCTGTCCTTCTGCAGCATCTCACGGCTGATATTCAGGCTCAGATCCTGACTGTCCACAATGCCCTTTACAAAGCTGAAGTAATCCGGCAGCAGGTCGGCACACTTTTCCATAATCAGCACACCGGAGGCGTACAGTGCCAGACCCTTCTCGTAGTCCTTGGTGTAGAAGTCGTAGGGACGGTGGCTGGGCACGAACAGCAGGGCGTTGTAGTTGGCAGTGCCCTCGGTGCGGCTCACGATGACCCGGGCGGGGTCGGCGTAATCACCGAACTTATCCTTGTAGAAGCTGTTGTACTCCTCATCGGTCACTTCGCTCTTCTGCTTCTTCCAGATGGGGATCATGCTGTTCAGGGTCTCCAGCTCGGTGTAGGTCTCCCACTCGGGCTTGTAGTCCTCGGGCTTGGGGTCTGGTTCCGGCTTCTGACGGCTCTTTTCGCGCTCCATCTGGATGGGGTAGCGCACATAGTCGCTGTACTTCTTCACGATGGCCACAATGCCGTATTCATCCAGGAAGTTGTCGTATTTCTCAGTGTCGGTATCCGGCTTGATGTGCAGAATGATCTGGGTGCCCACGGTATCCTTCTGGGCGGGGGTCATCTCGTAGCCGTCCACACCGGAGGACTCCCACTGCCAAGCCTCGTCCGAGCCGTAGGCCTTGGAGATAACGGTCAGCTTATCGGCCACCATAAAGGCGGAGTAGAAGCCCACGCCGAACTGGCCGATGATATCAATGTTCTCGTCCTTGTTGTCCTTCTTGAAATCCAGAGAGCCGGAGTGAGCGATGGTGCCCAGATTCTGCTCCAGCTCTTCCTTGGTCATGCCGATGCCGTTATCCTCCACGGTCAGGATGCGGTTTTCCTTATCGCGGGTGATGAGGATGCGGAAATCGCCCTTGTTCATGCCCACGGAGGGATCGGTCAGGCTCTTATAATAAAGTTTGTCGATGGCATCCGAAGCGTTGGAGATCAGCTCACGCAGGAAAATCTCCTTGTTGGTGTAGATGGAGTTGATCATCATGTCCATCAGCTTTTTGCTCTCTGCCTGAAATTCTTTCTTGGCCATAATACAAAACCTCTTTTATCACATATTTGGTGCGCCGTACCCGGCAAACTGCCAGAATGCTTAGCACTCATAACTTCCGAGTGCTAATATACAACGACTTGCAGGGAAAATCAAGGCTTTTCATAAAAAGTTAAAATTTGTTCTCCTGTGCGCGAAGCGGCGCTCCGGATTCGTTTCTTATATGGAAAACAAAATTTTCTTGCAAAGTCTTTCCCACTTTTGCGCGGACTGTGCTATAATGGAGCGAGTATGCCGGAAGGATGTGAGAAAATGTCAAAACAGGGCGATGCCGCTTACGCATGGTTTTTGCAGGGCTATAATTGCAGCCAGAGCGTGGTGGCGGCGTTTGCACCCCAGCTTGGCCTGACCGAAGAAACAGCGCTGCGCCTTTCCGCAGGCTTTGGCGCAGGTATTGGCCGGATGCGGGAGGTGTGCGGGGCGTTCTGCGGTGTGGTGACCGTGCTGAGCATGGTCTACGCCGACCCCACAGACCCCAAGGATAAATCCCGGATATACGCACTGGTGCAACAGGCGGCAGAGCAGTACCGCACCCGCAACAGCGGCGGCAGCATCATCTGCCGGGAGCTGCTGGCAAAGGCAGGCACTGCCCCTGCTGGGGGTACGGCGGCAGAGGACCGCACCGCAGACTATTATAAAAAGCGCCCCTGCCCGGAATTATGCCGCCTGTGCGCAGACCTGTGCGCAGAATTTATTGCGGCGCACCCGGAGGGACGGCACGGACTATATAAGGAGGATGCGTAAATGCAGCTTGAACAACTGGAATTGACCGGCGGCGGTACGCTGACGCTCTACCTGCGGGAGAGCGTGGAGGCCATGCCGCATTTCCGGCAGCGTCCGCTGGTGCTGGTGGTGCCCGGCGGCGGCTATACCCACGTCAGCCCCCGGGAGAGCGACCCCGTAGCGCTGCAATTTGCGGCAGCTGGCTACCACACGGCGGTACTGCACTACGCAGTAGGGGAGAGCGCCCGGGATGCGCTGCCCATGCGGCAGCTGGCACAGGCCATCGGCCTTGTGCGGCAGCACGCAGAACAGTGGAATATTTTGCCGGATAAGATCGCTTTGTGCGGCTTTTCTGCCGGCGGGCATCTGGCACTGTCCGGTGCGGTGTGGGAGATCCCCGGCATGGCAGACCAGCCGCGGCCCAATGCCTTGCTGCTGGCATACCCGGTGGTCACCGCCGGAGAATACGCCCACAGGGACAGCTTTGTGCAGCTGACCGGCACGCAGGACGTTGCCGCCCACCAGCGCTTTACGCTGGAGGATAAGATCACCCCGGCCACACCGCCGGTGTTCGTCTGGCATACCATGGAGGACGAGACCGTCCCGGTGGAAAACACCCTGCTGTTACTGAACGCTCTGCACAAGGCGGGCGTGCCGTGCGAAGCACACTTGTTTGAAAAAGGCTGCCACGGCACTAGCATCTCCACCCCGGAGGTGGACGCCGACAGCGCCCACCGCAACCGCTGGGTCAAGCTTGCGGTGGAGTGGCTGGACGATACCTTTTCTTTCCATGCTTAAGATAACCGACTGAAACCGGAAAAGCGTGTGTAAATTTTAGTCATACCTACAAAAAATTCACAAATAAACCGTTGACTTGCACAGGCGTATGCCGTATACTGTCCAACGGGGATAAAACCACGAAAGAAGGAAACAAAAATGGTTATGGATCCCACACTGCCGCGCATCAAGGTGCGCGATCTGCTCATGCAGGCATTTCTCACCGGCTGGGAGCGCTCCGATAAGAGCACCTCGCAGGACGAGTACCTGCAAAGTTCCATTCAGGTCATTGAGATGCTGCAGGTAGAGCCGGAAAACCTCTACGCAGAGGAGGGTCTTGGCCTGCCGGACGGCGAAGAGGTGGATCATCTGGACGATCTGCTGCGCGCGGACGGCTTCTGGCTGTACTACGGGGTGGAAGCGGAAAACTTCTTCCTCATCCAGTGGTACCCGGACGAGGCTTCTGCCAATGCAAAGCTTGCCCAGCTGGAAGAACTGGGCGACGGCAAGCAGTATCTGGTAGACCTGACCCTCAAGCGGGCAAACCCTTCCGAGGCTGAAAACTTCGGCAATTCCAACCCGGTGCAGCTCCGCTCCTGAAACAAACGTTAACGTATTGAGTTGAAAGGAAATTTTGCTCATGCAGCTTTCTGTTACGGAACGCGAACGGCTTTATGCCATTTTGGAAAAATACGATCAAAACCCCAAGGTGCAGCAGATGCGGGAGTTCATCCAGCACGGGGACGTTACCACCTATCAGCACTGCAAGAATGTGGTGCTGGTCAGCTGTTGGCTGAACCATCGGCTGCATTTGGGTGCAGACGAGACCTCACTGGCTGTCGGTGCTTTCCTGCACGATTTTTATCTGTACGACTGGCATAAAAAAGGTACCTTCCATGGCATCCGCCGCCTGTTCGAGATGCACGGCTTCTCCCACCCGGGCTGCGCCTGCGTCAACGCAGAAAAGGTGTTCCATATCACCAAAAAGGAACAGAGCATCATTTCCAGCCATATGTGGCCGCTGACCTTCCGTCATGTGCCCAGCTGCCGCGAGGCCATCATCGTCTGCCTTGCCGATAAGTACTGCGCTGTGGTGGAAAGTATGTTCAAGCACAGCCGTGTGGCTGCCGCCCAAAACGCCAACGGCGAATACGACGAGTGGTAAAACTGAATCATCACAAATAACAGGAGCCGCTGCACCCAAAAAGTGCAGCGGCTCCTTCTGCTTCTACTCTGCAAATAAAAATGATCATTCCGCTAAAAGTGGTCAGAGCGCAGCGGAGACCATATCCAATCGTTGGCCTGCACTCGGCAGCTGGTCACAGCTTTTTGAACCCCTCCGGTTCGTCTGCGGCGGCGCGGCGCTCCATCAGATAGGTGTCCAGCCAGTGGCCGTGGCAGTCCCGCGCAATGCGCTCCCGATGCCCCACCAGCCGGAAGCCGCACTTGGCGTGCAAGGCGCGGCTGGCAGCGTTATCCTGTAAAACGGTGGATTGCAGCGTCCAGTACCCGGCCTTTTCAGCGGCGGCGCACAGTGCGCTCAACAGCTGAAAGCCCAGTCCGTGCCCACGAAACTGCTCGCCTACATAGATGCTTACCTCGGCCACGCCCCGGTAACACCACCGGGGGTCTACCCGGTGCAAAGCACACCACCCTGCCAGCACCCCGCCGGAAAGGATGACCAGACGGCACTCCTTTGTGTGGGAAGCGTCCCACGCGGTATAGGGCGGGCATTCGGTCTGGAAGGTGGCGTATTCCGTGGCAATGCCCTCAACATAAATTCTGGAGACCGCGCCCCAGTCCTCCGGCGTCATAGGCCGGATGATGATCTTATCCATACTTTCATCCTCGGCGGGCCGAAAATTGCCCGCATTCTCTTTCCACTCCCGGATAAATTTCAGTATAGCAAAATTTGCCGCGCGGTACAAGAAGCGGACTGCACAGAAATTGTTTTGACATCTCACCTGTTTGTGATACAATAAGGGAACAGGAATGCGGCGGGGGGTGCGCCGTATCCCATGGAGGATGTATGAGAAAAACTGTCCGGGTACTGCTGTGTATGGTTTGGCTTATGCTTTGCGCGGCGCTGCCTGCCTTTGGCGCAGAGAGCGCACCCCATGTCACGGCAGAAACTACAATGGCTCAGCTGCGCGCAAACCCGGCGATCCAGGGAACCGGCTATTATACATATTGCCGTGAGATGACGCCGCTGATGGTGGAACGCTGGAAAAACAAGACCTTGCACGATTATTTTGGCGACACCGACCGGGAATCCGGCATTGCTGCGCTGAACCTTATCATTGATAACTATAATAAGGGCGTCAAGGTCACCTATCAGGTCTACACGCCTGAGGAGATCGAACACAATTCCAGTCTGGGCTGTGTGCAGCTGTTTTATTATCCGGCCGAGACCCCCAACGCCAAAACCGCTATCGTAGTGCCCGGCAACGCCTTGACCGCAACCTCGGAGATGGGTGAGGGCGGCTCCACGGCCTATGAGCTGCATAACCGAGGCTATGCCGTGTTCGTGCTGCGCTACCGCACCTTTTTGGATCTGGGCAATAACGCCCCGCTGGAGGATCTGGCAAGGGCGGTGCAGCTGGTGACAAGCCTTGACGAGGAACTTTCCATCCATACACAGGGCTATGCGCTGGTGGGCTACTCCTCTGGCGGCCAGCTTGTGGGCGTGTTCGCAAATAAGGAGCGCGGCTACGGCTATTACGGCGCTGCAAAACCCGGTGCACTGCTGTTGGCTTATCCGGTAGTGAACTTTTCAGAGGTAAAGATCGCGTATCAGGCACTTATGGATACCGGCAACTATGGGTGGCACTATTACTGCTCCAGTGTGGCAGATCTTGTCACGGACGATTATCCGCCGGTATTTTTCTGGTACGGGAAGGACGACAAGGTGCTGCCTTGGATGATCAATCAGGTGCAGGGCCCGGCGCTGCAAGCGGCGCTGGAAGCCCACAAGGTGCCTTATGTTATGAAGGTGTTTGAGTCTGCGCCGCATAGTATCGGGGTGGGCTATACCACCGATGCCGAGGGCTGGCTGACAGATGCCGTGGCTTTTTGGGAGCAGCAGACCGCTGCCTGACCATAAATAAAAAAGGAGTAGAACATGATGGATCAGAATACTTGTTTTGCATACCTGAATATGGAGCTGCCGGACGATATCCGCCGCCTGAAAGAGGCCGGTTACTACGACGCCGCCATTGCGCGCATCGATGCCTGTCTGGCCGAGGACTGGACTGCCAGCCAGAACCAGCCCCTACACCCGCAGGGTGCGCTGCCGGTAAACCCCACCCCACACGGCGTGGATGCATGGCGGCAGGGTCTGCTGGCGCACCGGGAAATTCTGCGCCGTCTGCCGCAGGACTACACCCTGACTGCCGAGCAGCTGCTGAATCGGCTGCAGGCCACCCTGCGGGACTTTACCGCCGAGGAGTTCGCCGCGCTGGACGCTGCCGGACAGATGGACTGGCGTTTTGTGGAAGGGCAGAAGCGCTATATCTACCGCGCCGCCGAAACGCTGGTGGCTACCCATCCCGACCTTGCCGCCCGTCAGCTGGACCCGCCCGTCCCGGAGCGCAGCTGGGATCGTTTTGAGCCCCAGCACGACCAGATGGTGCGCACCGGTGCAGTCAGTGCAGACATCACCCTGCGCACCAGCATCGGCATGACCGATGAGACCTTTGCCCGTGCCCTTGCCGCCGCAAAGGCCGAAGGCAGAGACACCGTGCACGTCAAGGTGTGGCTGCCGCTGCCCGCTGCCTGCCCGGCGCAGAGCAATATCACGCTGGACAGCTTTACCGTGCAGCCCACTTATATCGCCCCGGAAACTGCACCCCAGCGCACCGCGTACTGGGAGGCAGACCTTGCCGAGAACTGCCGCTTTGGGGCACAGTACAGCTACCGCAGCACTGCGCACTACGCTGCCCCGCTGGAAATGCAGGCCGACCCGGTGCAGCCGGATTTTGACACCGCCGAGCAGCTGCCCCACATCGCCTTTACCCCCTATATGAAGGCACTGGCTGCGCAGCTGACCGAGGGTATCACCGACCCGGTGCAGAAGGCAAAGCGCATTTATGATTTTGTCACCCTGAATGTGCACTACCACTTCCAGCCTATGTATTTTGTACACGAGAACATCACCGATAATTGCGCCCGCAGCCGCCGGGGCGATTGCGGCGTGATGGCCGCTACTTTTATCACTCTTTGCCGCATTGCAGGCATCCCGGCAAAGTGGCAGAGCGGCATGGTGGCACGGCCGGAGACAGCCGGCTGCCACGACTGGGCAATGTTCTATATTGCCCCCAAGGGCTGGATGTACGCCGATTGCTCTGCCGGTGCCTCCATGGCGCGTGCGGGCAACGAGAAGATGCGCCTGCACTACTTCGGCAATCTGGACACCGACCGCATGGTGGCCAACAGCGACATCTGCGCGCCTTTCGACCCGCCCATGTGCTCTTTCCGCGCCGACCCCTGTGATAATCAGGTAGGCGAGATGGAGGTAGACGGCGTGGGTCTGTACGGCCAGCAGGTGGAGACCACGCAGGAGATCGTAAAGCATCAGGAAGTATAAGCACATCCGGGTCTGCCATTACCGCAAGACCCGGATTTTTGAGTTAAAAGGAGAATGTCTATGGAATTTTTGGCAGGACTGTACACGCTTCTGCTGGTGGCTATCTGCCTGCTGCAGGCGCTTTTGCTGCACCGCACCGGCAAGCCCGCAGCTCAGCAGGACGATGAAGCCCTGAAGGAGTGGCTGCGCCAGCAGCTGGAAGCGCAGGCGCGGGTGCTGGAAGAAAAGCAGGCGCAGCAGGCACAGCAGAATCTGGCCGCGATGGCGCACATCAGCGATACCCTGCAAACCGCAGTGCAGGGCATGAGCAGCACCCTGACGGCAGGGCAGAACACCCAGCAGCAGACCATGGAGCAGCGCTTGCAGGGGCTGGAAGCCTCCAACGCCCGCAAGCTGGAAGAGATGCGCAAAGCGCTGGCAGACGGCCTTGCCGCCATGCAGGCACAGAACGCCCAGAAGCTGGACGAGATCCGCCACACTGTGGACGAGCAATTGCAGGACGCGCTGCAAAAGCGGGTGACCGAAAGCTTTAAGGCGGTCAACGACCAGCTGGAACAAGTGTACAAGGGCTTGGGCGAGATGCAGAGCCTTGCCGCCGATGTGGGCGGGCTGAAGCAGGTACTCTCCGGCGTTAAGACCCGCGGCATTCTGGGCGAGATCCAGCTGGGTGCGATTCTGGCGGTTATGGTGCTGTATTTCAATAAATTGAATCCGTTTTCACCGCACAAATCGATGGCGCAGAAGCGCGGTACAATCCGTTTGTGGATAAAAATTATTATAGCCTGCATTCCGGCAGCGGTGATTGGGCTTCCGCTTGACCATTTCATGGATAAGCTGATGAACGGCTATGTCGTAGCAGCGATGCTGATTCTCTACGGCGTTTTGTTTATCGTACTGGAAAATCGAAACGTGCACCGTCATTTTCCGATTGAGCGCGTGACGCAGATTTCCTTCCAGACAGCGGCACTGATCGGCTGTTTCCAGGTGCTGGCGATGATTCCGGGTACTTCCCGTTCGGGCGCGACGATTCTGGGCGCGATGCTGATCGGCTGTTCACGTCCGGCGGCGGCAGAATTTTCATTCTTCCTTGGGATTCCGGTTATGTTCGGTGCGAGTTTTTTAAAGATTGTGAAATTTTTCATTCAGGGCGGCGGATTTTCTTTCGCGGAGTTCATTTATCTGGTTCTTGGTATGGTGGTCGCATTTGGAGTGTCCGTGTACTCGATCAAGTTCCTGATGGGATATGTCCGCAAGCATGATTTCAAGTTTTTCGGATATTATCGGATTGTGCTTGGTATCGTGGTGCTGTCCTACTTTGGTATTTCGGCGCTAGTAGGTTAAAATGTACGCTCGGAGTCTTTCCTGCACTTGCTTTTGCGGCTGGCGGAAAGATTCCGAGAGCACATTAAATAGAAAAAGAGGATTCAGACCTGACAGAAATGCGGAGGTCTGGATCCTTTTTTGCGTTCATATAATACATGGAAGCGGAAACGCAAATATAAAGGGGATGCCCTGTCACAGTTCAGGGCTGACACGTCTAAAATGGTAAATCGGATCATTCAAAATAAGGGTTCCATGAGGAAAAAACTGCTCTGCCTGTGCACGGCAGTGCTGCTGGATCTGTGTTTCTTAGGAATCGTGTGCAGGCTGGCAGTGGGGATGCAGTGGGAAGATTTGGCGGAAGTGGAGCAGGCGGACCAGACGGACCAGACGGTTTCCTCCCCGGAATGCTTTTCCGGCGGGGAGCTGGCGCTGACCTTCGATGACGGACCGCACAGGGTGTACACGAAAAAGCTGCTGGACGGCTTGCGCGAGAGGGGCGTGAAAGCCTCTTTTTTTCTGGTCGGGGAAAATATTCCGGGTAATGAGGAACTGGTGCGACAGATGGCTAAAGATGGTCATCTCATCGGGGTTCACTGCATGGCACATGTGGATCTGGCGCGCCAGTCGATTGAAAAGAGCGTGGAGGAGATTCGGGAGACGGCCGATTGGATCGAGGCGGTCACGGGAAAACGTCCGGAATACATA
>OLOP01002356.1_pt1 | contig 10570 bp, 9 predicted proteins | sample 1672381 | NCBI WGS metagenome assembly OLOP01 (sample SAMEA3136678, study PRJEB25190) | human gut metagenome | biome: human gut; feature: human-associated habitat; material: faeces | place: Austria | collected 2013 | reverse complement strand
ATGAAAACAACAGCAAAGCTGTCGTTCATGATGTTTGTTGAATGGTTTATCTGGGGCGCGTGGTTTGTGCCATTGTGGTTGTGGTTAAGTAAAAGCGGTTTTAGTGCCGGAGAAATTGGCTGGTCGTATGCCTGTACCGCCATTGCGGCGATCCTGTCGCCAATTCTGGTTGGCTCCATCACTGACCGCTTTTTCTCGGCGCAGAAAGTGCTGGCGGTATTGATGTTCGCTGGTGCGGCGCTGATGTATTTCGCTGCGCAACAGACCACTTTTGCCGGGTTCTTCCCGTTACTGCTGGCCTACTCGCTAACCTATATGCCGACCATTGCGCTGACTAACAGTATCGCTTTTGCCAACGTGCCGGATGTGGAGCGTGATTTCCCACGCATTCGTGTGATGGGCACTATCGGCTGGATTGCCTCTGGTCTGGCATGTGGATTCTTGCCGCAAATGCTGGGTTATGCCGATATCTCACCGACTAACATCCCGCTACTGATTACCGCCGGAAGTTCTGCTCTGCTCGGTGTGTTTGCGTTTTTCCTGCCCGACACGCCGCCAAAAAGCACCGGCAAAATGGACATTAAAGTCATGCTCGGCCTGGATGCGCTGATCCTGCTGCGCGATAAAAACTTCCTCGTCTTTTTCTTCTGTTCATTCCTGTTTGCGATGCCACTGGCGTTCTATTACATCTTTGCCAACGGTTATCTGACCGAAGTCGGTATGAAAAACGCCACTGGCTGGATGACGCTCGGCCAGTTCTCTGAAATCTTCTTTATGCTGGCATTGCCGTTTTTCACCAAACGCTTTGGTATCAAAAAGGTATTATTACTTGGTCTGGTCACCGCTGCGATCCGCTATGGCTTCTTTATTTACGGTAGTGCGGATGAATATTTCACCTACGCGTTACTGTTCCTCGGTATTTTGCTTCACGGCGTAAGTTACGATTTTTACTACGTTACCGCTTACATCTATGTCGATAAAAAAGCCCCCGTGCATATGCGTACCGCCGCGCAGGGGCTGATCACGCTCTGCTGCCAGGGCTTCGGCAGTTTGCTCGGCTATCGTCTTGGCGGTGTGATGATGGAAAAGATGTTCGCTTATCAGGAACCGGTAAACGGACTGACTTTCAACTGGGCCGGGATGTGGACTTTTGGCGCGGTGATGATTGCCATTATCGCCGTGCTGTTCATGATTTTTTTCCGCGAATCCGACAACGAAATTACGGCTATCAAGGTCGATGATCGCGATATTGCGTTGACACAAGGGGAAGTTAAATGAAAACAGAACGTATTCTCGGTGCTCTTTATGGGCAGGCGTTAGGGGATGCGATGGGGATGCCCTCCGAGCTTTGGCCGCGCAGTCGCGTCAAAGCGCACTTTGGCTGGATTGACCGTTTTCTGCCTGGGCCAAAGGAGAATAACGCAGCCTGTTATTTTAACCGCGCCGAATTCACCGACGATACCTCGATGGCGCTGTGTCTGGCGGATGCGTTACTGGAACGTGAAGGCAAGATCGATCCGGATCTGATTGGGCGTAATATTCTCGACTGGGCGCTGCGTTTCGACACCTTTAACAAAAACGTACTAGGTCCGACCTCGAAGATTGCGCTTAACGCCATTCGCGACGGTAAACCCGTTGCTGAACTGGAAAATAACGGCGTGACCAACGGCGCAGCGATGCGCGTCTCGCCATTAGGTTGTTTGCTTCCGGCGCGTGATGTTGATTCCTTTATTGATGATGTGGCGCTGGCCTCCAGCCCGACACATAAATCCGATCTGGCGGTTGCGGGGGCGGTAGTCATCGCATGGGCGATTTCTCGTGCCATTGACGGAGAAAGCTGGTCAGCAATTGTTGATTCACTGCCTTCAATTGCGCGACATGCTCAACAAAAACGCATCACTACCTTCAGCGCCTCACTGGCAGCACGTCTGGAGATTGCGCTGAAAATTGTGCGCAATGCCGACGGCACCGAATCCGCCAGCGAACAGCTTTACCAGGTCGTTGGCGCAGGTACCAGCACTATTGAGTCCGTTCCGTGCGCCATTGCGCTGGTTGAACTGGCACAAACCGACCCGAACCGTTGCGCCGTCCTGTGCGCTAACCTTGGCGGCGACACAGACACCATCGGTGCTATGGCGACGGCAATTTGTGGCGCGTTGCATGGCGTTAACGCTATCGATCCTGCGTTAAAGGCGGAACTGGATGCAGTAAATCAGCTTGATTTCAACCGCTATGCCACGGCGCTGGCGAAGTATCGCCAACAACGGGAGGCGATATGAGCGGCGCTCGATTACACACGCTGCTGCCTGAATTAGCCACGCGTCAGCCGGTGATGGTCGTCGGCGCGGCGGTCATTGATGTGATCGCCGACGCTTATGCCCTCCCCTGGCGTGGGTGCGATATCGAACTGAAACAGCAGAGCGTTAACGTTGGCGGCTGTGCACTGAATATTGCCGTGGCATTAAAGCGCCTCGGCATCGAAGCGGGTAATGCCTTGCCGCTCGGTCAGGGGGTGTGGGCGGAGATTATTCGCAACCGGATGGCAAAAGAGGACTTAATCAGCCTGATCGATAACGCCGAAGGTGATAACGGCTGGTGTCTGGCGCTGGTTGAGCCGGATGGCGAACGCACGTTTATGTCATTCAGCGGTGTGGAAAATCAGTGGAATCGCCAGTGGCTGGCGCGATTAACCGTTGCGCCTGGCAGCCTGCTCTATTTTTCCGGTTATCAACTGGCCTCGCCCTGCGGCGAATTGTTAGTGGAATGGCTGGAAGAGCAGCAAGACGTGACGCCATTTATCGATTTTGGCCCACGTATTGGCGATATCCCGGATGCATTACTGGCGCGGATCATGGCCTGTCGACCTTTAGTGTCACTCAATCGTCAAGAGGCTGAGATTGCCGCCGAACGTTTTGCTCTATCCGCAGAGATAACAACACTAGGCAAGCAATGGCAGGAGAAATTTGCCGCGCCGTTGATCGTTCGTCTCGATAAAGAGGGCGCATGGTATTTCAGCAACGACGCTTCTGGCTGCATTCCGGCATTTCCAACGCAAGTTGTAGACACCATTGGGGCGGGCGACAGTCATGCCGGCGGCGTACTTGCCGGGCTGGCCTCTGGTCTGCCACTGGCGGATGCCGTATTACTGGGCAATGCAGTGGCGTCGTGGGTTGTCGGGCATCGGGGCGGTGATTGTGCGCCAACGCGCGAGGAACTACTCCTCGCACACAAAAACGTATAGATCGCTGCGACAGTGGCTGATGCTGTACTCAATAGGCCGTTGCTGTTGGTCAAGCGCCACTTGCTTGATCACCAGCACCGGTATTTTGCTATCTAACTGAATATGTGAATGAAACTCGGCATCCGGCATCCGGGCGCTAACGCGGGAACGCGTACGTTGTGGGTAAATGTGCTGGCTGCGGAAGTAGTCATAAAGAGAAATCCCGATGGCATCAACATCATGAATTAAATGTGCCGGAACCCACGATTCCTCAATCGATACCGCCTCTTCATCGACATAGCGAATACGCTTAAGCAAAAAGACATCACTTCCCGCTTCGACCGCCAGCTGCTGCGCGACTTCTTCGGGACATTTCACGACACGCTTGTTAACCCATAGCGTATCGGGCTTTTTCCCGCGCAACACCACCTGCTGAGAAAAACCTCGCGCTTCTTTCAACGAGTATTCGAAGATGTTGTTGATCTGCGTGCCGTAACCACGCGAACGCGTCACCACGCCCTCTTCTTCCAGCGCCTGCATCGCCTTGCGCACCGTAATGCGCGAAACGCCGGTTAACTGACTTAAATCACGCTCACCGGGCAAAATATTGCCATGCTCCAGCACCCCGCTGCGCACGGCATTTTTTACCGTTTCGGCAAACTTAATATAAAGCGGCGTGTTATCCGCCGCTAAAATACGTTCGTTCAGTTGGGCAATCAGCTGGGTATGCGCTTGTTCCATTTGTCTTTTTCCTGCCAGGGAGTCTGGTGGGAGTATATCACTGCTTCTTATTTAAGGCGTTTCTTTAATCCCATCAACGAATACCTGCAACTCCTCCACCGAGCCATTAAACACATTAAAATCCACCGAACCATTAATGCCATCTACCTGTCCACGGTCGGAATGCTGCCAGAAGCGCCATGCCATGCCGTCATTGTCCGGACGACGTTGATAATAGTGAGCCACCCACCACGGATATTCATTAAAATAGCCCGCCAGATTCGTGTGATAAAAAACGGCTCCTGAGTAAATAATCGGCTTTTTTCCCGTGCGTTTTTCGACCATTTTTAGCCACTGACTTACCCGCTTGCGTAATTCTTTTGCCGATAATTTTCCCCGTTCTTCTACGTCCAGCACGGCAGGTAAATCGCCTTGTGAGAAATCCACCGTTTGCAGAAATAATCGCGCCTGAACTGAAGCGGATACCGACGGGGAGAAATAATGATACGCCCCGCGCAGCAGGCCATTTTCGCGGCTTAGTTGCCAGTTACGCGAAAAATAGGGGTCCACCAGCTTTTCGCCTTCCGTCGCCTTAATAAAGGCAAATTGTAAGCGAATACCGTTATCGCGCATTTTTGCCACCCGCTGCCAGTCGATCCGTTCCTGCCAGCGCGAAACATCTATTCCGTGAATGGTGTAACTGGCAGGAATGCGAATAGCGAAAGATTTAACCGGGCGATAACCGTAGAAGTGGATGTAGTCTTTAATCTGAATTGCTGTCGAATAGAAAAAATTCACCGTCTGACGCGGATGAATCGCAACGATGGAAATTAGCCCAAGAGAGCATAATAAAGCGGTGAATTTTTTTCGACTGGTGATTCTAAGCTGCATTGGTTTCATCCCTGAATGTCAGCGCCAAAGACTGACAATAACCAAAGCAGCTATAGTAAGGTGCTCACCACCACGCGTGGAAGTGGTGAACCGGACCAATACCGTGACCAACTTCCAGCGTGTCGGCCTGGGCTAACGCCGATGAAAGCCAGCTTTTTGCCTCCTGTACGGTGTCAGCCCAGTTTGTATGGCGCGGGCGTAGTGCAGCCAACGCCGCAGAGAGCGTACAACCAGTGCCGTGGGTGTTTTTGGTCATAATGCGCGGTGCGGTAAACCGTTGTTCACCCTCGCGGGTAAACAGCCAGTCCGGGCTTTGCTCATCATCCAGATGACCACCTTTCATTAGCACTGCGCCACAGCCCATCGCCAACAGCGATCGCCCTTGTTCCAGCATTTCCTGTTCGGTGCGCGCGTGTGGCGCGTCGAGCAAGGCGGCAGCTTCGGGCAAGTTTGGCGTTATTAATGAAACCTGTGGCAATAATCGACTGCGCAGCGTAGCAACCGCCGAAGGTGAAAGCAGCGGATCGCCACTTTTTGCCAGCATAACGGTGTCGAGTACCACGTTTTGGATCTGATAACGTTGCAGCCGTTCTGCCACCGCTTCAACAATATCGGTTTCCGCCAACATACCGATTTTAGTGGTGTCGATACGCACATCGCTGAACACCGAATCGAGCTGGGCGGCGACAAAATCAGGCTCAATGCGATAAACCGACTGTACGCCACGGGTATTTTGCGCCACCAGCGCGGTGATTACCGAGCAACCATACGCACCTAGCGCCGAGAAGGTTTTAAGATCGGCCTGAATCCCCGCACCACCACTCGGATCAGTACCGGCAATCGTCAGAGCGTTAATTCGTTTCATGCCTGCACCTCCTGCGTCAATTGCCAGAGCGCATCAAGGAAATGTGGAACAAAACTGCCTGGCCCCTCGCTTCTGGCGACTGCGCGTTCTCCGGCTTGTTTCATCCAGTGACAGGCAGATGCGACATTTTCCAGCATATCGCCTGGTAACGCACAACAGGCAGCGACAACCGCCGATAATGCACAGCCAGTTCCTACCACTTTGGTCATTAGCGGATCGCCACCGTGAATGCCAACGGTGCAATGACCATCGGTAACATAATCCACCTCGCCTGTGACCACGACGATTGCGCCAGTTTCCCGTGCCAGTGTTTGTGCAGCGGGTATCGCATTAGCTGCGGCGTCAGTGGTATCCACTCCCCGTCCGCCATTAGCAATGCCAGCTAATGCCATGATTTCCGAAGCATTACCACGTATCGCTGCCGGTTTAAAAGATAAAAGTTCATGACAAAAATGGCGGCGATAATCGAGCGCACCAACCGCAACCGGATCAAGCGTCCAGGGTGTTTGAGAGCTTTTTGCTTGCTCAACGGCGGCACGCATCGCCTGTGCGCGTGGCTGCGTCAGTGTGCCAACGTTAATCAACAACGCACTGGCGATAGCCGCAAACTGACTGGCTTCTTCGGTTTCGATAACCATCGCTGGCGATGCACCGAGCGCCAGTAAGGTATTGGCAGTAAAAGTTTGCACCACATCATTGGTCATGCAATGCACAAGAGGGGAATGTTGGTGAAAAAGGTGTAACGCGTGCGCAGATTGCGCGGAACTCAGCAGGTCGACTTGCATAGTTTGCTCCTGCCATAACGTGAAGAAGCAATGACCTGGTGGTCCGTGACTTCCCTACGCTGGCATTATCCAGATCAGGTGATACGGGTATTTCTCAGCCTTCACGCAGAAGGGCACCCCGAGTCGTTTGGTTGAATCTCTATATTTTGTGCCAGCTTAGGGGAAGTGGCTTGCAGATGCAAGCTCGCCTCCATTAATTGCTTCTTCTCTGTGTACCCCATTTTGTACCCCATAGAAGGAATGAAAAAGAAACAATTAACGGCTATCATTCAGATGGTGAAAACCATTGATTATATTAATTAGCTAATTAATATTATTTTTCTAAATTTGATAGGTGGGATAAACAATGACAGAACCCAGATCTACGAGAACATTAAGCAAGCCATTAGCAGCGCATCACGAAATAGCCAAACGATGGAAATGCACCTCCAGATGACCAAATATGTTGACCATCTGAAAAACGTCACGGCAAAAGAGTTTTGCGAAGGTGTAGGACTTAAAGCCAGCTTTGGTACAGAGTTCAGCAAAATGAGAAATCTTACCGAGCGACTCAAAACTGCTGGACTTGACACCACGAAGTTATAACAAACAAATCATCAATATATTACTTTCGTTTTCCAGACTTACTTGCATATGTTTCTAAGGCCAGAAAGAACAATAACCAATACATAGCTAATACCATAATGTTTTCATTTTATATTACACAGATAGATTTTTAGAGAGTGGAATAGATGAATTCTACTTTATTTTTTACTAAATATTGAATCATAACCCTCCTTATTAAAATGGAATATCAAAGTCTTCATATACTTTGGGATGTTTCTTAGCAAAATATGCCTCAATACCATTTGGTAGCTTTATCCTGTGCTTACAGGCTAACGATGTTGCAAATTCTATAAATGATGTCCCTCCTGTTCTTGTGTGTTTCTCCTGGATGATAAGAGAGGCAAAATTCTCTAACACATCCTCCTCATTATCATTAGCTACCTTTTCATCAGATGGCGTTTCTTCCATTTCCCAAGGTAAAGGCGCATCCCAATCATCAAGAACATCAAAAGAAAACTCTTTATTATCTTCCGTAGGGGGAAGCTGTTCCTGAACAGCTTTAACGGTAGCTTCTTGTTGTGTCTGGGCTTCTTGTTCATAAGGAAGGACAATATAAGCATTTGTGCTACCTGCCCTTTCCTCAATCTTCAACCATCCAAAAGAAACAAGATCTTTGATATGACGGCGTACCGTCTGATCTGTACCTACTCCTAACCGCTCACCAATACCTTTCAAAGATGGTGTTACCTTTTGATATGTGCCAGATAAACTTAACAAATAAGAATAAATGATCTTATGATGTAGTTTTACTTCTTTTGTTTTGCCGTTAATCACTAGGGAAGTGATTGCTAGTAAGTCATAATCTATTCCTAAGAAAGGTTTTGTATGTTTAATCATTAAAAAAGCTCCTTGATGTAATCACGCTCTACGGCGCTACTATGGTGATAAAAATCACTTGCTTTTATTTGAGAGTGTTTCAGCCTCTCTTTTCAACATATCAAGAATGTAATCTGTAACAGTGATACGTTTACTTCTGGCTTCTTTAAACAACACCTGAAATACTTCATCAGGAATATGAAAGCAAGTGCGTGGTTGTCTTTTCTTTTCTGTAGTTTCGCTCATAGTTTTCTCCTTCTCTTCTTTACTCTGTTTCAGATCCTTTTTCATTTTTTCTTAATTTATCAATAATTTTTAGTGCTGCATCGAAACATTTTTCACGCTCTGGATAACCTCGACTCCTTGCCATATTACGATTCATTACTACTTGATGTCGTGTTAGCTCACCTTTTTTAAATGCCTCTACGACGTGTTCCGGTGTAAACCATTTCATAAAAAACTCCTTATTCAGTTAAAAGAAAAACACCTTGCAAGCCTGACGGCTTCAAAGTGCATTGATTTTGATTATTTAGAGAAGAATGTTTTTCTGTCTCTCTAATACCTATTATTACATATAAAGAAACATTTGTCAATATACTTTCATAAAAAATATGATATTTTTCATGCGTTTACATTCTTTCTTAGCAATTCGTGCTCTTGCGGACGGTCCTATTCTTCCTTATTGTATAAAACGCTCTAAAACGCGTTCTAACGAAGTTTTGATAAAAGAAATACATTCCCTTATGTAATGGCTGTTTAGCTCGCCAGAGGCTTATTTAAGGGGCTTATTTTGTATTTGTTAGATGATGGAAAGATGATGATAGATATAAAACAGAGAGTTCTTAGATTAGTTACTTTATAAAACGCTCTGTAAAGCCTTGTAGTGAGTTTATATATATGTAGGCAATGCGTTTCCATTCTCTACCCTGCTTAATGCTGTTAGAGAAGCATTTAGCCCCCTTATTTTTAATTAACTAAAATATCCTCTATACCTTGTGTTATGAAACACCTCTGAATCCTTCATAAAACACATTATGACGCAAAGAACACTTTTCTAAGGTGATTCCCTTCCTGAATGCTGTTTCTTGCGTCAGAGAGCTACACAGAGAGCTTATAAAGCTATTATTAATAATAAAGTAGATAAAGTAAGTAAGAAGATTAACTAAGATAGATAAGATTAATAAGATCAGAATTTTCTTTCGGTGTCGCCTCTGGCTTTTCCCCACCGAAAACTATTACACGACTACAGAATGTAGGAAGTGAAATTGTATTGAGGCTTAGTGAAATTACACGAGGAAAGCAGAGTGTAATTGAGCTTTAGCCGCTCTCTCTTCGAGTAATTACACAACTACAGAGAATAATAGAGTTATTAAATGTAGGAGGGTAATTAAGAGTTAGAGAGAGTTAACACGTAAGCAATCAGGTGATTGGTTAGGTGATTACTCTTACTGCGCACAGCGCAATAGTATTTCTTCGTGTGGCGTTACCGCCAACGATAGTTACACGAAGAAGAGTAACGCTTTGCTTTCGGTGTGAGCGGAACGGGCCAGCCACGAAGCCCAAAGATAGCGGAGTAAGGCTGCTTGCCAGAGAGTGAAGCTAACGCCGGAAGGCAAAAAGATCATATATATAGATATAAAGAATATTATTTAATTATTCTTATTAACTTATTCTTATCGGGTATCAGTTTTGATAGGGGTAGTCATATCAAAGCTAATAGGGGTATCAATATTGATAGGGGTATCATCGGTTTATTATTCTTTATAAACCCCTGTTAGACTTGATAGGGGTAACAGAATTCTGTGGGGGGTAGCTCACAGTGACCTACCGTTACTACCAATCATCACATAGCACTCACTCTGTGTAATGCCTTTCTATGTGTGTGCCATAATCCCCTATATTCCCTGTGTAAATCATAGAATAATGCTCTCTATTCCCTGTGTAATTCCCTACTAAAAAATCCAATGAAAAATGGCTTCAAAGTGCAATGTTAACTTTCTTCACTTTTACATCACTTTCGCAAAGCCTTGTGTAATGCGGTTTACAGAGCACCATCAGAAATTGTCAGAAATTGTCGATTAAAAACCAATCTATTATTTGTCGAACGAGTTTTCTCGTTTTTGTGCAAATTTTAAAATTTATTTTGTTTTTATAGCCTTATTTCGTGTAATGCGTTCATAGCAAGCCATTTTCTTGTGTTGTCAAGGCATTTGGCAACGTTCAAACATCTGTTTAGAAATGCCAACTTGTTGATCTAACAAATAAACCTGTATAAACAGAACACCATTTAATCTATCCCCCTGTGTATCCATTAGGCATACCAAATGAATACAGCTAAATCGTGTAATATTCCGTATCCATAAGGCTTGAAACAGATCAAATGAATACAATACACTCATTTGCATTGGAGTGGTGCCAAATCGATACATCAAGGGGATTTTATGAGCAATATCGGCTATAAGCGTGTGAGCACTGTAGATCAAAATACTGATCGCCAGCTTGCAGGACTAACTCTCGATAAAGTCTTTGAAGATAAGCTGTCTGGTAAAGACACTAACCGCCCAGGCTTACAAGCGTGTTTAGCCTATCTGAGAGAAGGCGACACCTTACACTGTCAATGACGGATGAAAAGTGATCCACTTATATCTCCACCAACGGCCCAATATT
>OLOP01002352.1_pt1 | contig 10589 bp, 7 predicted proteins | sample 1672381 | NCBI WGS metagenome assembly OLOP01 (sample SAMEA3136678, study PRJEB25190) | human gut metagenome | biome: human gut; feature: human-associated habitat; material: faeces | place: Austria | collected 2013 | reverse complement strand
TGCCTTTTACTTCAATTCGAAGCACTTTTTTTCCTGTATTCGTAATCACAACATCTAACGGCTGTTTTTCTACTACCGGAAAACTGCCAAGTTTTGATTCAAAGGAATCCATGGAAACCGGCATTTTTAATTCTTTCGTCTTTCCATCCACGGATAAAATATCTGATAAATCAATTAGCATAATAGTCTCCTAATCACACCTTGTCAATTATACATAGGTAATTCGTTTTTGTCAACTATTATTTCTGATTCTTTACCAGTTCTGCTGTTTCCTGACAGATTGCAAGTTCTTCGTTTGTCGGAACGATTGCAACTTTTACTTTAGAATCTGCTGTGGAGATTACTTTATTTTCTCCTCTTGTCTGGTTTGCTTCTTCATCTAATTTGATTCCAAGATATTCCAGACTCTTTACAACAGTTTCACGAACCGGAATTGCATTTTCACCGATACCGCCTGTAAATACAATAGCGTCAACGCCGTTCATTGCTGCAATATAAGAACCGATATATTTAGCAATTTCATAAGCTTGCATTTCATGAGCAAGAATAGCCCTTTCGTTGCCTGCGTTCTGAGCAGCACAAATATCTCTGTCATCAGATGAAATACCTGAAATAGCATTTACACCGGACTGCTTATTAAGAATGTTATCCATTTCATCAGGTGTAAGGTTAAGCTTTTTCATGATGAAGGTAACAACAGACGGGTCAACTCCGCCCGAACGTGTACCCATCATAAATCCGTCAAGAGGAGTAAATCCCATTGATGTATCAACAACCTTACCGTGGTCAACAGCAGCAACAGATGAGCCATTGCCAAGGTGACATGTAATAATCTTAAGGTCCTTAATATTTTTGCCCATCTTTTCAGCTACTCTGTGAGAAACGAACTTATGAGACGTGCCGTGGAAACCGTAGCGGCGAACAGCATATTTTTCATAATATTCGTAAGGAACAGCATACATATATGCCTTTGGCGGCATAGTGCTGTGGAACGATGTATCAAAAACAAATACCTGAGGAACATCAGGACCTACAACTTCAAGGCAAGCCCTGTAGCCCATAAGATGAGCCGGATTGTGAAGAGGAGCAAGAGGAGCAAGTTCTTCAACATCCTTAACAACCTTTTCTGTAACAAGAACACTCTTAGTATATCTATCGCCGCCCTGTACTATTCTGTGACCTATAGCGTCGATTTCGTCAAATGAATCAATAACCTTATGTTCACTCTCTGAAAGAATATACTTAACCTCATTAAATGCAGCTACATGGTCTTTAAGTTCTTTATCATAAGTGAACTTATCATCGCCGACTTTAACGATAACATTTTCCTCTCCGCCGTTGATTTTAAGACCTATTCTCTCAATTGAACCTTTACAAAGAACAGACTCATCTTTCATATCAAGAAGCTGATATTTAAGTGAGGAGCTGCCACAGTTAATAACAAGAATTTTCAAAATATTGCCTCCACATATTGAATTTAAAATAATAATTTAGTATTATAATAATATAGATTATATATTATTGTCAAGGACAAAATAATTATTTTTTAATAATTTGGTGAAATTTTATGAATACAGGCATAATTTGCGAATTTAATCCCTTTCATTCAGGGCACAAATATCTTATTGACAGCATTAAAAGTGACGGTGCTGTCATTTGTGTTATGAGCGGAAATTTTGTTCAAAGGGGTGAATTTGCGATTTATGATAAGTTTAAAAGATGCGGCAAGGCTCTTGAAAATGGGGCAGATATTGTAATTGAGCTTCCCTGTGTATATTCCCTGATGTCTGCCGAAGGATTTGCAAACGCTGGAGTTACATTGCTTGAAAAGGCAGGGATAGTTGACGAAATTGCATTCGGTACGGAATGTGACGATATAAACAAATTAAAAGAAACAGCTAAAAAGATTGACGAAAGTCACGAACTTATAAAGGCTGAAATGAAAAAGGGTTTGTCGTACCCTGTTGCAAGAAAAAATGTTATCGGCGATGACTTGCTTGACACACCTAATAACATTTTAGCAATTGAATATTTAAGGCATACTTCTCTGCCTGCAAAAGCCGTTCGACGCATTGGTAAAGGCCACGATACAAACGACGAATTATACAGTGCCTCGGCAATAAGAAAAAAGCTTAATCAAGGCGAAATATGCACAATAAAAAACTGCGAAAAAGCAATTTTGGCAAGGCTTAGGGCAATGAATAGTGAAGATTTTGCTCAAATTGAGGACGTAAACGAGGGGCTTGAAAACAGGATTTATAACGCAGTAAGGCAAAGCACAAGTGTTGAAGACATATACAAGCTTATAAAAACAAAAAGATACACCCTTTCACGAATCAGGCGTATCATTTTAAAGGCATATTTAGGAATAACAAAAGAATATTCCTTTGACGTGCCATACATTCGCATTTTAGGCTTTAATTCAAGAGGTAAGGAATTATTACCGATTTTAAAGAAAAACGCAAAATTGCCGATTATAAGCAAATACAGCGATATTCAACGGCTTGACAATAACGGCAAAAAGCTTTTTGAACTTGAATGCAGATGCACGGACTTATATAATTTAGGATATAAAAATCCCCTGCCCTGCGGTACAGAGCAGAGGAGCAAAATAATAATTAAAGATTAGTAAAAAGATTATCACAATATTTATAAAACTCATCTTTAGTCATTGAAGAATTAATATACGAAATTAAAGAAGAAGTAGAGAGAAACTCCGGTAAATTAAGAGATTTGAGGAGTTTCTTTTTATTTTGTTTGGCATTTGGCGTGCCGCTTAGTTCAAGAGTAAACATATCAACACTTGTTAAAGGGTTATTAATCACAATCGGCTGAGAGCTGATATTTGCCTTTTTAAAAAGTTCGAGAAGAATGTCATCGTTAATTCCCTCTACGCCTATTTTGCCCTCCTTAGACGGTTCTTTTTTGCGTTTTTCCTTGCCGTATATATCCGGAATATATATATGTTTAATTTTATCTTTAGGGATAACGGAAGAAAGATAATTTCTTATTTGAAAGCCGCTGTGGTCGGAATCGGTAATAACAATTAAACCACGCTCGTTTGCAAGCTTTTTAATAAATGCAAGCTTCTTCTTATCTTTATAAACCGAAAAGCCGTTCGTTTCGATAATCAGGGCATCAAGCAAATTTGAAAGCTTGATTTTATCATATTTTCCCTCAACAATAACGGCCTCTTTAACCTTAAGCATACTTAACTCCCCTTGCAGTCAGAATAAGCTTGATTATAAGTTCCTCTAAAAGTAGTTTTTTATCAACCGCCGTGCTTTTCAATTTCACGTCTGTTTTTGAAATTTCGTCAAGAGATGTGCGAAGCTGCTCAAGTGAAAGATTGGCGCAGTCACGTGTAGCATTTCTAAGTGCAAATTCCCTGCCTCTGTAATTATAGTATTTGGCAACATCGTCAAATCCGAATCCTGCACTTTTTGCGCACTTCACTCTATACATATCAACATAGACACCACTAATTGCAGAAAGAATGATTATAGGCTCCTCCTTCATTTCAAAAAGAACATTTAAAACATCGTAAGCCATACCCGACTTTCCTGCAACAACATACTTTGACAAATCGTAAATACGGGCTTGCAGGCATTTTGTTGCCATATTGTCAATAATTTCCTTTGTTATTTCCCCACCCTTGGCATAATAAGAAAGCTTATCAAGCTCGTTGAGCAGAATTTTCATATCATTGCCTGAAATAGATATAAGATATTTTGCCGTATCGTTTGACAAAACAGCGCCTCGTTTTTTCGCACCGCTTACAAGAAGTTTGGCAACATCGTTTTCACTCCTTTTTTGAAGTTCAACACAGTCACCTGCCTTTTCAAATGCTTTAATAACCTTTTTAAATTTAGCGCTTTTAACGTCCGGCTCTATTGCATCAAACCAAAACACAAAAACGGTAGTATCGGGAGCGTCTTTTAAATATTCTTCAAGAAGTTTAATATCATTCGCCGATTTTTCAATAGGATAATCCTTAACCATTACAAAATTATATTCACTCATCATAGGAAGCATTTGAGCATCCTTTAATATATCATCAAGTTCGGTATCCTTACCGTCAAAATAATGGAAATTAAATGCTTCAAAAGTTTTATCAACTATTTTATTTTTAAGTTCGCTTGCATAATATTCCTTTAAATAACTTTCCTCGCCGTAAAGAAGATAAGCGTTTTTAAAATCGCCTGATTTAATTTCCTTTTTAAGTTCACTTTCATTAATTTTAGGCAAAACATCACTTCCTTATGCTGATAATTGTATCATCATTGTTATCATAAATATATTTTGTTTTTCTTTGATAACAAAGATTTTTGTTAATGACAACATATTTTTTATTAATCTCAATTTGAGCGTTATTTACGTTTGCAAAAATAACGCCCGACTGATATTTTACATTAACCTGCTCGCATAAATCAATATCAAAATCATAATTATTTAAAAATTCTTTGTCGTTTTTTGCAAGTGACGATAATTTTTCATTGTCATAATTACAATTAACAAATAAAACACTTTCACTTTTTGAGCGAGAAAGACACTGCTTAACTTTGTAATAATCACTAATATTATCGGCATCAACTACGATTGCGGCACTGTTATTATAAATCACTACTGCATTTGTTGACGAAATATCAAGATAAGTATTAACACTGCTTTCATAAACTGATACAGCGCTTGATATAACGATCAAAGAAAATACAAGTGCGCAGGTTGGTTTAAATTTAACATTGTTTTTTATCAAAAGGCTTACACCGATAAATATAAGAAAAACTGCATAAGAAACAATAAAAACTTTATGGCTTATATCAAAAGTTAAAAAATATAATCGTTTAGAAAGAAATTCAGTAATTAAAAGCATAGTTTTAGCCGGAATATATGTCAAAAATGACAAAGCCATACCAAAATATTTTAAAAATCCAAAAAGTGCAATACCTAACGTTCCTATCATAGTAAGCTGTGCAAGCGGAATCAATAAAAGATTAGCTAAATATGATATAAAAGTAGTATTAGAGAAGAAAAGCCATATTGCCGGAAAGGTTGTTACCATAACGCTCAATGTAATAGTCAGTCCGTCATATATGTAACAACCAAATTTATTTAACTTTTCGGGTTTAATATTTTCATCAATTTTAGGCTTAACAACAAGCATTCCCAAAACAGATAAAACACTTAATACTGCACTTGGGTCGGTAACTGCGTAAGGATTAAAACAAAGCAAGGTTACCGCAAGACCGAGTGAATTAAGCGTATCCGCCTTTTTATTTTTAAGCCTTGCAAAGAGAAGAACGCAAATCATAATTGCACAACGAATAACCGATACAGAAAAGTCGGTCATTGCAACATAAAAAAGTAAAACAAGAACAGATAAAATCGTTCTTAAATTCCGCTTGACGCCCAAGTTTTTCAAAAGGACATAAAATCCCATACATATAACAGAAGTATGTAGACCTGAAACCGCCATAATATGAGAAGTACCGCAATCTGTAAAATATGAATAAGTTTCGTCGGAAAGTAAGCTTTTATCCCCGGTTAACAGAGCAAGCGACAATGCGCCGGTATCATTTTTCAAATGAAGTGTAATCGTATTTTTAATATAGTCACGTGCCTTGAGAATATAATAATTAATCGGCTTGTCATTATTGTTTAGCGGTATCGGTACGGTATCAAGTGAGGCAAAAATATATCTGCCGTCGGCAAAAGCACCGTAGGAGCTGAAAGCGTCGCTGTATGATTTTGAATATTTAATTACAGACAGCAAATCGTCGTAATAATCTGCGTCAATTTCGTATTCGCTGTAAAGCTTAAGCTTAATATTTTGAGGTGCACCCGGATAATCTATAGATTTTGTTTTAACCGTATAAATATACTCACCGTCATTAACTTGCACATTGTCAACAATATGAAATACTGTTTTAACTTCTTGATTGTCAAGTAGCATTTGCCCCTCAACATTAGAATAGTTTGCCATAAAAATAAGACAGGCTAACAGTGCCGCACCGAAAACACACAGTGCGACTCTTGCCTGTCTAAGCTTTGTAACAAGCAGCGATACCACAAACAGTACCGCTGCCAAGACAAATAATATTTTATAGAACATGCCGCCGATAATATTTATCAGCAGCAATGCTGTTGCCATTGAAAATCCCACAAAAGCGAGGGGCCTTTTCATATTATTAATCCTTTCTGCCGATAGGAGTAATTACAAACGAATATTCCTGTTTCTGTCCTTTAGGCATAGTGTAAGGTTCTCTTACAAATGCTTGACCCGGAAGATCACCGCCTACACCAAGCTGTCTGTGGTCGATATTAACGGTGGTTATATCTTCGTAAGGAATATCATTGATATGAGTTGCCTTTTCAAGTCCGTCGGTTGTGTAGTGATAAGCCGAGAAATTGATAGGGTTATCATAATAAGCGTTGACCTTGATTCCAAAGCCATTTTTATCTGTAAGAGTGAAATATCTTACATCGCATCTGTTAGATGATTCCTGCGGGCGCATATAGCGATATTCAAAATCAGTCACACTTGATTTATAAAGGTCAATCTTAGAACCGAGTTTTCTGTCAATATAGGTTGGCTTTGGACCTCTGCCGTACCATGTAATATATTCCATCGACTTATCCATAGTCATTTGATAACCAAAACGAAGCATACCCTTTGTTGGAACTGCACTGTGGAATACGTATAATCTGCCGTCAGGATAAACCCTATAGGTTGCAACTGACTTTTTAAGTCCTGCGGTTGAAAACGCAATATGAATTTCAACAGCATTTTTATTTTTAATCACTTCTGTTTTATCTGCTCTTGTATGGTGTGTTGCACGCTGCCAAGCATAGAACGGATGGAACTTAGCCCACTGAGGAGTGAAGTTCAAAAAGTCGATATCATTATCGGTAAGCGCTCTGAAATAGTTAGGCATAAGAGGTGCTTTAAGAAGTTCTTTACCATCAATCTTATAGCTTACTATCTTGCCGTCATCAACAATAACCTCAAGATTATCGCCCTTAACAGTTACCCTTTTACCGTTAATATCAAAATCAAGGTTACCGTCAGCATTATCGTCTTTTGGTTGCGGCATCGCATTAATAATAAACTGTTCAAACGCAATTTCATAATCCTTTTCAATGCCTAATGACTCTTTAGTCGTTTCAAAAGAAACAGTTAAAATAACCTCTTTATCATTAGGAAGTTTTGAAGAATCGAAGTCAATTTTAATATTACATTCTTCGAGAGGAGCACAATCGATTTTGCCGAGTTCGCCTGACAAAACTTCTTCACTCTCCGCTTTAATTACCCATTTGCAATTGAAATCCGAAAGATTTGTGAAAAGGAATTTATTTTTAAGTTTAAATTCACCGTTTGAAGCGTCAACTGCAGTAATACCGATGTTTTGGTAGCCGTGCTTAACCTCAACAATTTGAGGATGCGGTTTTCTGTCAGCACCGATAATTCCGTTTGCGCAGAAATAAACATTACTTCCCGTCATAGCGGTTGTGTTTGGAATATCAATAAGCTTGTGAGGCTCCTGACCTTGAAAATCGGTACCGTAAAGATAATTATCGTTACCGTTTTCATCCTTAACGTGGAGTGCCTGGTCAACAAAATCCCAAATAAAACCGCCACACATATTGTCGTACTTTTCAAAATCGTCAATATATTCCTGGAAATTTCCGAGGGAATTTTCCATACTGTGTGCATATTCACAAAGAACAACAGGCTTACCTTCATACATTTCAGCCTTAATCGGCTTACTGTCTGCTGCAAGCTGATTGGCAATATTATCATAAAGAGAGATAGTTATAGGTTGTTTATTACCGAGTTTTTCCATAATATCCTTAGTCGGATACATACGTGAAATAACATCACTCTTAGTTAAATCAAAATCGCCTTCATAATGGAATTGGCGTGAATTATCAAGCGCCAATGCAGCTTTTTTCATTTCCATAAAATTACTGCCGTCGCCTGCTTCGTTACCGAGTGACCACATAAATACACAAGGATTGTTTCTGTCTCTCAACACCATTCTTTGCATACGGTCAACAACAGCGCCGGTCCAAACGGGGTTAGAACCCGGAACGCCCTTACGTCTTACACCGTGGGTTTCAACTTCACATTCATCCATAACATAAAAGCCGTATTTGTTACACATATCATAAAAATAAGGGTCATCCGGATAATGAGAAGTACGGATAGAGTTAATATTATTTTGCTTCATAATATCAAGGTCCTGAGTATATATTTCTCTTGGAACCGCCCAGCCGTTATCACAGTCAAAATCGTGGCGATTTACACCCTTAATCATTAAAGGCATACCGTTGTAGTAAATTTTCTCGCCTTTAATTTCCACCTTTTTAAATCCAACTTTATATGTCTTAACACAAATAATCTTGCCGTCAAGCTCAATTGTCATAACTAATGTGTAAAGATTAGGCGTTTCGGCAGACCACTTTTCAGGCGCTTTAACAGTTTCTGTAAAAGTAACTGCTTCATTGCCTCCTGAAAGTTCTGTTTCTTTTGTGCCAAGTAATATTTCCCCATTGTTTGAATCAATAAGCTTAGCAGATGCTGTCATTTTACCCCTAATGTTATTATAATTATTTATATACATATTAAGAGTAACATTTGAATCTGTATATGAATCGTCAAAATCAGTTTTAAAATAAAAATCTCTAAGGCAAAGCTTAGGTTCTGCAAATAAGTAAACTTCTCTGTAAATGCCGCAAAGCCACCACATATCCTGGTCCTCAAGATATGAGCCGTCTGAATAACGATAAAGCTTAGCAGTAATAACATTTTCGCCCGGTTTGAGCACTTTGGTAACGTTAAATTCGTGCGGTGTCATTGAGCCTTGGGAATAGCCTACAAATTCACCGTTTACATAAACCTCAAGTGCGCTCTTAGCGGCGCCAAAATGAAGAAATATTTCTCTGCCATTGAAATTTTCGTTAAGAGTAAACGATTTTCTGTAAAAACCGATTTCCTGCATATCGTGGTCAATTGACGGAATTTTTCCTTTTGAGCGACTGAAAGCCTTAGGAAATGTACTTGCATAATAGTAAGGAACTGAATATCCCTGTGTTTGCCAAACCGACGGAACGTTAATTTCATCCCAATGAGAATCGTCAAATGACGTAAGTTGGAAATTTTCAGGTTGATTTTTAAGTCCTCTTTGCCAATAAAATTTCCATTTACCGTTAAGCGATTGCTTATAATTGCTTTCTTTTGCAGAGAGTGCATCCTTTTCACTGTCAAACGGCATCATAATAGCGTGGCCGTCCTCTTTGTTGATTTTGAAAATCTCAGGATTCTCCCAATTAAATTTTTCCATATAACATACCCCTTAATTTTTATTGCAATGCGCAATAATCATATTTAACATATTACCTTAATATGTTAAAAAAGTCAATCAAAAAAATAAATGTTTATATAGTGATAAAAAAGAGGTATGATATAGACAAAAGGTGAAATCTTTGTTATAATTAACTATATTAAATAAAACGGAGCTAACAAAAATGACATTAGTAAGAGTAAATAAAGATAATTTAGACGAATACGAGGAGTTTATAAAAAAGCATCCTAAAGGTCTTTTTCAGCACTCGTCAAAGTGGGCAAAGGTTAAAAGCGCTTGGAAATTTGAAGCAATAATGCTTAAAAATGACAGCGGCGAAATCAAAGGCTCGGCTGCTGTTCTCATTCGTTCAATACCTATAATTAAGAATTCGCTAATGTATTGTTGCCGTGGTTTTGTTTGCGATGAAAATGATTTTGACACATTCGACAAACTTTTTAACGGTCTTATTGAACTTGGCAAGGAATATAAAGCATATTGCATTAAAATTGACCCTGAAATTGTAATTCAAAACGAGGCTTATAAGAAGCATTTAATTGAAAAAGGATTTATCGAGCTTAATCCTGGCTGTATGGATTTTGAAAATGTTCAGCCAAGATTTGTTTATTGCTTTGATTATAACGGTATGAATGAGGACGGTGTTAAAATAACGACAACAGAAGATACCTTAGCATCTTTTTCTGTTATAATCAAAGATGGTGATTTTATTGGTTTTATAGATACAGAATTATTACCAATATACACTAATTCTAATAATATTTTTAGGATTGACGATTTAGCACCAAATTTTTTCTCTGACGAAGCAAAAATCAATACATATACATTTGCTTCGATTTGTAGTTACAAAAAAAATAATTAATGCTTACCCCATAATGTGCAATGCACATTATGGGGGTTTTCATATTATTATACCCTCATACACATTATACACATTTGTATATCCCATATTTTCTAAAATTCTTTGTGCTTCTTGGCTCCTATGTCCCGTTGAGCAATAAACAACTATCAATTGTTCTTTATTAGTAATTTGCCTTGCAACAACTCTTCTTATTTGATAATCAGGTATTGATATTGCACCATCAAGATGTCCTTCTCTGTATTCCTGTGGACTACGCACATCAATTAATACTGCATCTTGTTTAATGTATTGACCTATTTCATCTTTTCTAATATCTTTTTTGTTATCAAAACTTCTTTTTAATTCAAAATTTTTTTCTATCATAT
>OLOP01002348.1_pt1 | contig 10605 bp, 10 predicted proteins | sample 1672381 | NCBI WGS metagenome assembly OLOP01 (sample SAMEA3136678, study PRJEB25190) | human gut metagenome | biome: human gut; feature: human-associated habitat; material: faeces | place: Austria | collected 2013 | reverse complement strand
CAATTTATCTTATTCAAAATTAACTGTTAAATTATCAAATGAAATTCCTGAAGGATCTCCAGTTTTTTCATCAACATCAGCAGATGATTTTAATTCTAAAGAACCATCTTTGATTTTTTTATCAACAGTATCATGATCTTCTTTAGAGAAGTTCTTTAATAATCCTGGATAAACAATACCACCTGTATTTTTCAAAGTAACTGTTTTTCCACCTTGGAATTTATCTTTCTTATAAGCATTTAATGCTTCAATAGTAGCACCTTTTACATCTTTTAATGCAGATGTAATAACAGTATCAGAATCACCACTTTGGTCAGTATCTACACCAATAGTGTATTTACCAGCTTCTTGTCCAGCAGCGAAAATCGAGTTACAAATTTGTCCACCACATGAGAAGATGACTTCAGTTCCACCTGCATACCATGATGAAGCTTTAGATTTGATATCTGGTGATTCAGAGAATGTACCAGTATATGTATAGTTAACATCAACATTAACATTCATTTCTTTAGCAGCATCACTAGCACCTTGAAGGTAACCAACACCATAGTTTTCTACAGCTGGTAAAGCCATACCACCCATGAAACCTAATTTAGTATATCCTTCTTTAACAGCAGCATATCCAGCAACATATCCAGATTCTTGTTCAGAGAATAAATAACTTACTGTATTATCTCCAACTTTTGTTTCTCCACTACCATCTTTTTGTGGTTCAAAGTCGATAGTAACGAATTTAACATCAGGATATTTTTCTTGAGCTTGGTATAAAGCCCCAGAGAAGTTGAATCCTGGAGTTACAACAACTTTTGCTCCATTATCTACAGCATCATCAATTGTAGATAATAATCCAGCTTGATCAGTATCTTTTGGTGCATAATATTTATATGAAATATCATTTTTTTCACCAAATTCTTTTACACCTTCATAAGCAGATTGATTGAATGATTTATCAGTAACTGATCCAGAGTCAGTGATCATTGCGATTTCATAAGTATCATCGCCACCACTTGTACATCCAGTAGCACCAAAAATCATTCCTAAGCATAAAATACTTGCGAATAATTTTTTCATGTTCTTCTTCCTCCATTTAATTTTCCTCTATCATTGTAGCATCAAAAAAAACATTTGAAAACAGTTAACATAATAAAAAACGGTAAATATCGTTTTTAAATTTCTTCTTCATTATATCCACGTACATATACCTCACGTGGTTTAGATCCAATTTGTGGACCTATAATACCATCCGCTTCTAATTGATCAATAATTCTGGCTGCTTTGTTATAGCCTATTCTAAATTGTCTTTGTAAAAGTGATGTGCTCGCTTTTTGTGCTTGAATAACAAATGCTCTGCACATTTCATACTCTTCATCTTCTTGTTCTTCTTTAGAAGCAGCTACTGCAGAAATTGGTTTTACATTTGTATATCTTTCATCATATGAGGCTTCTTGTTGTTTCGTTGTATAATAAGTGATTGCTTCCACTTCACTATCATCAACATAAGCTCCTTGCACACGAATCGGCGAATTCGATCCCATTGGTAAAAAAAGCATATCTCCTTTTCCTAAAAGTTTCTCTGCGCCTGTACAATCAAGAATCGTTCTAGAATCAATACTTGAAGAAACAGCAAAAGCAATTCTTGATGGAATATTAGCCTTAATAACACCTGTAATAATATCCGTTGATGGTCTTTGTGTAGCTACAATTAAATGAATCCCAGCCGCACGTGCTAATTGAGCTATACGCATAATACAATCTTCAACATCTTTACTAGCTACCATCATTAAATCTGCAACTTCATCAAGGATTACTACAATATATGGAAGTTTTTCTAATTGATGTTCCGCATCATTTTCTTGATTTTTCTTTTCAACATATTGATTATACGTTTCAATTTTTCTAACATTTGCCCCTGCAAATAAATCATAGCGTCTTTCCATTTCCGAAACGGTTTCTCTTAAAGTGGCCGCTGCTTTTTTAGGATCAGTAACGACCGGTGCTAATAAATGAGGAACCCCATTATAATTGGATAACTCAACCTTTTTAGGATCAACTAAAATAAGTTTGACCTCATCCGGTTTCGCACGCATTAATATGCTGCTAATAATCGTATTAACACATACAGATTTACCTGAACCTGTTGCCCCAGCAATAAGTAAATGAGGCATTTTATTAAGCTCTGCATAAATGACTTGACCATTAACATCCTTTCCTAAAGGAACAACAAGTTTATTGTCTTTATATTTATCAGGAATGTTTTTAAATACCTCTTTAAAAGAAACCATTGATGATACTAAATTAGGTATTTCAACACCAACCGCTGGTTTTCCAGGGATAGGCGCTTCAATACGAATATCTTTAGCTGCTAAAGCTAATTTAATATCATCTTGTAAAGACATTATTTTATTAACTCTTGTCCCCGTTTCTAATTTTAATTCATATTTTGTAATTGAAGGACCAATAGAAATATTATTAATAGAAGCATGAACTCCAAATTCATTTAAAACAGCTGTTAATCTTTCAGCACTTTCTACAGCATGATTTTTATTTTCACCTTGTTTTTTATTAACCACATTATGTAAAAGAGATAACGGTGGTAAATGATAATTTTTATTTGTATGCTCTATGACTGGTTCTTCAATTTGTGATTGATCATTTTGAACTAATTCTTCATCCACCGATGGAATAGGTGGCTCTTTATCAACAATTTCTATTTCTTGATGTTCATCATTAAAAGTAAAAGCTTGTGGCAAAGTCACATCTTCTTTCGCTATTTCTTCAAATATAGTCGTTGGGGTTTCATCATCCTCGAAAATAGCATCATCAAAAAAAGTTGTCTTATTTTGTTTTTTCTTAAAGAAATTTCCAAAATAATTTGAATGCTGTTTTAAAGAATCTTTTGTTTTATTAAAATTATTTTTTGCTCTTTTTTGAATTTCTTTTTTGTGTTCAAAATAAAACTTACTTCCTAATAAAATAATTCCTGTTACAACAATAAAAACCGCTGCAATGATTGCTCCCATATAATCAAACAATGCACTTAAAAAGCCATATAAAACTGCCCCCAATAATCCTCCTCTATTTAAAGGAACTTGATTAAAATAAGACTGTATGACTTTTATCCCTGTAAGTGATGGCGTAGCAGAAATAAATAAAGTTAAACCAATAAAAAGCAAATAAAGACCTACCGCCTTAGGACCATTAAATTTAGGAAAATCCGCCTTAATAACAATATATCCTAATAAAAGAATACAAGTAAGATAAATAATCCCATTTAAATTCCCAAATACATACATAAAAACATAATTCAAGTGATCTCCAATCACTCCTAATTGCATAGCAGCAATAATTACTAAAAAAATGAAAAATAAACAAATAATTCTTAATTTTAATTCTTCACTCACTTGTTCTTGCTTACTTTTTCTTTTTCTTGCGGTCTTAGCCATCATATCACCTCTTTACATATCATATTTAAAAAACAAAACAAAAGCAAGATATTCCTTGCTTTTATAATTCTATAATTACTGGTAAAATGACAGGTCTTTTGCCAGTCTCTTTGATAATATATTTGTTCACTTTATCTTTAATATTTTGACGTACATCTCTAATATCTTCTTCCGTCTTATTTTTATAAGACTCTAACTCAGTTTCAGCAATATTCATAATTCCTTTTACAACATTTTCTGAATCCTTTAAGTAAATAAAACCTCTTGTTTGTACATCTGTATTGGCAACAATTTCTCTTGTTTTACCATCAATTGTCATACCAATAATAACAACACCATCATTTTGTAATTGATTTCGGTCATCAATAACTTTAACACCAACATCACCAATTCCAAGACCATCAATCATCACATCTTCAATTGTAATAGAATCTCGATAACTTTGTAATTTTCCATCTTTAAAAGTAATCATTTCTCCATTATCAACAATAGCAATATGATCATCATTTATATTCATTTTTTTAGCAACATCACTTGCAGCAATAAAATGTTGATATTCTCCTTTGATTGGTACGAAATATTTTGGATTTAAAATTTGAATCAATACTTTAATATCCTCTTCACTTGCATGCATAGATTGCAATTCTTTGTTTTTCAAAACATGAATATGTGTATCAGTTTTATAAAGTTCATTGATTGCTCTATTAGCTATTTTTTCAGTTCCTGGTAAAACAGGTGAAGCTACAATAAATGTATCACTATCTTGTAATTTAAGCTTATCATCTCCTCCATCGATAATATCTAAAATATCATGATAGATACGGCGAGGACTACCACTTAATAAAACAACCAATTTATCATTATCTTTATTTTTTTGAATATCATTATTATCACCAATACAAGCTGGATGAATATCCAAGATTGGTTTTTTCTTATTTTTAGCAATTCTCATTAAAGAATTGGTATTATCATATTTATCTCTTCCATAGAAACAAATCTTACGATTATATTTTTTAGCTAGTTGAGCAATTTCTTGAGTTCTAAAAGCATTTTGTGCATAACTTGAAATAATAATACGTCCTGAAGCATCTTCAAAAATACTTTCTATTTTAGCAGTTAACTTATGATTAGGAGAAGTATAGCCATCATTTTTTGAATATGATGATTCACAAAGTAAAGCTAAAACTCCTTTTTTACCGATTTCCATCATCTTTTGAATATTACACCTAAATCTTTCAGGTGCTCCAAAATCAATAATAAATTCACTACTATAGACAATATAACCATAATCTGTTAAAAATGCTAACCCTACACTTCCAGGAATAGAATGCGTAATTGGGAAAAAGTCCACTTCAACTCCAGCAACTTTAATTGTTGCATTCATATTTACTCTTTTGATTTTATATTTATATGAAACATGAGAATGTCTCATATATCTTTGTAATAATTGATCAATTAAATCAGCTGTAAGATCTGTTGTATAAATAGGAACATTCACTTCTTGTAATAAATAAGGTAGTGCTCCCATTACATCATCATGACCATGCGTAATAAATATAGCTTTAATTTTATCTTTATTATCTTTTAAATAATCAAAATTAGGAATAATAACGTCCACTCCTAATTTATCTACTTCTGGAAAACGATAACCTGCATCAATAATAAACCAATTATCATCTATTTCTAAGCAGTACATGCTTTTACCGTTTTCAGCTTGACCACCAATTGGCATCAATTTTATAATACTTTTTTTCATTATTTCCTCCTTAATTATATCTTCTTACACTCACTTTGCTATTATTCTAACAAATTATTAACAAAAGAAAAAGTATCATTTACTCTTTCTTCATTAAAAATAAAGGTTGAATTTGTTTATCAACCAATGCATTGATCATCGTTTGAATAATTAAATCTCGCCGTGCAATCAAACTATTTAGTTTCTTGATTACATCATCTTGATACATTGGCACCAAATAAAAATGCTTTGTATTAAAAATCTTCATCATATTCATTCCGCTTGTTGAAAGTAAGTCATTACTACATAAACCAAGAACGATATTGTGTTGATTTCTAAGTGTTGATTTAACAGCCATTGTCACCGCATTATCATTGATTCCATGTGCCATTTTAGCTAATGTATTGGCACTGCATGGATAAACTACCATTAAATCCAAGGGTATTTGTGGCCCAAAAATTTCTGCTTCAACAACTGAACAAATAACCTTCTTTTCAATAATTTTTTCAACTTCTATGATTAACTGATTCGCCTTAAAAAACCGTGTATCACAAGAATTCACTTGATCACTTATAAAAACATAAATATCTACAGGATATTTTTTTAGTTCCTTTAAAAATCTCAAACAATTACTTAACGAACAAAAAGAGCCTGTAATCCCAACCCCTATTTTCATTCCATTAAACATGTCTCATCACTCCGTGAATATATTGAAACATCAATAATGCCGATTCATATGGAAAATACAAATTAGGTATATTTCTTAGTGATTGATAATCTTTACCCTCAACTGTTTGTGCTAAATCATAAATTTGTTTATATTTTAATTTTTTATAATTGATTTTACAAACAGGAATCGTATTAATAATTAAATCATACTTTCCTGATAAAGCATTTAAATCCAAATGATGATAGATTTGTTTTATTTCATCTAAATCCTTGTTATTTCGATTACAGATTGTAATATCATAATTACTTTTTAAAATATTTGCAAGCTGTTTTGCTAAATCTCCATAGCCCAAAATAAGTATATTATTATAATGTGCTTTATCTTGTATTATTTTTAAATAGAGTCCCATTGCTGTTAAAGTATTATTTAAATGTTTAAAAACTTTATCTTTATTAATAATATATTTTGTATTTATATTATTAAGAGAAAACGTATTGTCATGATCTATCTTTTGATTTTTAACAACATAAAAATCAAGGTTTTGTGCTTGTTTATCATTTATTTGATAACCATGACTTAAAAAAATATCTTTTAAAAATTGTGTTCTTTGATCATATACTTCAATAAACCCTTTCATATGCCACCTCATTATACTATATGAAAGGGTTTGATAAATGTGAAATTAGCTCGCTTTATTTTTCATTTGTGATGTCATCAAAGCTATAATTTCTTCTACTTTTGGACTAATAACACTTACAGCTGACATGATCATCTCTTTTTCATTTTGATAATCATGACATAAAAACGCATACTCACATTTTAGATGAAATAAACATTGTTCCTTTTCATTAACAGTCGTTAGAAACATTAAATTGATTGCATTACTATCGCAAATTTTGTAAGAAACAGACATGACTGCCCGAATATCTTCTAAATTACGAATAACACTGTCTTTTTCAGCATTTAAGTGTACACTTAATAAATGAATTTGTGATATACTGTTTTCCATATTTATTTTACCTCCTTCACTATATATATTGTTATTTTTTAGGTTTTTTCTTTTTATTTTTTTAGAAATGAGGAATTTTATGCAAATTATTACACTTATTTATTCAATCATCTTATTATTTTTTTATCATCCACTTTATCAAAACTACACAAGTTTAATGAATACATCATTTTCTTTTTTTTATTACATTTGGTGTGTTTTATTAACTCTTTCTTTATGCTTAACTTTTTTTAAAGTAACTTCTTTAAAAAAATTCATTATTTTTCTTTCTCTGTTCTTTTTTATTGGATTAATTTTACCCTATCATAAAAATTATCCAATCTTTTCAACTTTACATGTTTTTATTCCTTTATCTTGCATTATCATTGCACTTTTATTCTTAGCATATCTTATTAAAAATAAACAAAAAAGTGAGCCAATTTTAGCTCACAAAATTTATTTATGGTTTTCCTACGGTCTTTCAATCATTGCCATGTTCATTATTTTCTTTTCTCAAATCAATGGTCTTATCGAAATTAGCGTTTTACTATTTATCAATTTTATTCTTTATGTGCTTCAACGTTCATAAGATATTCATATTGCATACCTTGTCTTAAGTTTGATGAATCGTACCCTAAACTTTCTAAAATAGTATATCCAAATTCTAAGGCAGCCGCTGGTCCTTTACCTGTAATAATATGATCATCTTTTTGAACAATAGCTTCTTGATAATTAGCTCCGGTAAGTTGTGTTTCAAAACCTGGAGAACAAGTACAGATTTTATCTTTTAAAATACCTGCTTTAGCTAAAACAATTGGTCCTGCACAAATAGCAGCAATCAATTTATGTTCCAGATTGAATTGTTGAACAATTTCAATAACACGTGCATCATCTCTTAAATTTGTTGCTCCAGGTAAACCACCAGGAATAACAATTCCATCATATTCTTTGATTTGATCATTAAAGACGCAATCCATTTGAATTGTAATTTGATGAGAACTTGTCACCTTTAAATCATCCATCCCTACTAAATCAACATGAACATTTGCTCTTCTTAAAACATCAACCGGTGTCAATGCTTCGATTTCTTCAAATCCATCTTTACATAATACAGCTATTTTCTTCATAAACACTCCTCTTTTCTTTTAAAGATATTTTATCATGAAAACCAAAAAATAAAAGAATGAAATACATTGTATGGGATTTCAAAATATATTATAATGTTGCATAGATGTAAAAATCACCCTTGGAGGTTTTATGAAAAAAATTGTTATTGGTATAACAGGAAGTATTGCAGCATATAAAACGTGTGAACTTATTTCCCGTTTAAAAAAGAAAAATTATAATATTGAAGTTATTATGACAAAAAATGCGGCTCAATTTGTAACACCACTTACCTTTGGAGCACTTATTCATAAACCTGTTTTAATTGATGATTTTGATGAAACAGGTTATCAAATTAAACACATTAACATTGTTAAGGATGCTGATTGTTTTATTATTGTTCCAGCAACTGCAAATATTATTGCCAAAGTTGCTCATGGTTTAGCAGACGATGTTTTATCTTCCGCCTTTTTAGCAGCAACATGTCCAAAAATCATTGCTCCTGCAATGAATGTACACATGTATGAAAATACTGCAACTCAAAAAAATCTTGATATTTGTAAATCTTATCATATTAAGATTGTGGAACCTGAAATTGGTGAACTCGCATGTGGTTATCAAGGAAGAGGACATTTAAGTGATATTGAAGATTTACTTGATGCTATTGAATATGCGACATCTCCTCATCCATTAGCTGGAAAGCATGTTCTTATTACCGCTGGTCCTACTCAAGAGCCACTTGATCCAGTGAGATTTATTTCAAATCATTCAAGTGGAAAAATGGGCTATGCACTAGCAAAAGTTGCTCGTCAATTAGGAGCTCATGTCACATTGATTAGTGGGCCATCATCTCAAAGAGCTCCTTACGAAGTAGATGTAATCAAAATTCAAAGTGCACAAGGTATGTTTAAACAAGTATTAAGTTATTTTGATTTTCAAGATTATGTTATCATGTCTGCTGCTGTTGGTGACTATCGTCCTTTAGAATATAGCAATCAAAAAATAAAGAAAAAAGCTGACGAATTTTATTTAAAATTAGGAAAAAACGAAGATATTTTATCTTATATTGGAAAACATAAAACAAAACAAACTATTTGTGGGTTTGCTATGGAAACAGAAAATATTATTGAAAATGCTCAAAATAAGTTTTTTAAGAAGAATTGTGATTTATTAGTTGTTAATGATTTATTTGAAGATGGTGCTGGGTTTAAAACTGATACAAATAAAGTTGCTTTAATTACAAAAAACTTTGTTGATTATTTAGATTTAATGAGCAAAGAAGATCTAGCACATATTATTTTAGAAAAATTAATGAAAGTTAAAGGAGAATAAAGATGCTAGTAGTTGTAGATATGGGAAACACTAATATTACAATGGGACTTTTTAAAGATGATCAGCTTATTGGCAATTATCGTTTAACGACTAAACTGCAAAGGACATCAGACGAATATGGTTTTATGATTCTTGCTTTTTTAAGCGCCTATAATGTAACCGTTGAAGATATAAAAGATGTTATTATTTCTAGTGTCGTTCCTAAAATCATGTATTCTTTTACAAATTCCATTCGTAAATATTTCCACAAAGAACCTATTATTGTTGGTCCAGGAATTAAAACAGGCATTTCTGTAAAATATGATAATCCTAAATCTTTAGGAAGTGATCGTATTGTTGATGCTGTTGGTGCCTACTATAGTCACCATTGTGCTTGTTTAGTAATTGATTTTGGCACTGCTACGACATTCGATGTTATTTCTTCAAAAGGTGAATTTATGGGTGGCGCAATTGCTCCTGGTATTGGTATTTCTGCTGAAATGTTATCTAATCGTGCTGCTCAACTACCTGAAGTAGCAATAAAAAAACCACAACATATTATTGGTAAAAATACTGTTGAAGGTATGCAATCAGGGGTTGTTTATGGTTATATTGGTTTAACAGAGAAACTGATTGAAGAAATTAAAAGCCAATATCCTGAACCATTAAAAGTCGTTTCTACAGGTGGTCTAGGTAGAATGATCTATCAAGAAACAAATTTGATTGATTCCTATGATAAAGATCTTACATTCAAAGGTTTAAAAATTATATATGATATGCAAAAAAGGGATTAAATAAAATCCCTTTTTAATTCGTTTTTTAAATAAAAATGTATTGTTTGTTGTCCATCCACATACAAAATAACAATTTCTTGAAGATTAATTCCATGAACTTTCATAATTTGTTCTAACCACTTTTGATTATGATGAATCAATTCTAAATTTTCATAAATAATTGTTCCTTGTAAAATAAGAATTGTTGGTATAAATTCTTTTTGAACTTCTTGATGTAGATCACCTAATTTTAAAGGCCTTGACAATGTCTTAGGATAAAAAGTAAATTTCCCATTTGTTTCTAAAATAATTTTATCTAACTCGTTAAGCTCAAAATAACCATTCATTCTACAATTCATCAACAATTCATTCAAATCAATTTTTGCTTTATCCAAACTTTTTAAATATATCTTATCATTTTCAAATAAAACAACAGGTTTCCCTTCAACAAAAAAGCGAAAATTTAAATACCTTTTTGTTAAAACAGAAACACCCCAAGTAAAAACACCATAAACAATCATTCCAATCAACGGCTTTAAAATATCATTAAAACTTCCCATAACCATTTCAGCAGCAATAGA
>OLOP01002343.1_pt1 | contig 10632 bp, 7 predicted proteins | sample 1672381 | NCBI WGS metagenome assembly OLOP01 (sample SAMEA3136678, study PRJEB25190) | human gut metagenome | biome: human gut; feature: human-associated habitat; material: faeces | place: Austria | collected 2013 | reverse complement strand
GCCCCCGTGACCTTCCTGCAAGATGCCGTGGTCGTGGATGACCAGACCGCGCTGGCGTGGATTATGTGGAACGACGGCAGCTGGGCGCTCACCCACAGCGTCGGCGATACCTACAACGCGGACTCCATCTCCGAGGGACTTGTCGCGACCAACGCCATCATCACGGGCGAAGGCAAGTACACCGTCGGGCTGGATTTCACCGGCACGGCGCAGGGCTACTCCGCGTCCGTCGCGTTTGCCGCCATCGGCATCAGCAACGGCGAAGTGCTGTACCCGAACTACCTCGTTAACATCAAGGAAGTGCGCATCAACGGCGAAATCTACCGTCTGAAGGGCCGCGCCTACACGACCTCTGACGACAGCGTGTGCACGCGCGTGAATCTGTACAACGAATGGGTGACGAGCGTGCCCAAGACCGCGCGTCTGCCCGGCGGCAACCTCGCCGGCGCAACGCCGACCCCCATCAACCGCAACGATGCGGTCATCGCCGAAATCAAGACGATTGAAATCGACTTTGAGTATGTGCCGATGAACTAAGGCAAAAAGAAGCCCGAATCAGCGATGGTTCGGGCTTTTTTGAATGCGGATGATTTTACTTCCTATAATTGCGTGCTTTGTCGCAGAGGGTTTCGCGTCTGCAGACGCGGCTGGAGCAGCAAAAAAGACATGCCTGATGTTGAAAGTCAAGCATGCCCTTTTGCAATCTGCACTTACTTCAGATACTGCACTGCCAGAATCACAACGCCCAGCACCACCAAAACCACGCCGACGACCCGGTTGAGCGTCTCCGGTTTCGATTTGTTCGCAATTTTCGCGGCAACCTGCGCGAACAGCAGCGTGAACGCCATGCACAGCGCCAGTGTCCAGCCGTCCGGCAATCCGCCGATGGTGAAGTGGCTGACCGCGCCCGTCAGCGCCGTGAACGCCATGATGAACACGCTTGTGCCAACGGCGGTTTTCAGCTCGTAGCCCATGACGGAGGTGAGAATCAGCAGCATCATCATGCCGCCGCCCGCGCCGACGAAGCCGCAAATCATGCCGATGAACGCGCCGCAGACGATCGACTGCACCATGCGCTTCTTTTTGCTCACGTTCTGCATGGCTTCGCGCGTCGTCATCACCGGGCGGATGATGAATTTGATGCCCAGCAGCATCGTCATCAGCACGCTGAAGCTGCCCATCGTTCGGCTCGGCACAAGGCTTGCGACGTAGCTGCCTACGACCGTGAACGCCAGCACCGCCGCCATCATCAGCAAGCCGTTGCGAATGTCGAGATTCTTGTTTTTGCCGTATGTCCACGCGCTTGCGGCACTCGCCAGCACGTCGCTCGCCAGCGCAATGCCGACCGCCTCATACGGCTCCATGCCCAAGAACGTAATCAGCATCGGGCTGATGACCGCCGCGGCGCTCATGCCCGCGAATCCCGTGCCTAAGCCAGCGCCTAAGCCCGCCAGCAGACATACCAGCACTTTTTCCACCATGAGGAAAGCCTTCCTTCTGTCGATTCTTATGCACATTGTAGCGGATTCGTGTGTACTCAGCATGAACATTGCGGACGAAAATGCAAAATTCGCGCATCAGGCGAAAATCCGCCGCTGATGGCTGGAAAATTCCGCAAGAAGCCGCGAAACCGCTTGTGCAAACGCGCATTTCGGGCTATACTACCCTCATCAGCAGAAGGAGGATAATCATCATGTGTACCGCGATTCGCCTGACCACGCACGACCACTATTTCGGCAGAAACCTTGACTTGGAGTACAGCTATCAGGAGACCGTCGCCATCACGCCGCGGCGCTATCCGTTCCATTTCCGCCACGAGGGGACGAACAGCGACCATTTCGCCATGATTGGCATGGCGTTCGTCGTCGGTGGAATGCCTTTATATTATGAAGCGACGAACGAGAAGGGCTTGAGCATGGCGGGGCTGAACTTCCCCGCGAGTGCCGTGTACCACGACGTGAAGCCGGATTGCGTGAACATCGCCAGCTTTGAGCTGATTCCGTACATTCTGGGGCAGTGCGCGAGCGTCCAAGAGGCGAAAACGCTGCTCCAGCGCCTGAACATCACCCGCGACGGCTTCAGCGAGCAGCTCCCGCCGTCGCCGCTGCACTGGATGATTGACGACCGCGAGGGCTGCATCGTCGTCGAGTCGATGGCGGACGGGCTGCACGTCTACGACAACTGGTCGAACGTGATGACGAACGAGCCGCCGCTGCCATTGCAATTGGAGAATCTGGCGCACTATCAGGCGCTTTCGCCGGAAGAGCCGGTGAATCGCTTTGCGCCTGCGCTGCCGCTGAAGGTGGGCGGACGCTGCACGGGCGCGATTGGCTTGCCGGGCGACTGGTCGCCGTGGTCGCGGTTCGTCCGCGCGGCGTTCCTGACGAACAACTCCGTCTCCGGGGACAGCGAGGAGGAGAGCGTCGGGCAGTTCTTCCACATTTTAGGCGGCGTGGCGCACCCGCGCGGCTGCGCCCACCTGCCGCATGGGTATGAAATCACGGTGTACACAAGCTGCTGCAACGCCGACACGGGCGTCTACTACTACACGACCTACGGCAACCAGCAGATTTGCGCGGTGGACATGCACAAGGTGAATTTGGACGGCAGCGAAGTTGTGTCGTATGAACTGAAAAAGCAGCAGGGGATTCATTACCAGAACTAAAAGCAGGGCAGGGGTGCAGAACGCATCCTTGCCCTTTTTGCTTAGCCGATGCAAATCACCGTTCCCGACGAGAAGTCGCTGGGCAGCAGCGTCGGGTTCAGCGAGAGCAGCCGCCCCCGCGTCGTCCGAAAGCGCACCGCCAGCGTGTCCAGCGTCTCCCTCGGCTGAATGGTGTACGAGCGCAAGCCGGCGCACGTCTGCCGCGTGCCGGACGGCGGCGCACAGTACGCAGTGCCCGCAATCAGGTAGCCCGGCATCAATTGCGGATTCGCGCTGCGCATCGCCCGATAGCTGACGTTGTGCTGCACCAGCAAATCCGCGTAGCTCTGCCCCGACTGCACCGCGGACAGCGTGTATCCTGACGGACAGACACGGGTCGGCGTATCAGGCAGGGCGGGATATTCGCCGTCGTCCGGCAGGGGAATCACGGGCGTCTGGCTGTCATCGGGCAGGGCAGGGTATTCACCGTCGTCCGGCAGGGGGATGGCGGGCGTCTGCGCGTCGTCGGCACCGTCCGCTTTTGCCGGAACACACAGCACCTGTCCGACCGTGAGATGGTTCTGTGACACGCCGGGATTCCGCTCGGCGAGTTCGAAGGTCGTAATGCCCAGCCGCGCGGCAATTGACGCGAACGTGTCGCCGTCTTCAACCACATACGGCTGACCGCTGATGCAGGTATAGATGAAATTGGGCAGACAGATTTCCTCCCCAGCGGTCAGCGTGGCAAAATCGACGCCGGGATTGATGACCTGCAGCGCCTGCACGGTGGTGGCGTATGTACGGGCGATACGCTCGGCGGTGTCGCCCTCCTGCCAAGTGTAGCTCTCCGCCCCGCGCGGACAGACGCGCCCGATGGCTCTGCGACCTTGCTGTTCCATGCCTGTTTCCCTCCTGTTTGCACTTTTCGGCGGGTTTTGCGCCCACCATTCAAAATTTATGCGCCGGGCAGTGGTTTCATCCCTTGCCCTCGCTGCTATTCTATGCTATAATGTCCGGTAGGTGTGCTGACGCGCCGATTTTCGTGTGCCTAAGTTTCACCAGAATCTGGTTGTTTCCCCTGAACCCGACACATTTCGGTGCGCCTCGGTTCGGGCGGGAAAACGAAAGAAACCATGATGCGTATACAGAAAATGTGCATCAATATGCAGCTTTATACTTCTGCGACATCTGCGAAGAATGATGGAGGGAATTCCCATGAAGCATCTGCTGAAGCTCCTCGACCTGAGCAAGGAAGAAATCACGGAGCTGCTTGACCTCGCTGACCGCTTGAAGGCGGAAACCAAAGCCGGCGTGGAGCACCACATCCTCAAAGGCAAGACGCTGGGCATGATTTTTGAGAAGTCCTCGACCCGCACGCGCGTCAGCTTTGAGACGGGCATGTACCAGCTGGGTGGTCATGCGCTGTTCCTGTCCAGCCGCGATCTGCAAATTGGCCGCGGCGAACCGGTGGAGGACACCGCGCGCGTCCTGAGCCGCTATCTGGACGGCATCATGATTCGCACCTTTGCGCAGGAAGAAGTGGAAACGCTGGCGCGCGTGGGCAGCATCCCGATTATCAACGGCTTGACGGACTTCTGCCACCCCTGCCAAGTGCTGGCGGATTTGCAGACCGTGCGCGAGTACAAGGGGCGCATTGAGGGGCTGAATATGTGCTACATCGGCGACGGCAACAACATGGCCAATTCGCTGATTGTTGGCTTCCTCAAAATGGGCGCGCATGTGTCCATCGCCTGCCCGAAGGCGTATCAGCCGGATGCGCAGGTGCTCTCGTTCACCGAGCAGTACCCCGGCAAGTTCGTCATGACCGAAAGCCCGGAAGAAGCGGCGAAGGATGCGGACGTCATCTTCACCGACGTGTGGGCTTCGATGGGGCAGGAGGAAGAAAAGGCGGTGCGCGAGAAGGCGTTCCGCGGCTATCAGATTAACGCGGAGCTGCTGGCGAAGGCGCATCTGGGCTGCATGGTGCAGCACTGCCTGCCCGCGCACCGCGGCGAGGAAATCACGGCGGATGTGTTTGAATCCCACGCCGACCAGATTTTCGACGAGGCGGAGAACCGCCTGCATGCACAGAAGGCAGTCATGGTTGCTGTTATGGCGGACAAGAAAGACTGGTAAGCAACACGCGGTTTTTGCCCCAATAGAAAAATGGAGGAAACGAGCATGAAGGGCTATCTGCTGCTGGCCAACGGTCAGCTTTACGAAGGCACGCTGATGGGCGCTGCGAAGCCGGTCATGGCGGAGCTGGTGTTCACCACGGCGATGACAGGCTATCTGGAAACCCTGACCGACCCGTCCTACGAAGGGGAAATCGTCATTCAGACGTTCCCGACCATTGGCAACTACGGCGTGATTCCGGAGGACTTCGAGTCGCCGCGCCCGCGCCTGTCCGCGTATATCGTCCGGGAACTCTGCGATGAGCCGAGCAACTTCCGCTGCCAAGGCAAGCTCGATGATTACCTCAAAGCGCAGGGCATTCCCTGCCTGACGGGGGTGGACACCCGCGCGCTGACCCGCGTTATCCGCAATGCGGGCGTGATGAATGCCGCGCTGCTGACCGAAAAGCCGGAGAATCCGGAGGAAATCTGCGCGCAATTGAAGGTGCTGCCGTTCCATCCGTCGATTCAGGACGTGACGTGCGACGGCGTTCAGCCCGCGAAGAAGCGGGGAATCCACAACGTCGTCCTCTGGGACTTTGGCGCAAAGGCAAACATCCAGCGTGAACTCGAAAAGCGCGGCTGTGCGGTCACGGTTGTTCCGGCGAGCGCGACGGCGCAGGAAATCCTGAACCTGAATCCCGACGGACTGATGCTGTCCAACGGCCCCGGCGACCCGGCGGATAACACCGCCGTGATTGCGAATCTGCGCGAACTCATGCGCCACCGCATCCCCACCTTCGGCATCTGCCTGGGGCATCAGCTGCTGGCGCTCAGTCAGGGCGCAAAGACCGCCAAGCTGAAGTACGGCCACCGCGGCGCGAATCAGCCCGCGAAGGACGTCAAAACCGGGCTGTCCTACATGACGAGCCAGAACCACGGCTATGCGGTGGACTGCGACACGCTGCCGGAAAACGCGTCCCTGCGTTTTGTCAACGGCAACGACGGCACCTGCGAGGGCGTTGATTATACCGATATGCCCGCGTTCTCCGTCCAGTTCCACCCGGAAGCGTGCGGCGGCCCGCTTGACACCCGCTTCCTGTTCGACCGCTTTATTGCCATGATGGGAGGGAATAAGGAATGCCGCTGAATCCCGATCTGCACAAAGTAATGATTATCGGCTCCGGCCCGATTGTGATTGGTCAGGCTGCCGAATTTGACTACGCCGGTTCGCAGGCGTGCCGCGCCTTGAAGGACGCGGGGCTGGAAGTCGTGCTGGTCAACCCGAACCCCGCGACCATCATGACCGACCATTCTTCCGCCGACCATATCTACATTGAGCCGCTGACGCTGGAAACCCTGCGCCGCATCATCCTCAAGGAAAAGCCGGACTCCCTGCTGTCCACGCTGGGCGGGCAGAGCGGTCTGACCCTCTCCATGCAGCTGGCGAAGGAGGGCTTCCTCGAACAGCATGGCGTGAAGCTGCTGGGCGCCAAGTGCGAGACGATTGAAAAGGCGGAAGACCGCCAGCAGTTCAAGGACACGATGCTCTCCATCCACCAGCCCGTCATTCCGTCGGAAGTCGTGGAGACGGTGGAGGATGCGCTCGCGTTTGCCAAGACCATCGGCTACCCCGTGATTGTGCGTCCGGCGTATACGCTGGGCGGTTCGGGCGGCGGCATCTGCCAAGACGAAAAGGAGCTGGCGGAAATCGCCGAGAATGGTCTGCGCCTGTCGCCGATTACGCAGATTCTGGTCGAGAAGTGCATTTCCGGCTGGAAGGAAATCGAATTCGAGGTCATGCGCGACAAGCTCGGCAACGTGATTGCCGTCTGCTCGATGGAGAACATCGACCCCGTCGGCGTGCATACGGGCGACTCCATCGTCGTTGCGCCCGCGCTGACTTTGGCGGACAAGGAGTACCAGATGCTCCGCCGCGCCGCGCTGGACATCATCACCGCGCTGGAAGTCGAGGGCGGCTGCAACTGCCAGTTCGCGCTCAATCCCGATACGTTCGACTATGCCGTCATCGAGGTCAACCCGCGCGTCAGCCGTTCCTCCGCCCTTGCGTCGAAGGCGACGGGCTACCCGATTGCCAAGTGCGCCGCGCAGATTGCCATCGGCTATACGCTGGATGAAATGAAGAACGCCGTGACGGGCAAGACCTGCGCTGCGTTCGAGCCCGCGCTGGACTACATCGTGGCGAAAATCCCGAAGTGGCCGTTTGACAAGTTCGTGTACGGCAAGCGCACCCTCGGCACGCAGATGAAGGCGACCGGCGAGGTGATGGCGATTGGCGTGAACGTCGAGCAGGCGCTGATGAAGGCGGTTCGCGGCGCGGAAATCGGCTGCGACACGCTGCGGATGAAGTCGATGGCGAATCTCACCGTGGATGAGCTGCTGGAGCTTATCGGCAAGTGCACCGACCAGCGCATGTTTGCAATGTACGAGGCGATTGCGCGCGGCGTGACGCTGGAAAAGCTGCACGAAATCACGAAAATCGACTACTTCTTCCTCCATAAGTACCTGAACCTGTACAACATGGAATGCCGCCTGAAAGAGGGCAACATCGACGCGGAGACGTATCTGCGCGCGAAGAAGATGGGCTATCCGGACAAGGCGATTGAGCGCCTGTCGGGCGAAAAAGTGCCGATGCACCGCGACCCGGTCTACAAGATGGTCGATACCTGCGCGGCGGAATTCGCGGCGGAAACACCTTACTTCTACGCAACCTATGACGATGAGAACGAAGCGAAGGAGTTCCTCGATGAGCGCCCGAAGAAGCCGTGCGTCGTCGTCTTGGGTTCCGGCCCGATCCGCATCGGTCAGGGCATCGAGTTCGACTATGCGTCCGTCCACTGCGTGTGGATGCTCAAACAGGCGGGCTACGATGTCGTGATGATCAACAACAACCCGGAGACGGTTTCGACCGACTTTGATACCGCTGACCGCCTGTACTTCGAGCCGCTGACGGCGGAGGACGTGCTGGGCGTGATTGCGACGGAGAAGCCGGTTGGCGTCGTCGCGGCGTTCGGCGGGCAGACGGCGATTAAGCTGACTCACGCGCTGGAGCAGGCGGGCGTGCGCATCATGGGTACGTCGGCGGATATGATTGACGCGGCGGAAGACCGCGAGCGCTTCGACGCGGCGATGGAGAAGTACGGCATCAAGCGCGCCAAGGGCCGCACGGTCATGACGAGCGAAGAAGCGGTGGCGGCGGCGAACGAGCTGGGCTACCCGGTGCTGGTGCGCCCGTCGTATGTGCTGGGCGGTCAGAACATGATTATCGCCTATCAGGACAGCGACATCATGGAGTACATGCGCATTATCCTCGCGCAGGGCATCGAGAACCCGGTGCTGATTGACCAGTACCTGATGGGCATCGAGGCGGAAGCGGACGCGATTTGCGACGGCACGGACGTGCTGATTCCCGGCATCATGGAGCACGTCGAGCGCTCCGGCATCCACTCCGGCGACTCCATTGCTGTCTATCCCGCGTGGAACCTGACCGGCGCGATGACGCAGCGGCTGATTGAGGTCACGCGCCAGATTGCGCTGGAACTCGGTACGCTGGGGCTTATCAACATTCAGTATATCGTCTATCATAACGAAGTCTATGTCATTGAGGCGAACCCGCGCGCCAGCCGCACCGTGCCGTATATCAGCAAGGTGACGGGCGTGCCGATGGTTGACCTCGCCGTCCGCGCGATGCTGGGCGAAAAGATTCGCGACATGGGCTACGGCACGGGGCTGTACCGGCAAAGCCCGTACTACGCGGTCAAGGTGCCGTGCTTCTCCTTCGAGAAACTGGCGGATGTCGATACGCACCTCGGCCCGGAGATGAAGTCCACCGGCGAAGTGCTGGGCATCGGCACGAACCTGCAGGAGGCCATCTTCAAGGGACTCGTCGCCGCGGGCTACAAGATGCGCCATCAAGGCGGCATTCTCGTCTCCGTCCGCGACAAGGACAAGCCGGAAGCCATTGACTGCGCGCGCAAGTTTGCCAAGCTCGGCTTCAACATTTTCGCCACGCCCGGCACGGCGCGCGCCATGCAGGAGCATGGGCTGTACGCCGCCGTCGTGAAGAAGGAAGCGCAGGAGAAAATGCTGGAAATGGGGCAGGTGCAGTACGTCATTTCCACGTCCAACAAGGGTCGTTTGCCGCAGCTGGAATCCGTCCGGATGCGCCGCAAGGCGGTCGAACGCGGCATCCCGCTGTTCACCAGCCTTGACACGGCGAATGCCCTCGCCAACGCGCTGACCAGCCGCTACTCGCTGGGCAACGTCGAATTGGTGGACATCAACAACATGCGCACGAAGCACAAGAAGCTGACTTTCACCAAGATGCGCGGCACGGGCAATGACTACCTGTACTTCGATTGCTTCGACCAGACGGTGGAAAGCCCCGAATCGCTGGCTGTGCGTCTGTCCAACCGCCGTACGGGTGTCGGCTCGGACGGTATTGTGCTGATTATGCCCTCAACCATCGCTGATGCGAAGATGCGCATGTTCAATGCCGACGGCACGGAAGGCTCGGTGGCGGGCAATGCCCTGCGCTGCGTCTGCAAGTACCTGTACGAGAACGGCCATGTGCGCAAGGACGAAATGGCGGTCGAGACTGGCAGCGGCGTTAAGACGGCGAAGCTGTTCATCCGCGAAGATCAGGTGTTCTCCGTGCTGGTGGACATGGGCTGCCCGGCGTTCGCTCCGGCGAAGATTCCCGTCAAGCTCGACGGCGACCGCGTGATGATGCGCCCTGTGTTCCTTGCGGGTGAAAAGCGCGAAATCAGTTGCGTCAGCATGGGCAATCCGCATGTCGTCATCTTCGTGGAGGATGTAAACCGCATCCCGCTGGAGCAGGTTGGCCCGCAGATTGAGACGGACAGCCTGTTCCCGGAACGCGTGAACGTGTCGTTTGCCCAGATTGTGGACAAGAACGACATCGTGATGCGCGTATGGGAGCGCGGTATCGGCGAAACGGCGGCCTGCGGCACGGGCGCGTGCGCGGTGGCAGTCGCGGCAGTCGAAAACGGCTTCTGCACCCGCGGTGCGGACATTGATGTGCGCCTGCCCGGCGGCACGCTCGTCGTCCGCTATCAGGAGGACGGCAAAGTCTGGCTGACTGGCGACGCTAACACCGACTTCACGGGGACTATCGAAATTTAAGCAAAAGCGGCATCTCGTTTTTCACGCGGGATGCCGCCCTTTTTGCAAAGGGGAGGAAATTTGCATGAAACACGTTCTTTGCTTCGGTGACAGCAACACTTGGGGCTTCATCCCCGGCACCTGCAAGCGCTACGACAAACACACCCGCTGGACAGGCATTTTGCAGGATGAACTTGGCGCGGACTGGCGCATCCACGAGAACGGGCAGAACGGCAGAACCACCGTCTTTCCCGAACCCGGCAAGAATTTCATGACCGGCTTGGGCGCGCTGCCTTACGCGCTGGACACCCTGCGTCCGCTGGACGCCATCATCATCATGCTCGGCACGAACGACCTGAAGGAGCATTCCGCACAGGCGAGCGTCAACGGCGTCGGCACGCTGATTCGCACGATTCAGACGTTCGACCAGCTGTACCCCGCAAGCGTGCCGCTGTTCGGGGATAACAAGCCGCGGATTCTGGTACTGACGCCGATTGAGATTGGCGAGAATGTGGCGGAATGGGACACGCTGCATGGGAAGGGGGAGGAATCGCGGAAATTCCCGGCGCTGATGAAGGGCTTGTGTGAGTGGCTCGGCGTGGAGATGATGAATACGCAGAAGATTGTGCAGCCGTCAAAGGTGGATGGGATTCATATGATGCCGGAAGAGCATCGGAAACTGGCGCTGGCGGTGAAGGAAAGGTTATTAGGGCTTGTAAAAGCCTAAAA
>OLOP01002342.1_pt1 | contig 10632 bp, 10 predicted proteins | sample 1672381 | NCBI WGS metagenome assembly OLOP01 (sample SAMEA3136678, study PRJEB25190) | human gut metagenome | biome: human gut; feature: human-associated habitat; material: faeces | place: Austria | collected 2013 | reverse complement strand
CTTCCATAACAGCTACACAGCTGTTTGTTGTACCTAAGTCAATACCAATGATTTTTCCCATGATAATTTTCCTCCTGTTTAAAAATTCATGGTTGCTGTCCATTACACGAACAGTAACATTTATACTTTGTTTTTAGAAAATGTCGATGAAGTTTGATTCTCCAAGCTGCTTTCTGTTAATTAGCAACTTTTACCATACTGTGTCTTACAACGAAATCCTTGTAGGTATATCCCTTCTGAAATTCCTCTACGACGATGTTCTCGCCAACGGATTCGTCCTCCACATGCATCACTGCATTATGCAGATTCGGATCAAATTCCTTACCTACAGCCTCGATTGGCTTCACACCCATCTCATCAAAAGCTGTCATCATCTGCCTGTAGATCATCTTCATGCCTTCTGCAAATGAATCATCCTCCGGTGCCTGTGCAAGACCTCTTTCGAAGTTATCCACGATCGGAAGCATTTTTTCAACGATGTCCCTGGCGCCGATGATGTACATGCTGGATTTCTCCTTCTCCGTTCTTTTACGGTAGTTATCGAATTCAGCCATGCTGCGCTTCAGTCTGTCTGTAAGCTCCTCGACCTGCTGTTCAAATTTATCTTTCTCTTTTTTCTTCTTACCGAAGAAAGAAGTTTTTGTCTTGGTTTCCGGTTCCTTCTGAGATTCGGTTCCCTGATCTGACTGCTCAGTTTCTTCTGTCTGTGCAGGTTCCTCGGAAGTCTCCTCTTCTGCTGTCTGGGCTGTATCTGCTGCCTCTTCTTCGCTTCCGTCTGTTACCGGAATGTCAACTGCTTCTTCCTGTACTTCGGCTTCTTTATTCATTTCTTCTGACACGCTTTCAACCGCCTTTCTAGGTTTTCTTATTTACCATTTCGTCAAGCTGGACTTTTAATTTCTTTAAGCTGTCCACTACATTCTCGTAATCCATTCGCTTGGGACCGATGATTCCAATAGTTCCACGCATTCCATCTCCCAGCTCATAAGTAGCTGTGACCACACTGCAGTCTTTCATGGTACGTACCGGAACTTCATCCCCGATGTATATCTGAACTCCTGTGTTCTCCGAGTCTCCCATTTCCTCACGGACCATATCCGCAAGTTCCTGCTTATCCTCGAAAGTAGAAATCAGCTCACTGGCTCTGGATGTATCTGCAAGCTCTGGATACTTAAATATGTTGGTTGCTCCCGACGTATATACTTTCATATCTTCTTCGTCCACGTGAATTGTAGCTGCAACTGCGTCCAGCACATCTGCAACCACACCGCTGTGGCTACCCGCCTGTTCTTTTAATCTGGCAATCATGCCCAGATTAATATCCTGGATGGGTACGCCGTTCAGGTTCGTGTTAAGAAGAAGATTCAACTTCAGGATCGTCTGATCATCCATCTCCTCATCAATATTAATGATCTGGTTCCGAATGACATTACCCTCACATACAACTACGGCAATCAGCTGCCGCTCATTGACTCGTGAAAGCTGAATGAACTTCAGGGTGCTTCCCTTATACTGGGGAACCGCAACCATAGCCGCATAATTGGTATCCGTGGCAAGAACCTTCGCCACCTGCCTGAGCACCTTATCCATCTTATCTGATTTCTCAATCATCAGATCACGGATTTCTGCGATCTCGGCTTCCTTCTCCCTGGTAAGCTCATCTACATAAAGGCGATAGCCTTTATCTGATGGAATTCTTCCGGCTGAGGTGTGGGGCTGTACGATGTAGCCCATATCCGTCAGGTCGGACATCTCATTTCGGATAGTAGCAGAGCTGACATTCAGATCCGGATACTTGGAAATAGTTCTGGAGCCTACAGGCTCACCTGTTTCCATATAAGTTTTGATGATTGCTTTCAGTATTTTCCGTTTGCGCTCATCTAATACTTCATCCATGAAATATCTGCTCCTTCCTGAAAAGCAGACGGTCAAACCTGATTCTGATTTCCGTCTGGCTTCTTCGAATTCCTTTTGTTAGCACTCATTATTTAGGAGTGCTAACATCTATGTTCTTAAGATACACCTCAGTATTCCTTTTGTCAATATTTTTTACAAATTTTTTTCATCTTTTTTGATAGTTTTTACCCTATACTTTACCATTCCGGCTAAAATTTCCTTGCTGCAATACCATTTTCACAGCAAGGGCACTGCCAGGTATCTGCCAATGCAGACTTATGTTCGCTGCCGTATAAATGAAAAAATGCCTTGAGAAATTTTCCCCCTGGCATCTTCTTTCCTGTATACTAATACCGCACATAGGCGATATATCCGTTTTGTAACTGTTCAGTGCCTTCACAGTTATACATTTCACAAAACAGTACCTGCTGAATAGCAGCCTCTATTTTTTATAATTTTCCAGATATTCAAGAACTGCCGCCGGCTCATCCAGAAAAACTACCAGATCCAGTACGGAAAAATCCATGAATTTCTCTTCTGCTGTGTACTCCAGCAATGCTTTCATCTTGTCATAATATCCGTCAATGTTATACAGCACAATTGGGCGGTCAATACGTTTCAGGCTTTTCAAGGTAAAAATCTCAAAAAATTCCTCATAGGTACCAATTCCGCCAGGTGCCACGATCGTAGCATCTGATTTTTCTTCCAGAAGTTTTTTGCGCTCTCTCATATTCTCTGTGAAAATAAATTCCGTGCATTTCTCATACAGAACTCCAGGCTGGTCAAAAAATCGGGGAGCAATTCCAAGTATGTAACCATTTTCTGCTGCCACGCCTCTGGCTGCTGCTCCCATCATTCCGGTAGCCCCGCCGCCAAACACCAGACCGTAACCTCTTTTTCCCATTGCTCTTCCAAGCTCTTCTGTTTTTTCATAATAAATGTTTTTAAGCAGCGCACTTGAAGCGCCATATACACATATGTTCAATCTGTTATCCCCCTTATTTTTTCTTCTAAACACAAGTGCAGCCTACCTGTGGTAACACCATATACGAAGGTCAGCTGGCATATCTTTTCCAGTCAGCTTCCGACAGCCGCGCAAAACAACATATTTGCCACACCGCACAAAACCATCACCAGAATGGGATTCATTTTAAATTTTCTTAAAAGCACCAGTGCGGCAGTAAAGAACACCACCATTCGAATGCATATGTTTTCCCGAAACAGTTCCACTGCACCATTTATAAAAAAAGATGATACTAAAATGGTAACTCCTGCCTTGGCGATCATGGCCACAACCGCCGGGCGAAGGGATGTAAGAGTTCCCTGGAGAAGGGACATTTTCCGGTATTTCGTGTAAATATATGCCAGCAGGGTTACAATTATACAGGAGGGTAAAATACAGCCAAGAGTAGCCACCACTGCGCCACCCGGACCCACAATCCTGGTTCCTACAAAGGTTGCGGAATTTACTGCAATAGGACCAGGGGTCATCTCTGCAATGGTCACAAGGTCCGAAAAAGTTTCCATGGAAATCCAGCCATGCATAGTCACTACCTGTTCCTGTATAAGAGGCATTGCTGCATATCCGCCCCCAAAGCTTAATGCACCGATCTGAAGGAAGCTGAAAAAGAGCTGAAGATAAATCATTTTTTGCTGCCCTCCTTCACAAGTGTACGCGCAAATCCAAATACAGCCACAATAAGTATTATATAAATAATGTTTACCTTCAGAAAATAGCTTGCACAAAAACTGATGACCATAATAACCACATTTACCCAGTCTTTTGACTTCGCCACGTTTTTCCCCATATCGTATACCACGGAAATGATCACAGCACCTACGCCGGCAGTCATGCCTTTCAAAAGAGCTGCTATATAATAATTAGAGCAGAATGCATCATAAAACAAGGAAATCAGGGACAGGATCACCATTGGCGGAATAATAGCCCCCAGAACCGACAGCAGCATTCCCGGTATTCCCCCAAGCTTGTATCCCACCACAATTGCTCCGTTTACTGCAATTGCTCCTGGAGATGACTGTGCGATTGCCACCAGATCCAGCATTTCTTCCTCATCGATCCAGTGATATTGATCCACAAATTTCTCTTTCAATAAAGTAACGATCACATATCCGCCGCCAAAAGTAAACGTACTAAGATATAACGAGGCAAAAAAAAGCTTTCTCAGCACATATCTTTTATTCTTTTGTTTTTCTTCCATTTCCGGCACTCCTAATAATTCTGCATGATTTCTGTGCATCGCGAAGCGTGTTACTGGTCAGGTCATGAACAATCACGCTTTTCTTTTTTAAGATAACGCACTATAGGTATGTCTGTCAATTAAAGTTTTGGAATGCTTCTGGCATTTCAGAAGGCAGAACAAATATTCGATTCTGCTGTACTTTTATAAAAAAGGATGCTATACTGAAAACAGTTAAAGCGTGTTTGATTTTATAAAAGAAAGGACTCATATGGATCATTTTGAATTACATTCCGAGTATAAACCAACCGGCGATCAGCCACAGGCTATTGAGAAACTGGTAAAGGGATTTAAAGAGGGAAATCAGTTTGAGACGCTGCTTGGTGTCACCGGCTCTGGTAAAACTTTTACTATGGCAAACGTTATTCAGGCGCTGAATAAGCCTACTCTGATCCTGGCCCATAATAAAACTCTGGCAGCACAGTTATACGGTGAGTTTAAGGAATTCTTCCCGGAGAATGCGGTGGAGTATTTTGTTTCCTATTACGATTATTACCAGCCAGAAGCATATGTGCCTTCTTCTGACACTTATATTGCCAAGGACTCTGCGATCAATGATGAAATTGACAAGCTCCGTCTTTCTGCCACTGCCGCCATGTCAGAGCGAAAAGATGTTATTATCATCTCTTCTGTGTCCTGTATCTATGGATTGGGTTCTCCTCAGGAATTTCAGGACATGATGATTTCCCTGCGTCCTGGCATGACTAAGGATCGTGATGAGGTTATCCGGGAGCTGATTGACATTCAGTACACCCGAAATGAAATGGACTTCCACCGAAGTACCTTCCGCGTCCGTGGCGACACTCTGGAGATTTTTCCGGCTAACAGCTCAGATACCGCTGTCAGAGTGGAGTTTTTCGGAGATGAGATTGACCGTATCTCTGAGATTGATGTGCTCACCGGAGAAATCAAATGTCAGCTTGCGCACATCGGTATTTTCCCTGCTTCCCATTATGTAGTACCAGCGGAGCAGATTCAGAAAGCAGCCATTGCCATTGAAGAGGAATTAAAAGAACGGGTAGACTACTTTAAAAGCGAAGACAAGCTTCTGGAAGCCCAGCGTATCTCCGAGCGTACCAACTTTGATATTGAAATGATGAAAGAAACCGGCTTCTGCTCCGGTATTGAGAACTATTCCCGTCATCTTTCCGGACTGGAGCCAGGGCAGCCACCTTATACTCTGCTGGATTATTTCGGGGATGATTTTCTTCTTATTATTGATGAGTCGCACAAGACAGTCCCACAGGTTGGCGCTATGTATGCTGGCGACCAGAACCGTAAACAGACATTGGTAGACTATGGTTTCCGTCTGCCCTCTGCTAAGGATAACCGCCCTCTGAGTTTTGAAGAATTTGAGAATAAACTTGACCAGGTTTTGTTTGTATCTGCTACCCCGGGAGATTATGAATACGACCATGAGCTTCTCCGCGCCGAGCAGATCATCCGTCCTACCGGTCTTCTGGATCCGAAGGTGGAGGTGCGCCCTGTAGAGGGACAGATAGACGACCTGATTTCTGAAATAACGAAAGAAACCTCCAGGAAAAACAAAGTGCTGATCACAACTCTCACCAAACGAATGGCCGAGGATCTTACCCAGTATATGAAAGATGTGGGAATCCGTGTCCGTTATCTTCATTCGGATATTGATACCCTGGAACGTGCAGAAATCATCCGCGACATGCGTCTGGATGTATTTGATGTGCTTGTAGGCATTAACCTTCTGCGAGAAGGACTTGATATTCCTGAGATCACTCTGGTTGCTATTCTGGATGCAGACAAGGAGGGCTTCCTTCGTTCTGAGACTTCCCTGATCCAGACCATTGGCCGTGCTGCCCGAAACAGCGAAGGACACGTTGTCATGTATGCAGACGTGATGACGGATTCCATGAGAAATGCCATTGAGGAAACCAACCGTCGCAGGGAAATCCAGAAAGCCTATAATAAGGAGCATGGAATTACTCCTACTACTATTAAGAAGGCAGTCCGTGATCTGATTGCAGTTTCCAAGGCAGTTGCTGAAACTGAAGTGAAGCTGAAGAAGGATCCGGAATCCATGAGCAAAAAAGAGCTGAAGAACCTGATCTCCCAGTTGGAAAAACAGATGCGCCAGGCTGCTGCAGACTTGAATTTCGAGCAGGCAGCAGAGCTGCGTGACAAAATGATAGAATTGAAGAAAAATCTTGCAGATGCGGAAAAGTAATCTTTCGATTTCCCCATGCATTTTGCCAGTCAGATTTGGCACTATTTATCAGCTTCAAGAGAGCGCTTCACGATCTGATTAAAGCGTGTTTAAAGAGTGAAAAGCCTAATTTTCAGGCTCATCACCCTTGCATATCATAGAAGAATCTTATTTACAGACTTTTTCCCACAGTCTTTGTTTGAAAAGGATTTCTGTAAGATGTACGTCACAATTTACAGGATTCTCTGCCTGCAGCGGATCGCCTCCGGCCACATTTATATTTGCGCCGCAGTGCGATCCCGCCCGGCAGGGGGTTCCGTTAACCTTGATTATTCAGCAATTAATTTTTATTTATCTTCACTGAAAAATTTCTAAAATGCCCTTCCGCATTTTCTGAGAACATTCCGATATAAGTTCCGGTAAAGCTCATGTACATAGTTCCTTCTGTAGCCAGCCCTGCAGTAGAACCGCAGCCCAGCTTCTCATAGTATTTTCCATCTTCGCTGTACCAGAAATCATATTCCAGAGGATTACCGATAATACGAAAATGAATATTTTCCCCAGAGGATACTACCTTCTCAGCTGTTCTTGCAAACATATCATGAATATGCCTGGAAAGACAAACCTTGTACTGTCCGTCCTCTCTGGTTAAGTAAATTTCATAATGATAAAATTGATTGTAGAATGTACCCAGTCCCACTCTTTTATTTAGACCTTTGACGTTGCTGTCTTGGGAAACCGGACAGGCATCTGAAAAATTTCCTTTCAGACTCACCACAACATCTGCCTCAACATCAAATTCCTTCTGCCTGATTCCGACCCATGTCGGAGTATCCGTGTCATTTAAAGTTACGCTTGTTCCTTTCAAAATAAGCCGTCTGGCAGCGGTATCACGCACATAATTTTCCATATGTGGAGTTCGAACCCAGTTATAATGCAGGCTGAATTTCTCTTCCGAAAAATCATCTGTAAAATCCCGGCATATCGGCTGCACCTGGTCGCCTGGAAGTGGTCCCTTCATTTCCAAAGCGATTCTGCCATCGTTTCCAACAACCGGCCAACCCTCTTTATCCCAGATTACAGGGCTTAAAAAGGTCTCTCTTCCAAGATGATGAAGTTTCAGACCTCGCTGCGGAGTGCAAGAAGGCCGGATTCCCAGACAAACCAGCCACCAGTTTCCATTCTGATCTACTTCCAGATCAGCATGTCCAGTGCAGGAAATAGAGCCATCCGGATTATCCCGGTGACTGAGAATCGGATTATGGGGACACGCCTCATACGGTCCAAATGGAGAATCTGCTCTTTGCATGGTAACCATATGTCCATATTCTGTGCCACCCTCTGCAAGAAGCAAATAATATTTTCCATTCAGCTTGTAAATATGAGGTCCCTCCGGACAGATTCCGCCGCATCCATGACTGATACATACACTTTCGGACAGCTTTTCTCCTGTGTATGGATTGATTTTGCACACAAAAATTCCATCCCTGTTATCTTCATCTCTGGAAGTAGAGGCGAAGTAAACATCTTCACCATCAAACAGCAAAGTAGGATCAATCCCTCCCTGATCAATCCATACCGGCTTTGACCATTTCCCATAAATATCGCTGGTATGTACAATCAAATGTCCCTTATGTGACACATTGGTAGTGGTCATAAAAAACTCACCGTTATGGTAACAGAGCATCGGCGCATAAATTCCGCCTGACGGCCGAACACCGTCCAGATAAAGCTGCTCTTTATCTCTCAGACAGTAATTGATCAGTTCCCAGTTCACAAGATTCTTACTGTGGTAAACCGGCACTCCGGGATAGAATTCAAAAGTTGAATTTACAAGATAAAAATCATCCCCGACTCTGCAAATCGACGGATCTGGATTGTAACCAGAAATAATGGGATTTTTGTATTTTTGTATTCTGATATCTGGCATATTTTTCCTCCTGACCTGCAAACCGACAAATGCGGTTCTCTTCATAAGATATCTATAGATTACTATGATTCAGAAGGAATAACAACCCTAAAAACTTTTGCTGTATTACAGGAAAAGTTGTATAAACGGCACTGCAAATATGGGAAAATGTGGGTATGTTCCGAACATTTTGGGGATAACCTCTTGAAAACCGGAATTCTATATGTTATACTGATGCCCGTTGAAAAGCCCGTAAAAATAAGGTCTTAAGCGGCTTTTCCGCCGATTCCCGGCGCAAAATGAATCGAGTGTTCGTGACCTTCCACTCGTAAAACAAAACTAAAGGAGACAAATGAATATGAAAAACAAGAGTACCCTGTTTCTGGTGCAGGCAGCGCTAATTGCGGCTGTCTATGTTGTACTGACACTGGTGTTTGCACCGTTTAGTTATGGAGAGATTCAGGTTCGAATTTCCGAAGCCCTGACCATTCTTCCATTCTTCACACCAGCTGCCATTCCTGGTCTTTTTGTAGGCTGTATCCTTGCCAACCTGCTTGGCGGTGCAATTCCTCTGGATATTGCATTCGGAAGTATCGCTACCCTCATCGGAGCTGTATTTACCTACAAACTTCGTAACAGCAACAAATGGCTGGCACCAGTTCCACCAATCGTAGCCAATGCAGTTCTGGTTCCATTCGTACTTCGTTACGGCTATTCCGTCAATCTTCCGATTCCACTTATGATGCTTACGGTAGGTGCCGGAGAGATCATTTCTTGCGGAATCTTTGGAATGGTACTTCTCACTGCACTTTCCAAGTACAAGAATACACTGTTTGGCAAACAGGCTGCTGCTAAATAATTTTTTTAATTTGCAAACCCGGGTAAGAGGTTTTTATGCTCCTCCTTACCCGGATTTTTTTCTCTATTTTTTCTTTTTTTCAAAAAAGTCTCTCATTTTCATTAATTTCATCATATATTTTATTGCGAATCCTCCCTGCATACTATATAATTAATTAATCTTTTATCAAATTAAAGAGGGAAAGAGGTAAAGAAACAAATGAAAAATTTATGGAACAAATGGACCGGGATTGCACTGGTGAAACGAATCGTCGTTGGTCTGATTCTTGGTGCCATCCTTGGAGTTGCAGCCCCCGGTGCAACCAGCATTGCCATCCTTGGTGATGTATTTGTAGGTGCCCTGAAAGCTATCGCACCCCTTCTGGTATTCTTTCTGGTTCTCAGTTCACTGTGCAACGCAGGAAAATCCCATGGCGGCGTTATCAAAACAGTAGTTGCCCTTTACATGTTCAGCACTGTACTGGCAGCTGTGATCGCCGTTTTCGCCAGCATGATTTTCCCTGTACAGCTGACACTTACCAATGCAGCCGCAGACGCCAGTGCCCCACAGGGTATTGTGGAGGTCCTCAGCAACCTTCTTCTGAATATTGTTGCCAACCCGGTATCTTCCCTGGTGAATGCAAACTATGTAGGTATCCTTACCTGGGCCATCCTTCTTGGTCTTGCCCTTCGTACAGCAAATGACACCACAAAAAAAGTCCTTGCTGACATTGCAGACGGAACATCCCTGGTAGTCAGCTGGATCATCAACCTGGCACCCTTCGGAATCTTCGGTCTGGTATTTAACACCGTATCCACCAACGGATTAGACATTTTCACTACCTATGGAAGACTACTGCTGCTGTTGGTAGGCAGCATGCTTTTCATCTACTTTGTAACAAACCCGCTTCTGGTTTACTGGTGTATCCGCAAGAATCCATATCCGCTGATTCTGCACTGCCTGAAGAAAAGTGCCATCACCGCATTCTTCACCAGAAGTTCTGCTGCCAATATTCCAGTAAATATGAAAGCCTGTGAGGAGATGGGGCTCGACCGTGACACCTATTCCGTAACCATTCCTCTTGGTGCAACCATCAACATGGACGGAGCTGCTATCACCATCACCGTTATGACAATGGCAACTGCTTTTACCCTTGGAATCCACGTTGATATCCCAACCGCCATCATCCTCAGCCTTCTTGCAGCCCTTTCTGCATGTGGTGCTTCCGGTGTTGCCGGCGGATCCCTCCTTCTGATTCCTATGGCCTGCTCCCTTTTCGGAATTTCTGACGACATTTCCATGCAGGTTGTAGCCGTAGGCTTTATTATCGGAGTTATCCAGGACTCAGTTGAGACAGCCCTTAACTCATCTTCTGACCTGCTTCTCTCTGCTTCTGCAGAGTTCAGACAGTGGCGTCTGGAAGGAAAAGAGATTAAATTCTAACACCCAATAATGCTCTGGAAAATATGAGAAAATACTTTGCTTTTTTCTCCTTTTCCAGAGCGTGTTTGAAAAAGGCTTTCTGCAAGATGTGCGTCACAATTTGTGGGAG
>OLOP01002338.1_pt1 | contig 10648 bp, 9 predicted proteins | sample 1672381 | NCBI WGS metagenome assembly OLOP01 (sample SAMEA3136678, study PRJEB25190) | human gut metagenome | biome: human gut; feature: human-associated habitat; material: faeces | place: Austria | collected 2013 | reverse complement strand
CAAGAAATGATTGATGAATGTGAAAAGAATAATATTCATTTATTATAAAAAAATCTATCGCTTAGATAGATTTTTTTAATGTATAAATAGATAATTGATAAATAATAAAGGGTTTCTACAAAAATAAGCAACCCTAAAACAAAGAAAGCAAATAACTATTTTAGTAATAATGTCAGCAACAAAACAGTAACAGTATAAACCAAAAGAAATATTTTTTAAATTTCTTACCATTTTCTTTAAAAAATATACTCTTTGTTTCTTCTTTTATTTCTTATTTAAAACCATCAACAACTTGTTTATTGTATTACGGATTCTTAAATTTTTTTCGTCTTTCGTAGTTTTTCTTCAAAAAAAGAATTATAGTTTCAAACTATAATTCTAATGAATAACTCTTTTAATTTCATAGATTCCTTGAATACGTTCTAGATTAGCAATTGCACGATTTAAATGTTCAGCATCATCAACACCAATCTTTAATTTAATTAAAGCTCTACCATCATCTGATGCATCCGCATGAATATTTAAAATATTGATTTTCATTTGTCCTAAAACCGTAATAATATCATTTAATAAATTTGTACGATCTAAGCCATCAATTTGTAAATCAGCATCAAATTTCAAATTAGAAAGTGATGCAAAATCCCAATAAACATCAATTAAACGGCTTTGAATTTCTTTTTGTTTAATATTTGGACAATCCACACGATGAACTTTGATTCCTTGTCCTTGAGAAACATAACCAGTAATTTGATCTCCAGGAATTGGATTACAACATTTAGAAAGTTGAATCTTTAATCCTGAAACACCTTTAACAACAACTCCATTATTAGATGTCGTTTTTTCTAATTTTTCTCTTTGTTCATTATTTCTTTGTAAGATTTTAGATAAGTTATCAAAGAAACCTGTTTTCTTTGGATTTACTTTTTCTAAAAGTGTTGCTACTGAAAGATTTTTCTTTCCAATAAAATAGAAAATATCATCTAAACTTCTTGCTCCAAAAGCACCTAAATATGTTTTATAAGTTTCTGGATCCAAGAATTTCTTTTCATCAAGTCCACGTTTTTTGATTTCATCTTTTAAGATTTTCTTACCATCTTCAATCGTATCTTTCTTAGTTTCAGCTTCTTTTTTAGCGAGGAAAGTACGAATTTTATTACGAGCTCCTGCGGTTCTTACAAATTTCAACCAATCTTCACTTGGTCCAGCGGATTGTTTGTTGGTTTTGATTTCACAAACATCTCCTGTATTTAATTTTGTATCAATAGGCACCATGACATTATTGACAATCGCACCAACTGTATGATGTCCTACTTCTGTATGAATACGATAAGCAAAATCAACTGGTGTTGAACCGTTAGGAAGTTCAACAATTTTTCCTTGTGGCGTTAAAACATAAACATTGGCTTCAAAAATATCACGAGAAATGGAGTCATAATATTCTTTGGCATCGCCATCTTTGATATCATCTGACAAAGAAATAAATTCTCGTAACCATTGAAGTTTTTCTCCAATTTCTTTTTGTTCCGCTTTGGCAGAATAACCTTTGCCTTCTTTATAACGCCAATGAGCAGCAACCCCAAGTTCAGCAAGCTCATCCATTTCTTCAGTACGAATTTGGATTTCAAAAGTATTACCATCTTCACCAATAACAGAAGTATGAAGTGATTGATACATATTTGGTTTAGGCATAGCAATATAATCTTTAAAACGTCCTGGAATTGGACGATAATGATCATGAATCAATCCTAAAACACTATAACAATCAAGTTTATTTTGTAAAATAATACGGAGTGCATAAAGATCATAAAGTTCATCAAAACGTTTATGTTTTTTAAACATCTTCTTATAAATACTATAGATAGACTTCGCACGACCTAAAATACGATATTGATAATGATTTTCCTTTAATAAGTTTTCAACTTCTTCCATCATCTTCGCCACAGATTCTTTTCGCTCATCTTGTTTTGTTTGAAGAAGTCTCGCAATATCATGATAAGCAATTGGATCTAAATAAGATAAAGAAAGATCTTCCAATTCTGTTTTAATATCGCTCAACCCTAAACGATGAGCAATCGGTGTATAGACTTCTAAAGTTTCTCGAGAAATACGTTTTTGTTTTTCTGGGGGCATGAATTGTAATGTACGCATATTGTGTAAACGATCGGCAAATTTGATCAAGATAACACGTATATCTTTAGCCATCGCAATATAGATTTTACGATGATTTTCAGCATATACATCTGCTTCATCTTTAAATGGCATTTTAGAAATCTTCGTAACACCTTCAACAAGGGTCGTTACTTCTTCTCCAAATTCTTTCACCATTTCTTCACGTGATACATCACAATCTTCCATGACATCGTGTAAAAGACCCGCTGTAATGGTAAGTGGTCCTGTTTGTAATGTTGATAAAATATAAGCAACCCAAATCAAATGAATTGTATAAGGTTCTCCACTTTTACGTTTTTGTCCTTCGTGTTTAACCATGATATAATCATAAGCTTTTTTAATAAGCTTCATATCATCTTCATTGGTAATATAGCGTCTACATGATTCATAGACATCTTCTATAGTGACTTTATCTCCAGCTTTTTTAAACTCTTTCATATTATAACCCCCTCATATGATAAAAGAGAGTTTCCTCTCTTTTATTTAATAAGTTAATACTGAATAGACATTATAGTCTTTTAATTTTTCTCTACCTTTTAGAGCTTCAAGTTCAATTAAAAAGGCAATTCCTACAACTTTACCACCAAGTTGTTCAACAAGTTGAATAGTTGCTTCAACTGTTCCACCTGTAGCAAGTAAATCATCAATAATAACAACATTTTCACCAGGTTTGATACTATCAGCATGAATATGAACTTCATTTTTTCCATATTCTAAATCATAACTTGCTGAAACTGTTTCTCTTGGTAATTTTCCTGGTTTTCTAACAGGTACAAACCCTGCATTTACTTTGTAAGCAACAGGACATCCAAATAAAAAACCTCTTGCTTCAGGACCAGCAACAACATCTACTTGAACTCCAAGTCCATCGATCCATTTAGCGAATGTATCAATTGATTCTTTATAAGCTTCTTTATCTTTTAATAAAGGTGTTACATCTCTAAAGATAATTCCTTCTTCAGGAAAATCTTTAATATCTTCAATATATTTTTTAAAGTCCATTTTATGTACTCCTCCTATTTCTATTATAACAAACTTTTATTATCAAGGAAACTATTTCATATCCTCTATAATCATATTTATTGATTCTGTATTTAAATATTTATTAATTTTTAAAGTTCCTATTAAAGAAATTGTCTTTTTTTGTTGTAATTGCTCAATTTCTTTCGAACAATTAAAATAAAGTGCTTGTAAATTACCTTTATTTAAAGGAATATCGAAACGTAAATGTTTCCCATCAGATAATACACGACTGGTAAAATTCGTAATATCTTTTAAAACAAATTTCATTTCTTCATTATATTGACCATACGGCTCTAACAATTCTAATTCTTTAACAGCTGGTAAAGTAAGCTCATTTAATTCAATTTGAATTCCTTCAAGAACTTTTTCATTAGAAAAAGTATGTGTTGTTAAGTAGGTATGCAATGCTTCTTTTAAAGTTAACACTTCATCTTTAGCTACTTGAAAGCCACCCGCTAAAGCATGTCCACCATATTGTACAAAATAATCTTTTAAATCATCAAAGATTTGATTTAAAGGAATACTTTCAATACTTCTGGCACTTCCTCGATACACTTCATTTTTTTCATCATATTTCATAACAAAACTTGGCTTTTGAAATTCATGAGTATACTTACCAGCAATTAAGCCTACAATTCCTTCATGAACTTCTTGATCATAGCTGTATAAAAATTCATCTTTTTGGCTATTTTCTAAAATGTTTTTGTATTGTTCATTTGTAAGAGATTGTCTTTTACTATTGATTTTTTTAGCGTATTGAGAAATTTGGATTGCAAATTTTTGATCGACATCCTTTAAAAAATAACGTACTAAATGATTTGGATTAACAAGTTCTGGTAGTCTTCCAAAGGAATTGATTTTAGGTGCAATATTAAAACCTAAAGTTGTTGTATTATATTTTTGATTTTCACCAATTAAAAGTTCTAATTGAAGATATTTTTCTTCATTCATAAATTGCAGACCTCGCGAAACAAGCGATTTATTTTCATCAACTAAAGGCATCATATCTGAAATCGTCGTAATAGCTGCTAAAGAAAATAAATATTTATCATGTTTTCCAAGCAAACTACTGGCAAGTTTATACGCTAAAAAGCCTCCACATATTTCTTTAAATGGATAATCCGGTGACATTTTTGTATGAATGATTGCACATGCATCCGGCAATTCGTCATAATCATGATGATCAATAACAATAACATCAATACCAAGTTCATTAGCTAAATCAATAGCTTCATACGCTTTAATACCATTATCTACTGTAATTAACAAAGAATACCCTTTTTCATACATTTGTTGAACTCTTTCTTTATTTAGTCCATAACCATCTTCAAAACGATTAGGAATATGATACCCTACTTTTTTCCCTAATTCTAAAAAAGCTTGAACAAGAATGGCTGTTGACAAGATTCCATCACAATCATAATCTCCATAAATACATATTTTTTCATCATTTTCCAAAGCTTCTTGTATACGATCTAAAACTAAATCCGCATCTAAAAACAATGAAAAATCATGATAAATCAATCTTTTTGAAGTATGTCCTTGAATATCTTGTTCATTATATTTTCTTTGTGCAAAAATCTTTGCAAGTAAAGAATGTATTGAATACTTTTGCATATATTCATTATAGTTATGTATTTCTTTTATATCCCAGTTCATAAAATCTCCTTAAATAAAAAATAGTTGTTACCAACTATTTTGAAATGAATTCTTGAAATGCTGCTAAATCGAGTGTACTTGCTTCTTTAACTGCTTGTATACTTAAATAATCAAAAATTTCCGAAAATTGTAAATTCATTACATCATCAATAATATCACACATTGGTAGACTCTTTTGAGATTTCCATTTAATATTGAATAAATAATTTCTTATTTCTTTTTCGGATATATTATCTATTTTTTGCTTACGAAACTCATGAGCTTTTAATTTGATTAGAAAATCTAAATCATATTTACCAAATTTATAATCCAGTTTTTCATTCACGATAAACCAACTCCCACTTCGTCTATTATAGATGAAAATTCGACATAAAGGAAGTCTTTTATGAAAAGAAAACTTATCAATTCATTCATTATTCTTTCTGCTAGTTCAACTATCTCTAAAATATTTAGTATTTTAAATAGAATGTTACTTTCCAGGCTTCTTCCTTTAGAAGCCATGTCATTATATCTTGTCATTATGCCAACACTTTCTTTGTGTTTAACACTTGGACAGGTTGGGATTCCTTCTGCTGTTTTTCGTCTTATATTACATCCAAAATATAAAAACTACAAAGTCATTATTACTGCAATTATTCTATCCTTTTTTTCTGTCATTGTTATTTGTGGAACCCTCTTTATTTTAAGTCCTTTCATTGCTCATTCTTTATTAAAAAACGATTATACTCTTTATCCCATTTTATCCTTTTTAATTTTTATTCCATTGATTGCTATCAGTGGTATTATTAAAAACTATTATTTAGCCAAAGGGCATGTCTATGTCATTGCTAAAAGCCAAATTGTCGAAGAAACTTCACGTTTATTATTTACCTATTTATTTTTAAAAACTCCTTTAAGTTCATCCTTACCTTTTTTAGTAACAATTGCTTATTTATCAATGAGTTTTGGTGAATTGATGTCAATTATCTATCTACTCCTTTTAAGTCGTAAAAGATATTCTTTTACTCCTTTAAAAAACATAAATAAGCAAAACTTGATTATGAAAGAGCTTTTAAACATTTCTTTGCCTTTAACAGGTTCACGACTTTACCATTGTTTTATGAATTTTTTAGAGCCCATTCTTTTAATTCATGTTTTAACTCGACTTGGTTTAACTCAAAACTTTATCCAAGACCAATATGCCATCCTTTCTGGCTATGTCGTCTCGATGCTTGTCACGCCTACTTTTTTTTGTACGATCATCTATCGCCTCTATTTGCCTATTGCTACAGATGATCTTTATTATCATAAAAGTAATACTTTTTTACATCTTCTTTATGCTTTACTTATTTGTTTTCTTATTGGTCTTCCTTTTACTTTAATTTTCTATTTTTTTCCAAAACGATCCCTTATGATTCTTTACAATACAACAAGTGGCTATCAACAATTAAAATACATGTCTTTTCCTTTTTTACTATTTTATTTACAAACGCCCCTTTCTACAATTTTACAAGCTAAAAATAAAAATAAAGTGATGTTTATCATCTCTATGATTGAATGTACTTTAGAAATTATCTTAACTTATACTTTATCTCATTATCTTTATGTTAACGCTATTTTGATTAGTTTATTTACAGGATTGATTACAACCTTAACTTTAAGTGCAATTTATTGTTTTAAAATAATAAAAGACACTTCTTTATCTTGAAGTGTCTAATTTTTTTAACCAATTTGAAAATACTTCTAAACCTTCTTTAACAATTTGTGGATCATTTGCAAGTCCAAAACGCAAATGATTTTCCACATCAAAACAACATCCCGGTACAAAGAAGACCCCTGTTTCTTCTTGTAACTTTTCACAGAAAGTATTTGAATCTATTTTGTAATCATATTTTAGGAAACAAACTGTTCCATATTTTGGAATAACACAAGAAAGATGAGGATGAGCTTTTAACCATTCTTTCAAGTAACACTTATTTTCTTCTAAAATCTCACGATTTCTTTTTAAAATCTCTTTACTATATTTTAAAGTAAGTGCCCCTAAATAATCATTGATTGGTCCACTACTAATAATTGAATAATCACGTCTTTCATTGATTAAACGAATAAGTTCTTTATCTTTTGTTTTGATCCAACCAATACGAAGTCCAGGAGTTGATAAAACTTTAGAAAGTCCTGAGGTTGCTATTCCTTTTTCATAAAGATCACTAATGGATTCTTCTTGATAAAGTCCTCGATAGATTTCATCAACAAGAACATAGAGATCATGTTTTTTACATATTTGAATCAGTTGATGCATTTCTTCATGATCTAAAGTTGTTCCTGTAGGATTGTTTGGTAAATTCAAACAAATCATTTTTGTATTTTCTCTAATATTTTTTTCTAATTCTTCAAAATCGATTTTCCATTCATTTTCTTCTTTTAAATGAATAAAATCAACTTCTACCCCTAAAGATTCAGGAAAACTATAAAGTTGTTGATACGTTGGTAAAAATGATAAAATATGATCATTTGTTGAAAGTAATGTCATTAAAACAAGTTCATTGGCATTGACACCACCATGGCAAATAGCAATTTCTTCATCATCACCACTTTGATATAAACTTAAAATACCTTTTTTTAATTCATGAGAACCTTCAATAGCACCATAATCTAAAGAAAGATTCATTAAATCCTCTAATGAATCTTTTTTATCATACGCTAATAATTCCTTTAAAGTTAAAGATTTAGCAACTGTATCTGCCAAGTTATAGCGACAGTTATTTTCATGCAAAGTCATATAAGACTCTACTTCAAAACGTTGTAGTTTCACTAGTGCATAACCTTCTTTAAGAAATCTTGAGCACGTTCAGTTTTAGGATTTTCATAGAAAGCTTTTGCATCATTTTCTTCAACGATTTTACCATTTTCTAAGAAAATAACACGATCAGCAACTGTTTTAGCAAAGCCCATTTCATGAGTAACAACAATCATTGTCATTCCTTCTTTAGCAAGTTGTTGCATAACTTCTAATACTTCAATAACCATTTCTGGATCTAAGGCACTTGTTGGTTCATCAAAAAGCATGATTTCAGGGCTTGTACATAAGCTTCTCGCAATCGCTACCCTTTGTTTTTGTCCACCTGAAAGTTTATTTGGATATTCGTCTTTTTTATCTAATAAGCCAACTCTTGTAAGATAGTTACAAGCTATTTCATTGGCTTTTTCTTCCTCCATGTGACGTACTTTTGTAAGTGAAAGTGTTAAGTTTTCTAAGACTGTCATATGTGGAAATAAATTGAAATGTTGGAAAACAAATCCCATTTTATTTCTTAATTCTTGATAATTAGATTTCTTTGGATCTAAAACTTCCCCATTAAGGTATACATGTCCTGTTTCTGGTACTTCTAAACCATGAATACATCTTAAAACTGTACTCTTACCTGAACCAGAAGGTCCAATTAAACACACAATTTCTCCTTTTTTTACTTCAAGAGAAACATCATCAACTGCTTTTACTTTTTTAAATTGTTTTGATATATGTTCAACTTTAATCACTTTCAGCTAACCTCTTTTCTATATATCTACCTAAATAAGAAATACTAATTGTCATAATTAAATAATAAACTGCAACAATACAATAAGGTGACATAACATCATAATATTGTGCCCCCACTACTTGAGCTGATTTTAATAATTCAACGGCACCAATACAACTGATCAATGAAGAATCTTTAATCAATGTAATAAATTCACTGATCATTGGTGGAATAATTCTTTTGAAGGCTTGTGGTAAAATAACAAGTCTCATTGTTTGTTTATAAGAAAGCCCTAAAGTTTCACAAGCTTCCCATTGTCCTTTATCAACCCCGTTGATTCCACTACGAATAAGTTCTGTCGAATAAGCCCCACTGTTAATAGACATAGCAACAGCACCAATTAAAAAGACATTAATTCTTAAAACATTTCCTGTAAACGCTGTATAAATAGATGGAATAACTGAGAATAAAATCAAGATTTGAAGTAACATTGGTGTCCCACGAATGACTTCAACATACACATTTCCAATAATTCTAAAAATTTTATATTTAGATCTTTTTGCTGAAGATCCTAAAATCCCAAAAACAATACCAAATAAAAGTTGATAAAAAGAAAATTGATTTAAAAGAAACAATAAAAACTTTAGGAACAATTACTGTTGATATTAAATTATTTGAAGGAGTAATTGGAAAAGTTAAAGTAGATATAATTTCTGAATAATTTTGGTTGCTTTGATGTATGTTAAAAACAACATATTATCAAATTACAATAAAACATTAATCAAAAAACAAAAATTTTGGGGGAATAGCAATGGATATAGGAAAAATACCACCACATGATGTAGAAGCAGAGCAAGCAGTAATAGGAAGTATGCTTACAGATAAAGAAGCAGTGGCAAGCAGTATAGAAGTCTTAAAAGAAGAAGACTTCTATAGAGAAGATAATAGAATAATATATTCAGCAATGTTAAACTTGTACAATAGAGCAGAGCCAATTGATTTAATAACATTAAAAGCGGAATTAGAATCAATGGGAAAATTCGAGCAAGTAGGTGGTTTTGAATATTTAGCAGAATTACCTGAAAAAGTACCAACAACAGCAAATGCTACAAAATACATAAAAATTGTAGAAGAAAAGTCAGTATTAAGAAATTTAATAAAAACCGCAAATGAAATAATAGACTTAGGATATGACCCAACTGAAGATGTAGAAGCAATTATGGAAGGTGCAGAAAAAAAGATTTTCAATATAATGCAAGACAAAAATCAAAAAGGATATTCACCTATAAAAGATATTTTGGTTGATAGTTTTACAGAATTGGAAGAATTGTATAATAGAAAAGAACATATAACAGGTGTACCAACTGGATTTGCTGATTTAGATTATAGAACAGCAGGTTTACATGGTTCAGAACTTATACTTGTTGCCGCAAGACCTGCTATGGGTAAATCTGCATTTGCATTAAATATTGCTACAAATGCAGCAATGAGAGGAAACACACCAGTTGCAATATTCAGTTTGGAAATGTCAAAAGCACAATTGGTAAACAGAATTTTATGTAGTGAGGCAATGGTAGATAGTAACAAAGTAAGAACTGGTAAACTAGAAGATGAAGATTGGGGAAAATTAGCCGAAGCAATTGGACCACTTTCAGAAACAGGAATTTATATAGATGATACACCTGGTATATCAGTAATGGAAATAAGAGCAAAGTGTAGAAAACTTAAATTAGAGAAAAATATTGGACTTGTTGTAATAGACTATTTACAATTGGTACAAGGAAGCAATAAACGTAATGGTAGCCGTGAGCAAGAAATATCAGAAATAAGTAGATCTTTAAAAATATTAGCAAAAGAATTAGATGTTCCTGTAATTGCTCTTTCACAGTTATCAAGAGCGGTTGAACAAAGACCAGACCATAGACCTATGCTTTCAGATTTGCGTGAATCCGGAGCAATTGAGCAAGATGCTGATATTGTTATGTTTTTATATAGAGACGATTATTATAATGAAGATAGTGAAAAGAAAAATGTAGCAGAAGTCATTATTGCTAAACACAGAGGTGGTTCAACTGGAACTGTAGATTTAGGATGGCTTGGAAGTTATACAAAATTCGTTAATTTATCAAAAAGAGATGAAGAATAAAAATAGGGATTGGATCGCGAACGGGTAAACAAAATACGCTCAAAACATATTGAAGCACGCGTTTTCCCCATAGAGACCGTAGGGGTGCACATTGTGCGCCCGCTGACCTAATGTCATAGCGTTTTTCCAAGGATTGTATATGGGACAAACGGCC
>OLOP01002337.1_pt1 | contig 10653 bp, 8 predicted proteins | sample 1672381 | NCBI WGS metagenome assembly OLOP01 (sample SAMEA3136678, study PRJEB25190) | human gut metagenome | biome: human gut; feature: human-associated habitat; material: faeces | place: Austria | collected 2013 | reverse complement strand
GAGCGGAACGAAGCAAAGCCGGGGCGGAAAAGATGCTGTGCGAATGACATGCTTTCGATGAGAATTAGTATAACCTACTTCCGCAATAGGATTTTACTCCCGATTCCCATGCTTGTCAAGAGGAATATGCAAATTCCTATGGATTTTGAGTGTTTTGGAATAGCGCGCAGGGAACGCCCGCTCCGCCGCAAATCCCCCGAAAAAAAAAAGCGCACCCCCTTCGCATTTGGAAGAGAGTGCGCCCCGTTTGTCAATCAGCCCAGCGGCTTGATTTCGGTGATTTCAAAGAACAGCGCGGTTTCGCTGCCCTTGACGTTGAGCACCTTCAGCAGTTCTTCGTCCGTCACCTGCTGGAGCACCATGCGCGCACCGGCGGTGATGTAGGGCTTTGCGCCTTCCTCGGTGGAGGGGTTCGCGGCGTAGACCGCCAGCGCTTCGCCCGTGCGGAGCAGGTTCTGCTTCGTCTGGTTCTCCGCCAGACCCATCTGGATGTAGTACTTGTCCTCGTTCTTCACGCACGCGAAGATGAACACGCCCGCGTTCGCCGTGCCGTCGGGGTTGGTGGTGCACACGAGGTACGTGCCGGAGAAGGAGTTGATGGCGTTCATCAGGTCATCCCCGGTCAGGGCGGAATCCGCGTAGTAGCTCGCGACGGACGCGGAGGTGAACGCATCGGTTTCTTCCGCCAGCACCGCCGTCATCGACAGCGACAGGACAAGCGCGCACACCAGCGCAAGCAGCTTCTTCATAAATAGAACCTTCCTTTCGCGCGTCCAGATTTTTCCCCGGAATCGCGCCTGTGATAGTTCTATTTTACACCCTACCTGCGTTCTTGTCAAGGTTTTCACAAAGCATTTTCCCCGCCCATTTTCAGGCACTCCAGCACCGTTTGCAGCATCTTTTCCGAATCCACCGGCTTGTTCAGGAACAGGTTCATGCCCGCCTCGCGGCTGCGCTGTTCGTCCTCGGAGAAGGTATTCGCGGTCATTGCTACAATCGGGATGGTCGCCGCATCCGGGCGCTGCATCGCGCGAATCGTCCGCGTTGCTTCCAGTCCGTCCATCAGCGGCATCATCACGTCCATCAGGATGCAGTCAAACGTACCCGGTTCGCTTTCGGAAAAGCGGCGAACCGCCTCCTTCCCGTTCCACGCCTGAGCGACAATCGCGCCCGCGCCCTCCAGTATGTACTGGCTGATTTCCATGTTCAGCTCGTTATCCTCCACCAGCAGTATGTGCGCGCCCTTGATGGACGCCGCCTGCTCCGGCTTGGCGGATTCCGCTTTCGGCGGATTCGGATCTACGCGGAACGGCAGGGTGATGTAGAACGTTGTGCCGACGCCCAGTTCGCTCTCAAAGTGGATTTTGCCGCCCATCTGCTCGACAAGTTCCTTGGCAATCGGCAGCCCCAGCCCCGTGCCCTTGTAGGCCGTGCGCGCGCCGGATTCCTCCTGCGCGAACGCCTCAAACGCGTGCTGCTGGAACGCCGCACTCATGCCGCGTCCCGTGTCGGCACAGGTGAAAAGGAACGTCGCCGTCGTGCCGTCAAAGCCTTTCTCCTCGCAGGAGATGGTCACGCTGCCGCCGGGGCAGTTGTACTTGACCGCATTGCCGACAACGTTTTGCAGCACCTGATGCAGGTGCATCGGCGAGCCAATCAGGTTTTCGTGATTCCACGCCAGCGTCTTGCAGGACACCTGCACGTTTTCGTGCCACGCCTGTCCCTCCACCATCGTCACAATTTCGTTGACCATCTGGCGCAGGTTGAACGGCTTCTCTTCCAGCGTCACCGCGCCGGATTCGAGCTTGTTCATGTTCAGCACATCGTTGACCAAATCCAGCAGGAAGCCCGATGCGGTCATAATTTTCTCGCGGCACTCTTCCTGCTTTGCTTCGTCTCCCACATATCGGCGGCTGATTTCCACCATGCCGCGGATGCCGTTAATCGGCGTGCGGATATCGTGGCTCATGCGGCGCAGGAAGTCCGTTTTGACGATGTTGGCGCGCTCGGCGTCCTCCGCCGTCTTTTTCAATTGCAGCTGATAGTCGCGTTCGCGTTCCTTCTCCGCCGTCACGTCCTGCGTCACCATCAGCACCGATTCGAGCCTGCCGCGGCGGTCGTAGTTCTGCGGCAGCGTCGTCATCAGGTACACCTTTTCCTTCGGATCGCGGAACTCCAGCGTCAGGTTCGGGGTTTCCTTCAATCGCTGCGGCAAGGTCGTCAGGTCGCAGTAGCTGATGAACGCCTCGCGGAAATCCGGCGCAACGTTTTGAGCCGCTTGCATCTGCACCACTTCGTTCATGCTCCATGTGCAGTCCATTTTCATCAGCTTCTCCACCGGGTGCTTGATGATGCGCACCGTGCCGCGCTGGACGTTAACAAGGAACGTGAAGCAGTAGATTTCACTGATGGCGCTGATAATCCGCGCCTGCTCGCTGTTCCTCTCCAGTGCGCGGCGGGACTGCTGGGCGCGCAGCCACGCGAAGCAAAGCCAGATTGCCATGTAAAGCAGCGTGCCGTAAAGGAGAATGGTGTTGCGGGAATTGTAGACGGCAAGATCCGGGAACATGGCGTACACCGAGTAGTTCTCAAACGCCGTGCGCTTGCCCGACCACGCCGTCATACCGTCAACAATGTGCAGCCGCCCCGATTCGTCCCACTGCGCATGGGGGATGCTGTCTTCCTCGATTTTTTTTACGTTGCGCCCGACGATTTCAGCGCTGCTGGAAGCAATGATGGTTTTGCCGTCCGACACGGTGACCGTGCCGTCCATTGCAAACGTGAAGCCGCTGAAGAGTGTCTCCAGCTTCATGTCGCTCGCGTCCTCTTCCTCGCGCTCGGCGTATGCCACCACAAAGATCGGAAGAGCACGGCGGCGAAATCCACCGTGCGGTCGCCCACCTGCATCCGCGTCATGTATGCCTTCACGGGGTAATCCACAATCTCCCGCACCGTCGGCTTTTGCAGCATTGAATGCAGCGCCGCCGCTGCGTCGCCGTCAATCGTCGTTTGGACGACGGCATTCATGTCCGCATCAAGGATGACGATGCCCGTCAGCCGCTGCACATAGGCGTACCGGTCAAGCTGTTCGTTCGTTATCATCCCCGTTTCTGCGATGCGGGAGTTGAGCTCCGCCGTTTTGTCCAGCAGGCGGATTTCGCTCTTGGCGCGTTCGTTCGACATGGCGTTGAAATACTGTTCGAGCCGCGCCACCGCAAAGTCAAGCGTTGCATCCATTGCCTGCCAGACATTGCGTGTATCATGCCACGTCAGCACAACAAAGGATGTGACAAGCATTACCAGATACAGTGTCAGCGGCATCCAGAGCATGCTGATGAAGCCTCGCCGCTTATGAGAGGTTTCCTGTTTCATTTGCTTTCGATTCCTCCCATACGGACGGTGCCGTTGATGCCGTATGCCGTCAAAATCTCCGCCATCGTGCCGTCCGCCGCCATTTCAGCCAGCGTCTGCTCCAGCTGCCGCGCCAGTTCCTCGTGCGTCCCCTTCTGGAACGCGACGCCGAGTTCCGCCGTGCCCAGCAGGGTTTCCAGCTTCCGGTAGCGCCCTTCATTCTCCGCAAGGAAGATGTTCAGCACGCACTCATGCCCGACAATCGTGTCCGCGTAGCCCTTGCGCATGACGGCGAACACCTCCTCCATCGACGAGAAGCTGTACACCGTTTTGACCTTCGGGATGCCCGGCTGATCCTGCCGAATCAGCAGATATTCCGCCCAGCTCGTCGCCTGAACCGCCGCGCGGCAGCCCGCCAAATCAGCCAAATCAGCATAGGCGCTGTCCGCGCGCACCACCGCCACCAGACGGCTGAACAGGTTGAGTCGCGCCCATGTGTACTTGTCCTCGCAATTGTTCATCATGAACCCGCTCCACAGGCAGTCCACCGTGCCGTCTGCCAGCGCTTCGTCCTTATCCTCCCACGCCACATGGCGGAAGACAGGCGCATACCCCATGCGCCGGAAGGCTTCGCGCGCCATTTCGACATCCACGCCCTGCGGCGAGCCATCCACGTTGTAGTAGCTGTACGGCTGATATTCGTCGCTGCCGATGATTATTTTCGGCAGATTCTCCCCTTCCTCCGCCCACGCCGACGGCAGGAAGAGCAGCGCAAACAGGAGAAGCAGCGCACTGCTCCTCCCGATAAACCGCCCAAGATTCCACTTCTGTTCACGCATGTTTTTTGTCCTTATGCCAGCTGCCGCACGGCGTCTATCACAATCTGCTGCTGCTTCGTCACAGCTTCGTAGAGGGCAGTATCCGTCAGCGGCTTGCCCCCGCGCATCTCTTCCGTCAGCGCGAACGCGGCGCGGTACAGCCCGTCAAAGCCAAGGTTCTGCGCCACGCCCTTGAGCGTGTGCGACGCGCGGAACGCCGTTTCCCAGTCCTGGTTGCCCACCGCTTCGGTCAGCTGGGCGTAGGTTTTGTCGTCGGCATACTTCTTCACAAAACGCAGCACCATCGACTCCTTGGGGATTCTGTTCAGGGTTGCGTCATAATTGCCGCCGACTGCGGCATAAAATTCCTTGAGCGTCATGGATTTTTCCTTTCTTTTGCGTCCGGCAGCAAAAAATGCCGTATAATGGAAAATGTTCATCCGAATGTAGGATTCCACTTTCCATTATACGGCGACAATGGAGATTGTCAAGCGGGTTACATTCATTGCAGCCGAACTTGCAACCGTTGTCTTGCGAATATTACGTTTTGGGGCGATAGACGCCTGTTTTCACATTGTTGATGGTTCTGTCAAGTGCTCTCATCAACCCCCATTCATCGCCACCGACTTGGCGAATGAACGGGCGCATCTTTTCGCCCAGTTCGAGCGCCTCTTCCTCGCGCCCCATCTGCGCAAGCACGCGAATCTGCATCATTTCGATTTCTTTTGCGCAGACTTCCCCTTCACACTCACGCACAATCGGGATTAGCTTCTGCATTTCTTCATACGCTTTTTCGTTTTCTCTCCGCTCCATTAAAACGGAGATGTACGCCATTTTGTAGCTGCTGCATATCACACTTTTCTCGCCAAAAAGCTCCTTCACTTTGGCAAGCGCTTCGATGATGACATCCTGCACTTCCAGCAGATGCCCCATTTCCTTTTTCAGCTGCAAATAATTATGCAGCGTCGTATAATACGTTCCTGTGTCCTTTTCGCTCAATTCAAGCGCACGCTGGGCATAGGAAAGTGCCTTGTCGTATTCCCCGAGATCATGAAAAACATTCTCGATCCCCGAATAGAATGAATACGGCAGACCATCGACATCCTTCGTTTTTTCTTCCAGCAGCTTTGCCAGCGCTTTGACTCTTTCTGGGTACACGCCTACCAATTCCATTGCATGAAGCATATAGGGAAGCGTTGTTGCCGCTTCCATCACGCGCTTCGGGTCATCCAGCGCTTCCGTATAATAGGAAACTGCTGCTTCCAGCTCTTCGGGCGAAACGCTGTCCACATTCATCAGCGCAAGCACGGTTCTTTTTGCGCGTAACATCGCTGCATCGGGGTGATTCGGCGGAATCAGTTCGCCAATTCTGGCAATAAATTTGCTGCAGTTTTGCTGTCCAAGATTCTGCCCGGCAGAGCCGCCGATTGTCAGCAGAAACTCCACGTCCTCCTCGCGGCTTGCTGCAAGGTTCTCCATCACTTCCTTGCCGTCTTGCTCCAAATCGCCGCCATAAATGTCATCCAGCGCCAAACCCAAGCATCCACTCAGGAAGCGTCCGCGTTCCGTCTTATCGCATTCGTCTTTTTTCTTCATCCGCCACTGTTTCAGCCGCGCAACAGGAATTTTTTCGCAGCTGTCATGCCTGACGTAAAAAATCGCCACAATCACGCCGCTCATCATTTCCACGGGCGCATCGGCAAATTCCGAAATGGTGCACAGCGCCAGCGGCATCACCGACATCAGGCGCACATCATTCGCGTTCCAGCAGCACTTGCACTCCTCGAACACCTCCGCCAGCCTCGGCACCTTCTCCATCGGCGGCAGCAGCGGCCGGAAGCTCTCCGCCAGCACGGGGTGCATGGCGTATCCGCGCCAGTTCGATGTCAGCAGCCCGTAATCCGCCGCCGTTTCGAGCGCGGAGAGCAGCTCATCCTCCGTGCCGAAGTCGCGCAGGAGGGTCAGCGCGTCCCGCACCGGGATTGTCCACGCCGGAAACGTGGCGAAAACCGCCAGCACCTGCCTTTCGCGGTCGGTCAGCGCGTCGGAGGACACCATCTGGGCGATTCTCTGCGCAATCGCGCTGAATTTGCCGCCCGCCAGCCGCAGTCCTTCCGGGCTGATGCGGTCAAGCTCTTCCAGCAGCTGATGCATCGTCCAGCGCTTCATCTTCGCCAGATGCGCCAGCAGGATAATCGCCAGCGGATGCCCCGCCACGCGCGAAAGCACCTGATGCAGCGCCTCCGTTTCCGCGCTGCCCATGCCCTGCAAGTACGGGTCGTGCTGGACAAACAGCACCCTGCTCGCTTCCTCCGACAGCAGCGGCACAGCGATATTCCGGAAGCCCTCGCCCAGCGGGAAGCGCGTCGTCACCAGCACATCGCAGCCCCAATGCTCAATCTCGCGCAGCCCCTCGTCCGCTTCCGGCGGCATATCGACGCTGTCAATCAGCAGCAGCGTCCGCCCCTGATAGGGCGCTTCCAGCTTCTCGCGCACTGTTGAGAGCACGTTCTCCTCCGCCACTCCGTCCAAGCCGTCAAACGCCATGCGCAGGCTCGCCGTCAGACTTTTTTCGTACTGCACCCACGCCATGCGGCTGAACAGCTCTTCCTTCGCCAGCACCGCCAGCGCCTGCCGGGTCATTTCCGTTTTGCCGATGCCGCCCATGCCCGTCACAGCGATTTTGCCGCCCTGCCGAATCGCGTCCGTCAATTGCGGCAGGCACGAAGCCGCATCCATGACGTATTCATCCTTTGATAGCCCCTGACGGCACAATTCGCAGTTGCGCCCCGTCATCGACAGCGGCACGCGCCGCCCGAACGTGACGTGCGACGAAAGCAGATACAGCGCCTGCGCCGAGTGCTCCTGCGCCTGGCAGAAGTCCAGCAGCTCGCGGCTGCCCATTTCCGGCCCGTAGAACGCCAGCAGCACCAGCCACGAGAGCGTCAGCATGTCCACAAACGTGCGTGGCAGCGTCTCCCGCGATTTCTGCAGGTTCTCAAACACCTGCTCGTGCTCCGGCTTCATGCACTCCTCGTTTTCCATCATCATGCGCACGAAGTCGGGCAGGGCGCGTGTGAGGGCATCGGCATCGTAGTGCGCGCTGCGCAGGAAATCCTGCACCTGCTGGCTCAGGCGAATCAGCGTCTCCCCGGACAGCAGCGCGTTCATCTTCTGCTGCAATTTGGGCGGAAGCGGCTGCACGCCCGTGCGGTTCATCATGTCGCTCAGCCGCCGCGAGCGCTGCGTGCCTCCAAAGAGCGACGCATGCCATTCCGGCGGAATGATTCCGTCGAGCACTTGCGCCCAGAATTTCATCAGCGTCAAGCCCTTGCGTTCCGCCACCGGAATCACCCCATGCGGATACAGCCCCGGCAGATTGTCCGTCAAAAAGCGATAGACGTTTTTCGGGGTCAGTACTTCCTTTGTGTTTGCACCGCTTTCCATTTTCCAATTCCACTCCCTCAACCTGATACGATTTCCGAATGTAAACAAGCCAAAATACGCTGCGGATTTTTTCATCTGGCTGCCGCGAAGTGGAATGCGCGGACGTCAAAGGGAAAAACGCGCAGGCTGATGGCTCATGTTGATTCAGAAATCGTATGAATTTACCTGTTTAATTATAGCGATTTTCGGCAAGGATTGTCAAGTGTTTTTTCCATATTTGGCTATCATTTTCCTGTTTTTTTCGTATATAAAAACTCCGGGACGCAATGCCCGGAGAAAAAATGACAGCTTTTCGCGTCGTTTCCAATTGTTTGGGTGCGGCACAAATTCTCCCGCCCTGCGGGATATGCACTTGCTCACTCGTAAGACACCGAGCGTTTCGACGCCGCGTCATCGGGGAAAATGACAATCAGCGTGCGTCCGCGCAGGAGGGCGATTTCCTCGCCGCTTGCATCGTAGTAGACCGTGCGGGAGGTCATGCCGTCGCGCTTCCAATAGCCGGAAATATGCTTGCCGCCCAGGAAGAAATCCGCATTGCCCTCCGCCGCTTCGCCGTTTTCGCCGATGACGTACATAATCGGCTCATTCTTGTTGTTGTGGTTGTAGCCCACGCGCGTAAACTGCACAATCACGTTCTGGAAGGCAACGGCGCTGTCGTCCGAATCACGGTCGGCGTACCAGTTCGTCTTGCTCGTGCCCATGTAGCGCAGGTAGCCGTTCCACTCCTTGCGGTAGACAAGGCGCGAGTTGTAGAGCTTCGCGCTGTCCCCCCAGTTGATGTAGACGCGGGTGGCGCTGTCGCCATCGGGCGCATCGTCGGTGAAGCGGAAGGCGTGGTTTGGCGCGACGTGGTCTTCCGGCACAAGGCGGCTCATCGCGGCGACGTTTGCATCCACATCATAAGGGGATTTCGCGCCCGCGCGGCTGGTAAAGTAGCGCTTGAAGTTCGTGCCGCCCGTAATGCCGCTGAAGATAACGCTCCTCAGGTCCGCGCCGAGCCGCTTGATTTCCGCCTTCACGTCGCTCCCTTCCACCTCCTGCTGACCGTAGAACAGGAAGCCGCCGCCCCACTCCTCGCTCAGCCACACATGCCCGATGCGCGCCGAGCGCACGAAGCCGACCGAATCCGGGATCATATCGGAAAAAACGGCAGTGATGCGCGTTTCGTGGCTCCTTGTCAGCGGCGTTTCGTAGAGGATATCCGCACACGCCACGCCCCACGGCGCACGGTTGCCCACGCCGCCGCCGTCATTGCCGATTTGCACCAGCATGGGCAGATAGCGCCCTGTCGCCGCCAGCCCCGCGTACCCCTCCGGCACATAGAGCTTGCTCAGCGTCCGCCCGGTCGTCGGGCTGATGCCGTCGGGCGTTTCATTCCCCCCCGCTTCCGTCAGGGGGATGTTTCGCGCTTCCTTCGGGTCGATGGTCGTCTCTGCCAGCGCCTGCGCCAGCAGAAGGCACAGTACCAGCAGTATCGCGGCGATTCGCTTCATCCCTTGCACCCCCGTTACTTCTTAATCGTCGTCACGCCGTCGTCGCAGCGGAAATACACTGTGTCCGGCTCCAGCGTCACGCCGTCCTTGGCGAACAGCTCATCCACCGTCAGCAGAATGTACCCCTGCTCGTAGAGCCATTCCGCCATCACTTTCGCGGTGTTTGGCGTGTTGTCCTTGATGTCGTGCATCAGCACAATATCGCCGTCGGTGAACTGCTTCTTCGTCTTGCTCATAATCAGCGACGTACTGCGCCCGCGCCAGTCGTAGGTATCCACCGACCACTGGATGTACGACCAGCCGACTTTCGCCTTGATCATCGCCGGATACACGCCGTAGGGCACGCGGTCATAGCGCGTCGGGATGCCGATGATGGAAATCAGCGCATTGTTGACCTTCTCCGGCATGGCGCGGAGGGTAGCGGCGCTGATTTTCCGCGCGTCGCCGTGCGTCCAGTTGTGGCTGGCGACGGCGTGACCCTCGTCGTGCGCGCGCTGCACCAAATCGGCGTAGGGCTTCATGTTCTTGCCAATCATGAAGAAAGTGGCGGGCGCGCCGACCTCCATCAGGCTGTTGAGGACTTTGGTGGAGTTGGTGCGCGTCGGGCCGTCGTCAAACGTCAGCGCGACGGTCTTATAATAGGAAAGATTGTCCGTCTCGACCTGCGCCTTTTCGGTCATGTACTCTCGGATGTCGGGGTAGAACAGCGTCGTCTCAATCAGCGTGTGATGCTCCGGATAGAACGCGTCCGCCGAGAGGTGAATGACCAGCGACATGCCGTGCAGCGTGAAGTCGAGATTCCGCAGCCCCTCGTCCGACAGCACCTGCGCAACGGCATCCGGGTCAGGCGTTTCATCCGGGAAATAGTAGTTGATTTGAGCTTTGAGCTTCTCGCGCAGCATCGTCCAGCCCTCGCTGCCTTCGGGGAAAATATCCGTCAGCAGGATTCTTTCGCCGGTCGTCATGTCGAACGTGCGGCTGGTGAACTCCTGCGCAATCAGGTCGCGGTGGTAGGTCGTGCGCGCCTGCACAAGGAAGCTCATCCACGTCAGCCCCGTTTTGCTATGGCGGATTTCGATGTCCAGCCGGCTATTCTTATCGCCGGTCGCTTTGCCTGCTTGGAGCGTCGGGGCGATTTTGTCCGCGTACGCCTGCGCCAGCCCATTGATTTCGTCATCGACGCTCGTCAATGCGGTTTTGACCGACCACAGCCGGATGCCGCTCTTGTTGCTCTGCTTGGAATCGGTATACTTCGCCGTCACGCGGTGGCACGCCTGCATTCCGCCCTCCGCCGATGCGGATGCGGGCAGCATCGTCAGCAGAAGGATAGCTGCAAGCAGGCAGGCAATGTACTTCTTCATCATCGGAATGCTCCTTTCCAATGCGCGCGAATGTTGCGGCTTTTGTGCCGCAGGTGATGCTGAAAACAAACTTGTTTTTTTGCTGCTCCCGTCGCGTCTGCGGACGCGAAGTTGTTACTTTCTGGCGCGCCAGAAAGGAACCAAAGAGCGCCCAGAGGGGGCTGAAGAGGGTGCAAGTCTGGA
>OLOP01002336.1_pt1 | contig 10656 bp, 8 predicted proteins | sample 1672381 | NCBI WGS metagenome assembly OLOP01 (sample SAMEA3136678, study PRJEB25190) | human gut metagenome | biome: human gut; feature: human-associated habitat; material: faeces | place: Austria | collected 2013 | reverse complement strand
TCGTTTGACCTGGTGCGTCCCGACGGCTTTGACATATCCGACGAGGAGCTGCTGGAGCTCGTCACGCGCATCGTGCACGAGCGCCGGCCCGATGTCTCGTGCGTCGTCACATTTGACTCCGGCTTTAGCTCGCCCGACCGGCCGGCCGAGCAGCTGTGATCGACAGCAAAACGGGACGCAGGACCGCCGACCAACGCGCCTACGCGCCCGGTCACGCGATCCTGCGCCCCGTTTTTGTTTGAGCTGCTAAGGCTCTAGCCGCTCGGCCGCTAGTTCCCCTGCGCGCCCGAAATGCCGTTTTGCAGGGCATCCCAGGCGTTCGTTGCCATATCGCCCAGGTTCTGTGCGGTATCGCCGAGGTTCTGAGCCGTGCCGCCCAGCTCTTGGACCTTATCCCCCAGCTCCTGCGCCTTGTTGCTCAGGTCCTCCAGCGTGTTGGAGCTCGAGCTGTCCGCGCCGCCCTGGTCGCCGGACGCATTACCCGACGAGCTGCCCTTGCGCGTGAGCTGAATCTCGAGGTTACCGTTGTCGTTATAGTAGGCAGACGTCACGACCCAATTGGCATCGACAACGGGCGTCGAGCCGTCGTCGGTCAGAATCACGGCATTCGAAAGATCGGCCCCGCGCGACTTGAGGAGCTTCTTGGCGTTGGACCAGTACTGACCCGGGATATCGCTCAGGTCGACAGTGCCGGACTGGGTAGTCTCGGTCTGCTCGGCTGTGGTATCAGTCGTGGCGCCCCGCTTGTTGAGCATGCCCGACACGATGGCAAACACAACCGACAGGGCAAAGAAGATCGCCAGCACGATCAGGATTTTCTTGATCACGCTCGACGAACGCGAAGGCTTCTTCTCCTCGTCCTCGCCATACTGAGGGATGGACTTGGGATACTCACGATACGGCTCGCGCGCATATCGGTCGCGCGACTCGTAGCGCGGTTGTGCCGTGCGCGGCATATATGTCGTCTGCTGAGGTTGCGGAATGGGATTTTGCAGCAGGTCATCATAAGGGTCTGCCGCCGCGTTGCCGTAGGGGCTCTGCGACGAGGCGCCATACGGGTCCTGCGCTGCGTTTCCGTAATTCACAACGCGCGTGGGATCGGCCGACGCCTGCGTCGTATCGGGGGCAGCGTAGCCGGGATTCGGCACGACGCGGGTCTCATCGGCGCCATTGCCCGTCCGCGGGGAGCCGTAGCCACCCATTACGGTCGTCTTATCCTGGTCCATGCAACGATTCCTTTCCGTCGCCCGTAAGCATCAAGTTATCCATGCATTCTACCCGCGCAAAAGCCTATGATGGGCAAAGCCCGCCGGTATCTACAAGACATGCGCGGCCGACGGTCACAAGCGAATCGAGGATATGCCATGGCAAAAAGCAAACTCATCAAGGACACGACGCGTGCCGAACGTGAGGAGATCATCAAGCTAGCACTCGCGGGCTGCGGCAACGGCAGCTGCGACAACTGCGGAAGCTGCAGCTTGGGAGCCGGCGATCCATATGGCACCTACCAGCCCTACATTGACGGCGAGATGGAAATCGCCGATATCAACATGATGGTCGCCGAGCGCAACGCCAAACTCTTCGGCCTCCAGCGCGGCTAATGATCCCTTGGGGACGGAGGAAAAATCCCCGGCGGCGCTGTGTTTTGCGCCACCGGGGACTGTTCAATTTATCCCTCGCGGTCCACCTTACTCATTGGGTACGTACGTGACCTTGGCTCGCTCGGGCGTTACATCCTGGCCGCAGGAATAGCTCGAGTCGAAGGCGTGCGCAACCAAGTCGTGCGTATCCCATGCCATGCAGTCAAACTCGCCAGTATCGAGGACGATGATGTAGCCCTTGCCGTCATAGTAGAAATGATCCTCGGTGTAGTTATCATCATCGTCGATGTTGTCTTCGGACACGGAGTCCATATCCGGCTTTGCCGTCTTAATTGCCTGCTTGGCCTCACTCTTGAGGGTATCGAACGAGAGGCCGTGCTGCGCAAGCGAGTCCTCGAGCGAAACCTGCTCACCCGTCTTGAGGTTGTAGTACGCCGACCTCGTCACCCGCTCCGATCGATACGGAGGCTGATAACTGCTGGTGAACGTACGCACACAGGCAATATCGCCATCGATCGAGACGATCTCGGCGGTGTACATCATGGTCACGCGGCTGTCCTCGTCATCCATCGAGGCCTGCTTGCTCGCATCGAGCGTATCCGCAACGAGCTGGACCATATCCTTGTTAAACTTGGCGACACCCACGCCCTGGCCCTTCACCTGGGGATAGGTCCACGTAGCCGTGATCTGACACGTGTCATCGGGAGACGGATCCAGCGGGCCTTCGCCAACCGCAGCCGTAAAGTCAACATCCTGCGTGGTAGAAACGGCCTCGTAGCCCACCTGCGCACTGCCATCGTCCTTAGACTTCAGCTGCTCCAGCGTCGTGGCCACCGTTGCGATGGTGCTGGCTACGCTCTCCTCGGTGCTGGTAAGCACGGCGCTCAGCTCGGACACTTCATTGGTGCCGGCAATCTTCGAATCGCCTATCGGCACCGGACCGGCAACGGCGCTAAACGCCTTACCATCGTAGGCATCGAATTCGCACTCATAGCCATCACGAGATTCGTCCATCCCGACTGGAACCTCTTTGACGTTGATCTTCTCCCCGTCATGCAAATATCGCCTGAACCCATAGGTGCCATCGTAATCGTATACACGGAGCGAAACGCCAACGCACGTAACGTCAACCCAGATATCGGGCTCATATACTTTCTCGATTTTGCCGTCGCGGTATGCCCAAACTTCGGCCTTAGCGGCGGTGGCGCCATTAGCGTTGAAGAGCGGCTCATCAGAATACTCAATCAGGAGTTCGTCCTGACCATCCCCGTCAAAATCGACGAGTTTAGCGAAAGCAACGCCCTGGGCTCCATACGTAGATTGAGCAACCTCGACAGCCTCACCCTCGCCGTACTTTTTCTGATACTCGAGAATCTTATCGGTGAACAGCTCGTTTGCCGTCTTGACCGCCGCCTTGGCAGAGGCTTTGGCCTCCTTCTTGGACTGCGTGAGCTCGACGTTCTTAGGGGCGTCCGAACCTTCCTTGGTATAGTCGACCTTCATGGTGGTCGTGCTCTTCTTTTTGCCCTTGCCCGAGGTGATGGTCATCTGGTACTTCTGGTCGGGCAGCTCGCCAAAGTCCTCCATAGCAAAGCCGTCCTCGCCATCCACTTTGATGGTGTAGCTCTTGCCCTTGCCGGACACCGGCGCCAGCTCGACGGTATAGCTCTTGAGCTTTTTGCCCTTGCTGTTTTTGGGCAGCACTTTAGTCTCGCACGCGCAGACAACGTAGCCCTTGCCACCTGAGGTCACCTCGGACGATGAGCCGATGCACGGCACGACGACGATTGCCGCCACGATGGCGACAACGGCCACGCCGCCGATAACGGCCGCGACGATGCGGCCCCTGTGCTTGGGCTTCTTGGGCTGAGGCGTCGGAACAAACGCCCGAGAAGCCTCGGCAGGCTCGGTCATAGGCTCCTCATAACGAGGTTGCGCCGCCATATGAGCCGAGACACCCTGAGGAGCGTGCTGCCCCGCAGGAGCGGACGCCGGCGCGTCCTCCACCGGAAACGCCACAGGCTCCGCCTGGTCCTCGGCGCCACCCACGCGGGCCCCGCAGCTCGTGCAAAACGTGGAGCCATCGGGTATCTGAGCTCCGCACTTGGTGCAATACATCGCATCTCCCGTCTCTCGTCGCAGCCGCAATGCGCCCGCGCAGTTCTTCCAACTACACCGTACGGGAGAAATCGTGATTCTTGTTGCGCAACATTACCGCCGCAAAAAATGATCCCTTGGGGACGGAGGAAAAAGCCCCGCCGGGCCTTGGTAGGCGCGGCGGGGCGGGCAAGCGGCTATGAGCAGCAGGCTTAGAACAGGCCGGTGATGTTGCCGTCGTTGTCGACGTCGATGTTCTCGGCCGCGGGAACCTTGGGCAGGCCGGGCATGGTCAGAACGCTGCCGGTCAGCGCGACCACAAAGTGGGCACCGGCGGAAACCTTGAGCTCGCGCACGGTGATGTGGAAGCCCTCGGGAGCGCCCAGCGCCTTGGCGTTGTCGCTAAAGCTGTACTGCGTCTTGGCCACGCACACCGGCAGGTTGCCAAAGCCGTTCTCGCGCAGCTCGGCGAGCTGGCGCTTGGCAGCCGGCGTAAAGTCGACGCCGTCGGCGCGGTAGACCTTGGTGGCAACGGCCTCGAGGGCGTCGGCCACATCGGCGCCGTCCTCGTAGGCAAACTTGAGCTCGCTCGGCTGCTCAATCAGACGCATGACCTCATCGGCCAGGTCGAGCGCGCCCTCGCCGCCCTTGGCCCAGACCTCGGAAAGCTTAACGCTGACGCCGAGCTTCTGGCACTCGGACTCGATGAGCGCAAGCTCGGCCTCGGTGTCCGTCGGGAAGCGGTTGATGGCGACCACGCAGGGCAGACCATAAACGTTCTGGATGTTGTCGACGTGACGCAGCAGGTTGGGCATGCCAGCCTTGAGTGCTTCGAGGTTCTCCTCGTTGAGGTCGGCCTTGGCGACGCCACCGTTGTACTTAAGCGCACGAGCGGTAGCGACGATCACGACGGCGCTGGGGCGAACGCCCGTCATGCGGCACTTGATGTCGAGGAACTTCTCGGCACCCAGATCGGCACCGAAGCCGGCCTCGGTAATGGCAACATCGCCAAAGCGCATCGCCATACGCGTGGCCATGATGGAGTTGCAGCCGTGGGCGATATTGGCGAAGGGACCGCCGTGGACAAACGCGGGCGTGCCCTCGAGCGTTTGCACCAGGTTGGGCTTGAGCGCGTCCTTAAGCAACGCGGCCATGGCACCCTGGGCCTTGAGGTCGCGGGCACGGACGGGCTCGCCGGCAAAGCTATAGCCGACGACAATCTCACCCAAGCGTTCCTTGAGGTCGCTGATGCTCGTAGACAGGCACAGGATTGCCATGACCTCGGAGGCGACGGTGATATCGAAGCCGTCCTCGCGCGGCACGCCCTGGGCCTTACCGCCAATGCCGTCGATGACGTGGCGCAGCTGACGGTCGTTCATATCGACGACGCGCTTCCAAGTGATGCGCTTAACGTCAATACCGAGCTGATTGCCCTGCTGGATGTGGTTATCAAGCATGGCGGCCAGCAGGTTATTGGCGGCACCGATAGCGTGGAAGTCGCCGGTAAAGTGCAGGTTGATATCCTCCATGGGGATGACCTGAGCCCAGCCGCCGCCGGCAGCACCGCCCTTAACGCCAAAGACGGGGCCGAGCGAAGGCTCGCGCAGGGCAACGGCACTCTTGACGCCGCGACGACGCAGGCCGTCGGCCAGACCAATGGTCGTGGTGGTCTTGCCCTCGCCCGCGGGCGTTGGGTTGATAGCGGTCACGAGGACGAGCTTGGCCTGGTGATCAGTCGGCTCGTTGAGCAGTGAATAGTCGACCTTAGCCTTGTCGAAGCCGTACGGAATAAGGTGCTTAACGTCGACGCCGGCGTTCTTGGCCACCTCGGTAATAGGCAGTGGCGTGACAGAACGTGCGATTTCGATGTCAGTAGGCATGGGCGGTCCTTTCGTTACCGAATGAGAAAAAGACCAATTCAGCATAGCACGGGCGCGCAATAGTAAAACGCCCATAACCGATGAACGGCGATATGTTTACCCGATGCCCAGCGATAGTCCAACAGCCCGCCAAAACAAAGCGCCCTAAACGGTAGGTTCAATCCCCAGGTGCTCAAAGGTGCGAAGGGTTGCCTGACGGCCCTGCGGCGTACGAATCATCAACCCGCACTGCAGCAAATAGGGCTCATAGACATCCTCGAGCGTGCCCGGGTCCTCGCCCACCGCACTGGCAAGGGTCGTCAGGCCTACAGCACGGCCGGAGAACGTCTTGGCAAGCGTCTCCAAGATACGAATATCCATCCAGTCCAGACCGAGCTCGTCGATCTCGAAGAACTCGAGCGCCTGGCGGCAGATATCGAGCTCGATAGGGCCGCTGCCACGCACCTGTGCGTAATCGCGCACGCGCTTGAGAAGGCGGTTGGCAAGACGTGGCGTGCCGCGCGAACGCGAGCCGATCTCGAGTGCACTGGGATGGTCGATCGTCACGCCCAGGATAGTTGCCGAGCGCGTCACAATCTGCGCGAGCTCCTCGACCGTGTAGTAATCCAGGCGATACGAAATGCCAAAGCGGTCGCGCAACGGGCCGGTCAACATGCCTGAGCGGGTCGTTGCCGCTACCAGCGTAAACTTGGGAATATCCAGGCGAATCGAGCGCGCCGCCGGACCCTTGCCAATCACGATATCGAGGGCAAAATCCTCCATCGCGGGGTACAGGACCTCCTCGACCGAACGGTTGAGGCGGTGGATCTCGTCGATAAACAGCACATCACCCGGCTGCAAGTTAGTAAGGATGGCCGCCAGGTCGCCCGTGCGCGCGATGGCAGGGCCACTCGTGGTCTTGATCTGAGCGCCCAGCTCGTTGGCGATAACGGTGGCCAGCGTGGTCTTGCCCAGGCCCGGAGGACCCGAGAAGATCACGTGGTCGAGCGTCTCGCCACGGCTCTGCGCCGCTTCGATCAACACGCGCAGGCTCTGCTTGATGTGCTCCTGACCACAGTAATCGTCCAGGCGCTGGGGGCGCAAAGTGCGGTCGACATCGAGGTCCTCGGCCGTCAGCTCCGAGCCCACCATGCGCTCGCCGTGCGCCATGGATGCCGCCGGCGAGTTGCCGGGCGTCGCCCACAGGTCCTGAGAGTCATCGGCTTCCCACATCACGCATCCATTCCGAGTCGCTTAAGCGCCGCGCCGAGCAGATCCTCGACACGCATATTCTGCCCATCATACCCGCTCAGGGCAACATCGGTCTCCTGCGGGCTAAAGCCCATGGAAAGGAGCGCCGCACGGGCGTCATCGATCGCCGAAGGAGCGGCGGCGGGAACCGGCATCGCAACCTGGCCGGGAATCACGTCGACCGGCACAAAGCCCTTATCCTTGGCAAAGGTGCTCTTGAGTTCCAGGATCAGGCGCTGAGCTGTCTTTTTGCCCACACCGGGTACCTTGGCCATGCCCTTGTCGTCCTCGGCCATCACCAGCGAATACAGCTGCCCCACGGTATAGGTGGAAAGCACGGCGACCGCCAGGCGCGGGCCAACGCCCGAAACGGACACGAGCCGGTCGAACATCGTGCGCTCATCCTTTGAGGAAAAACCGAAAAGTGTCATGGCGTCCTCGCGCACCTGCATACGCGTGTAGAGGCGGACCTCGCCGCCGGGCGTCGGCAACGTGGCCGCAGTGCTGCCCGAGATGCCGAGCTCAAAGCCAACGCCCGACACATCGACGACAGCAGAGCTCATCGTGGCCTCGACAAGCGTTCCGTGGAGCTGGGAAATCATCAGTATCCGGTTCCTCTCTGTTGATAGAACTCGCCACCGGTAAGGGCGCGGGTGCGGCTGAGGTTTACGTGGCAGATGGCGCAAGCCAGGGCATCGGCGGCATGGTCGGGATGCGGGTCGTGGTCGAGCTGCGTTAGCGTGCGTACCATGTAGGCGACCTGCCGCTTGTCCGCGGCGCCGGTGCCCACCACAGCCTGCTTGATCTGCATGGGCGTGTATTCGCCAATCTCGAGCGCGCATTCCGACAGCGCCACGAGTGCAGCCCCGCGGGCATGCGCCGTAGGAATTGCCGAGCGAACGTTAGCACCAAAGTAAATGCTCTCGATAGCAGCGGTATCGGGTCGATAACGCTCCACGACACCCTTGAGGTCGCGGGCGATATGCGACAGGCGCACCGCGAGCGGACTTCCGGCACTGGTCTCGATGCAGCCGTAGGCACGGCAGCGAACCTCGCCGCGCCGCTCCTCGATAATCCCCCAACCCGTATGGGCCAAACCGGGGTCGATACCCAAAATGACCAAGCCAACCTCCCCTCGCCACAAGTACATCGCAAGGCAAGGCCCCGCGCACTATTCACGAACGTCTGTTCTAGAATAACACAACGCTAGCCCTATAAGTCAGCCGAGATCGAATTGTAGGTTGAGCTTACGCAAGCGAGCGCCCGCCAGAGCGAGCAAGGTGCCTTGAAAGAGGAGGGCATTGACCTGGCGGTCATGCCCGACGATTGAAAGGCAGATTGCCGCTCTGGCGGGCGCGCAGCGACCTAGTTTTGAGAGAAGAATGGAAACTGCCTCGGGTCCACCGGCGGATGCGGCATCGGGCCACCCTGGGGACTACCTTGCGAGCCGCCCTGACCGCCCATCATCTTATCGATGGCGTCCTGAACTTCGCCCTCGAACTTTTTCATTCCCTCGTGCAAACGACGCTGACCGTCCTCAGAGCGCAGCTCCTCCATTTGCTCGGGCGAAATACCCAGTAGCTCGCCCAGCACGCCCATCATCTCGTTTCGCACGCGCTCGCTCGTATCCTCGTCAGCAAAACGGCGCACCTCGGCGCGCGCCAGCGAATCGACCGTCATACGCTCCTTGCCGTTAAGCCCCAGGTCGGACCACGCGAGCATGTACGGCCAGGCGCGCTCGGCAAACGAACGGGGCGAGACGATCGGCGCCGTCGGCAACATGCGGCGGGCAGCTTCACCCTGTCGAACGAGCATCAGCAGCAGTGAGCAAGCCTCGGGCTTGCCAGCGGCCATCGGGATGTCGTCGAAAGATCGATTGCGGTCCACGTGCGCCTCGAGCGCCCCATCGACCTCACCCGGCTCAAGCCCGCCGAGCAGCTGTGCCGCGCGGTCGAGCATATCGACCGGACCGTCGAGCGTCGAGAGCGCCTGCGCCAGCACTCGCTCCATACAATCTTCCACCGCGTTGAGCGTCACGAGCTCTTGGGGCACCACGGCAGACGTGCGGTTGCGCACACGCGCCACAAACTCAAGCGTCGACAGGTACACATCGCCAAAGGGCGCAAAGTCGCCCTGGTAGCCGCCGCAAAGCGCCGGCGCCGCCAGCGCATACTCGGTTTTGGACAGCGGGCTCAGCGCCATCGCACCCAGCTCGAGCGCCGTGTCCTCCAGCATGAGGCCCAGCGTGCGCGAGCGCAGACGCTCGGCATCGCCCGCCGACACGTCGCGATCGAGCACACGCGCCGCATCCGGTGCATCGCGCTCGACGGTGCGAATGTGCAGACGCTCGGCGATGGCGCGGACGGCGGCACAGCGGGCAGCCTCGGCCTCTTCCTGCGCCGGCGTAAAGATACGGTTGCGCCCCAGCACCAGGCCAATCACATTGCGCGGACCCAGAGCGTCGACGGCCAGCGCCGCCAGCAGGGACGACGGCAAGTCACCCTCAAGTGCCACCACAGCACGCGACGCACCGTGGGCTCGGGCGTTGTCGCGCACGGCGAGCACCAGCGCCTGCCACAGCCACTCCTCGGAACGGAACTCGGGCAGTTCGTGATCCTCCAGGGCATCGAGCATCACGCCGCGCTGAATCTCCTGAACCAGCAGGCTCTCCTCAAAGCACGGCGCCTGGGCCACCACGCGACCGCAGTCGTCGAGCACAAACGAACCGCCAGTATACACCGACTCGTCATAGGCACCGACCGGCGCCATGCAGGCAAACCACACGCTGCGCTTGGATGCGATCTTGCGGTAGGCGCCGCTGCGAACGGCAGCAATGGCGGCAGTCTCGCGGTCGGTCATGTCAAACGCGTTGAATTGGAAATACGCAATGAGGTCAACACCGGTCGGCAGCATCTCGAGTTCGCGGTCCAAGTCAAAAATCACGGCGATGCGCACGCCGTCCACGTCGAACACCGGCGGCGCCCAACGTGTGTCGTTGTTCTCGCCACGCTGCAGGGCAATGCTCGAACGCGCCGGCACCACATGACCGTCCTTGAGCATCATGTAGTCGAGCAGCGGCTGGCCCTCAAACGAAACCGCCGCGGGCACGATGCAGATCATGTCAAGCTCCTGGATACGCTCGGCGACACCAGTCAAACCGGCAAGCACGTCGTGCTCAAAGTCGGCAGCGCCCACCAGGCCACCGGGCATGGCGCCCATAAAGAGCGGAGCCGGAACGCACAGCACGCGCGCCCCGCGCTCGTGGGCCAGACGAGCCTGGTCCTCGATGCGGCCGCAAATGCCCTCAATATCACCCAGGCGCATATCGATCTGTGCAAGCGCGAGCTTCATGGCCCAGCCCTTTCCGTCGTAAACCATCGAAATCGTAGTAAAAGCGCCGGCCGCATAATGCAGTCGGCGCTTGCATGTGCATATGCTAGCTATGATACCCCGAGCGGGGGCGCGCTCCTAGAATGTCGCGGACCACAGCCCGTGCAGGTTGCAGTAGGCATAGACGGTACCGGTCTTGGAGCCGCCCGCGAAAAACGTCGCGGGTTTCATGCCGGGTTCAAGGTAATGAACCTCTAAGCGGCCCTCGGCCTCAAGGGCGATCCACTCAATGTAGTGCTCGGGCAGGCTGGGGTGCTCGACCGAGCCAACGCGTGCGCGAATCACGTGACCGTCACGCTCGGTCTCGACAACAGGCACGTGCTTCTCGTGCGCCGCGTCCTCAGTGTTTGCAGTCAGTTCCGTGCAACCGGCAGGGGTCGCAACGTCGTCGCCAAGGGCAGCGATGAGCTTGCCGTCGGGGTCCTTAAAGAATTTCGCCATGATGTTCTCCTTTGCTG
>OLOP01002328.1_pt1 | contig 10705 bp, 9 predicted proteins | sample 1672381 | NCBI WGS metagenome assembly OLOP01 (sample SAMEA3136678, study PRJEB25190) | human gut metagenome | biome: human gut; feature: human-associated habitat; material: faeces | place: Austria | collected 2013 | reverse complement strand
CGGCTGGCGGAAAATCAGCCACAAAGGCAGGTACAAGAAAGACTCCGAGAGGACATTAATAAATCCGTGAACGCGCCGCCGGCGCATTCTCAATATGTATAGCAAAAAGGTGCCGCAAAACATCTCCTCTTTTGCGGCACCTCTCATTCCACCTAGTATCATTCCACTCAGTATCTATTTCCAGTTTATTATGTTTATTACTTACTGCTCTAACTGCTTCTTATAGATCTCAATTACTTTCTTCATCATTTCCGGACCTGGTGCGCCGATGGTCATACGCTTTTCAACGCAGGTCTTCATGCTGATGGCTTCGTATACATCTTCCTCAAATACAGGACTGATCTTCTTGTATTCCTCTAATGGAAGATCATCTAAAGCAATGCCCTTGTCGATGCAAAGCAGTACCAGCTGTCCTACGATACCATGGGCATCACGGAATGGTACGCCATGGTTTACCAGATAATCAGCTGCATCCGTTGCATTGGTAAAGCCATTCTTTGCGCTGGCTTCCATTACATCCTTGCGGAACTTCATGGAAGAGATCATACCGGTAAATAAGGACAGGCAGCCCTTCACTGTATCAATAGCGTCAAAGGTCAGTTCCTTATCTTCCTGCATATCCTTATCATATGCCAGAGGAAGTCCCTTCATGGTAGTAAGCATGGAAACCAGGGCGCCGTAAACGCGGCCGCTCTTTCCACGGATCAGCTCTGCAATATCCGGGTTCTTCTTCTGAGGCATAATACTGCTTCCGGTGCTGTAGGAGTCATCGATCTCTACAAAACGATATTCATTGGTGTTCCAGATAATGATCTCCTCGCTGAAACGGCTTAAATGCATGGCAATAGTAGATAATGCACTTAACAGCTCGATCAGATAGTCGCGGTCAGAAACGGAGTCCATGGAGTTTAAGGTAGGACCGTCAAAATCCAGAAGTTTTGCAGTGTATTCTCTGTCCAGCGGATAAGTAGTTCCAGCCAGCACTCTGCGGCTCGGATTGCTTGACGGCCCCTTGCGGGGGCTTTGGAAAAAGAAAGAGGCAACAGCATTATGACCAAAATTGATATTTTCTCCGGCTTCCTTGGTGCCGGTAAGACGACCCTCATCAAAAAGCTCATCAAAGAGTCCTTTGCGGGCCAGAAGGTCGTTCTGATCGAGAACGAGTTCGGCGAGATCGGCATCGACGGCGGCTTTTTGAAGGAGTCCGGCATCCAGATCAACGAGCTGAATGCGGGCTGCATCTGCTGCTCGCTGGTGGGCGACTTCCGCGCTGCCCTGCAGCAGGTGGTGGAGCAGTACCACCCGGATCGCATCGTGATCGAGCCGTCGGGCGTCGGCAAGCTGAGCGACGTGACCCGCGCCGTCGAGGGTGTGGCGGAGCATCTGGATGTTCAGCTGAACAGCTTCGTTACCGTGGCCGACGTGAACAAGGTCAAGATGTATATGAAGAACTTCGGTGAGTTCTACGATGACCAGATCAGCCACGCAAGCTGCATCATCCTCAGCCGCACCCAGACCGCCAGCGAGGAGAAGATCGCTGCCGCTGTCGCCATGCTGCGCGAGAAGAACCCCACTGCGACCATCGTCACGACCGCATGGGATGCCCTGACCGGTGAGCAGATCCTGAACGCCATGTCCACCAAGGACGACTTCAAGGCAGAGCTGATCGCCATGGCTGCCAAGGCCAACGAGGAGCACGCCCACGAGGACGAGGAAGAAGAACACGAGCATCATCACCATCACTACGATGAGAACGGCGTGTGCAGCTGCGGCCACCATCACCACGACGATGATGACGACGATGATGACGAGGACGAACACGATCATCACCATCATCACGACCACGAGGATGAGGATGATCACTGCTGCTGCCACCACCATCACGATCACGACGACGATGATGACGAGGACGACGAGCACGAGCATCATCATGATGAGGACGGCCACTGCTGCTGCGGCCATCACCACCATCATCACCACGACGGCCACGACGCCGACGAGGTCTTCACGAGCTGGGGCGTCGAGACCGCCAAGAAGATCGCCAAGGCGGATATCGAGCACGCCCTCACGGAGCTGGATTCCGGCAAGTACGGCATGATCCTGCGTTCCAAGGGCATCGTGGACGGCGGCGCCGACGGCTGGCTGGAGTTCGACTATGTGCCCGGCGAGTGGGAGGTCCGCTCCCGCGGTGCCGATGTGGGCGGCAAGCTGGTCGTCATCGGCTCCAAGCTGGACGAAAAGGCCATTGCGGGACTGTTCGGCTGCTGATCCCGGAAAGAGGAGAAAAATCACTATGGCAAATGAGATCCCCGTTTACCTGTTTGTCGGCTTCCTCGAAAGCGGCAAGACCAAGTTCATTCAGGAAACGTTTGAAGACCCCAACTTCGACTCCGGCGACAAGACCCTGCTGCTGGTCTGCGAAGAGGGCGAAGAAGAGTATAACCAGAAGAAGTTCGCCTTCCCCGGCGTGACCCTCTACAACATGGAGGACAAGGCCGAGCTGAACCCCCAGAACCTTGCCAAGCTGGCCAAGGAGGCCGACGCGGGCCGCGTGGTCATCGAGTACAACGGCATGTGGCTGCTGCAGGATCTGGCGAACAACCTGCCCGAAAACTGGATCGTCTACCAGTGCATCGCCACGGCGGACGGTACCACGGCCCTGACCTACGCCCGCGACAACTCGATGCGCTCCCTGCTGCTGGACAAGATCGCCCGCAGCGAGCTGATCGTCTTCAACCGCGCCGAGGCCGTCAACAACGACGCCGCCCGGCAGGAGCTGCACAAGCTGGTGCGTCAGGCATCCCGCAAGTGCGATATCGCCTATGAGTTCGCCGACGGCAGCGTAGCCTACGACGACATCCCTGACCCGCTCCCCTTCGACCTGAACAAGCCTGTGGTGGAGATCGGCGATGACGATTTCGGCATCTGGTATATGGATTGTCAGGACGAGCCCCAGAAGTACGCGGGCAAGACCGTCAAGTTCCTCGCGCAGGTCTGCCAGACCAACCGCGCGGGCAAGAACAGCTTCGTGCCCGGCCGCTTCGCCATGACCTGCTGCGTGCAGGACATCCAGTTCGTCGGTTTCCCCTGCTCCTACGACGGCTACAAGGCGCTGGAGCAGCGTGCATGGGTCACTGTGACCGCCAAGGTCAATTACAAGTTCCACAACATCTACCGCGGCAAGGGCCCGGTGCTGACCGCCATTTCGGTGGAACCCGCCGAAAAGCCGCTGAACGATGTCGTAACATTCTCTTGACCACCACACATCTAAGGGGGATCTCACCATGAAAACGTTGTTTCGTGTTCTGGGCGCGGCTGCTGCCGTCGCCGTCACCAGCGTCGCCATCGTGGCACTGGACAAGGTGCTGAACGATAAGGGCTCGCTCCACGTGGAAGAGGTGGAGTTCCCCGAAGACGCGGAAAAGGACCCCGAAGAGGCCGCTAAGACCGCCGAGGCCTACGCCGAGGGCGAGGCGAAAGCGGAGCACACCCCCGCGGAGCCGGGTGCCGCATGGCCCCCTGCCTTTGCAAAAGAGGATGGGCAGCCCCCGGAGCCCGAAGCCCCGGAAGCTGCACCTGCCGTGGAAGCAGCCAAGGCCGAGAAGGCTGAGGCCACCGCAGAGCCGGAAGCGGCCGAAGAGAAGCCCGCAGCCGGCGAAGTGTCCGTGAACCCTGTGGAGGCCGGCCCCGTCGTTGCCCCTAAGGACGAGAACGGCAAGTTCGACGTGACCAAGATCGCCGAGGCTTCCGATTTCACCGGCGTGGAAGAGGAATCCGGCTGCAAGAGCTGAGAAAAGATCGAAAAAGGAGCGCACCATCGCTTGATGATGCGCTCCTTTTCTTATGCGCCGTGGGCGATCTGTTTCAGCCGCTCCTTATCCAGCACCTCCACCCCGCCGCGGTAGAGGCGGACGAGGCCCTCCCCGGCGAAATACTTCAGCAGACGGCTGACGACCTCGCGGGCGGAACCCATATAGCGGGCGATCTGGTCGTGGGTCATGTGGAGGTCGGCCCCGCCGGTCTTGGCCAGCTCGTCCGTCAGGAAGATGGCCAGCCGCCGGTCGGCGCTCATAAAGAGGATCTGCTGCATCGTCCACATGGTGTCGGAAAAGCGTTCGGCGGTCATCTGGTAGGCGTAGCAGCGGACGTAGACATTCTGCTGCATCAGCTGGCGGAAGACGCCCGCGCCGATGCAGTAGGCCTCGGTGTCCTCCTCGGCGTCGATGTAAAGGTCAAAGTTCACCGAGTCCATGACGCAGGAGGCGGACAAAATGCAGACTTCGCCCTGAAACAGGCGGTAGAGCGTGATATCGCGGCCGTCCTCGGAGAGCAGGTAGGCCCGCAGCTGGCCCGACCGCAGCAACAGGATGCCCACGCAGTTTTCCACCGGGCTGTGGACCCGCTCCCCTTTCCGGTATTTCACGGGCCGGGTGAAGCGGCAGAGCTGCTCCTGCTCGGCGGGAGTGAGCTGGGCCCAGAACGGGAACGCGCACGCAAGGCAGTTCCGGTTGACGGCAGATGGTTGCACTTCCGACATGATGTTATCCTTTCCGCAGGGCCTTGGCGGCTTCCGTGCCGGCCAGCGCCCCTTCATAAACGGCCTTGGCCACTTGGAGCAGCCCGCCGGTGCAGTCCCCGGCGGCGTAAAGGCCGGGCAGGGTGGTCTGCATATGTTCGTCCACGAGGATGTGGTTTCCGTCCACCTCGGCCCCCAGCTTGCGGGCCAGCGCGGTGCTGCCCGCAACGCCCAGCGCCACGAAAACGCCGGAAAGCGCCACGGTCTTGCCACCGCTCAGTTCTACGCCGCTGACCCGGTCTTTGCCGAGGATGGCGTTCACCTTTTCGGGGCAGACCGTCACCTCCGGCGGGAAGGAGGCCGTCAGCGGGGAGCCGTTGGTCAGCAGGGTGACGCTCTTTACCACGGGCAGCAGAGCCTGCACCTCGTGCAGGGCGTACTCGCCGCTGCCCAGCACGGCCACATCTCTGCCACGGTAGAAGAAAGCGTCGCAGGTGGCGCAGTAGCTTATGCCATGGCCTTCCAGCCCCGCAAGGCCGGGGATGTGCGGGGCGGCGCGGGAGGCTCCGGTGGCGAGGATGACGGCGTCGGCGGGGAAATCCCCTGCCAGCGTCTCTACGGTGAGCTTATCCATGTAGGTCAAGCCCACGGCTTCGGTGGTCACGAACTGCACCCCCAGCGCCTTTGCCCCTTCGATGCCCCGGCGCTCCAGTTCGGCCCCGGAGATGGGTTCGGCAAAGCCGTAGTAATTCTGGATGAGTTCGGCACGGCCCAGCGCACCGGGCCCCTTGGTGAGAACGGTCGTCTCGACCCCTGCGCGGGCGGCGTACAGCGCCGCCGACACCCCCGCCGGGCCGGAACCGATGATAACGATGTTCGGCATGGATAGCTCCCCCTTTTTTCCTCTAGTATACACCTTTTCCCGCAAAAATCTGTGACCAAGTTCCAAAACGGCCCACTTTTCATCCGGGGCGGAGTGTGTTATACTGAGTTGATTTGAATTGGATCGTGGAGGTATCGAAATTTATGACCAAGCAGCGTCTGCTTTTTATCACCACCGGCGGCACCATCGCCAGCGTGCGCACGGCACAGGGGCTCAAGCCCGTCCTGACCAGCGAGGAACTGTTGGCCCATCTGCCGGAGCTCAACGAGCTGTGCTGCCCCGAAACGCTGGCGCTGTGCAGCATCGACAGCACCGACCTCGGCCCGGAGCACTGGCTGATGATGGCGAAGGCCGTGCAGGAGAACTATGCCCTCTACGACGGCTTCATCATCTGCCACGGCACCGATACGCTGGCCTATTCCGCAGCGGCACTTTCTTACCTCATCCAGAACGCGGACAAGCCCATCATCCTCACCGGTGCCCAGCAGCCCATCTCCAACGAGATCACCGACGCCAAGAAAAACCTGCGCGACAGCGTCATCTGCGCCCTCGACCAAGGCAGCCGGGGTGTGATGGTGGTGTTCGGCGGCCATGTCATCGCGGGCACCCGCGCCAAGAAGAACAAGACCATCAGCTACGATGCCTTTGCGTCGGTCAACTTCCCGGAGCTGGCGCTGGTGCAGGGCGACCGGCTGGTGCGCTATGTCCCCTCGCCGTGGCCCACCGGCCCGGTGGAGTTTGGCCGCGCCCTGAACCCGAAGGTCTTCCTGCTCAAGCTGACGCCCGGCCTCGGCCCGGAACTCATCCCGGCCATCTTTGAACAATACGACTGCGTTATTGTGGAAAGTTTTGGCGTCGGCGGCATCCCCCAGCGGCTGATGGACGCCTTTGCCGAGGGTCTGGGCGACTACGACAAGACCCGCAAAATTCTGATCTTGACCACCCAAGTCACCTACGAGGGCAGCGACGTGGGCATTTACGAGGTCGGAAAGCGGGTCAAGAACCGCTTCCGCTTCCTCGAAGCCCACGATATGACCATTGAAGCCGTCGTCACCAAGGTGATGTGGCTGCTGGCCCAGAACTGCGACAGCTTCGACCAGCTTCAGCAGCGGTTCTATCGGCAGATCAACTTTGATACATTTTATCACTAAATAATACGATTTTTCCACGAAATCTTCCTCATGGAAGGTTCGGGGGCTGTGCTATTCTGGATTCAGAAAAAATGAAAAGGAGAATCACTATGGCACAATTCGTGAAGCTGGACCCTGAAGCCCTGCGTGAGCTGCACGTTGGCAATGAGCGGCTGGTATCTTACAACGTCGAGATGGCGGAAGTCACTGGCGGCACCTTCTGGAAAGCCTACACCCCGGAACAGATCGCGGGCACGGCGCCCTTTGAAATGAAGGGCGGCCTCAACGCCAATATCTTCGCCGAGGGCGGGCTGATGCAGTATTATGACCCCATCGACCTCTACGATGAGAAGCTGCGGACGCTGGCCAAAGAGATCGGCCCCTCGTGGGTCCGGGTCTCCGGCAGCTGGGCCACCAAGACCTACTACGATTTCGACGGCCATACCGGCGGCAAGGTGCCGGAGGGCTACGGCGCTGTCCTGAACCGCCAGCAGTGGGTGGGAGTGCTGGACTTCTGCAAGGCGATGGGCGCAAAGCTGCTGATCTCCGTGGCCGACTGCGAGGGTCTGCACCACGCGGACGAGCCGTGGAACCCCAGTCAGGCCCAGCAGATCTTTGCCCTGAGCAAAGAGTACGGCAAGCCCATTGACGCGGTGGAGTTCGTCAACGAGCCCAACCTGCTGGAAATGTCCGGCTGCCCCAAGGGCTACACCCCGGAGCTGTATGCCAAAAATCAGGATATCTTTGCCCGCTGGCTGCGGGAAAATTACCCCGACTGCCTTTTCGTGGGTACCAGCACTTCGGAGGGCCCCTCCAACAGCGACCCCGCTTACGAGTCGGCCGGGGACAGCAACAGCTTTTTGAAGAATGTGCCGCTGGAAGTTCTGCTGAAGGGGATGCAGGAAAAGCTGGACGTGTACAGCTACCATTATTACAACGGCGTAGCCGAGCGGCTGAGAGCCGTGATGCCCAACTCCTACTGGCTGCCGGACCGGGCCACCAGCGAGGATTATCTGGACGTTGCCCGAAGCATGATCCAGTACCACACCGAAAAGCGGGACATCTACTGCCCCGGCGGTGAGATCTGGGTCACGGAATCCGGCGACGCGGGCGGCGGCGGCACCACATGGGCTTCCACCTATCTGGATGTTTTCCGTACCCTCAACGAGCTGGGGGCATTCTGCACCGTGACCAAAGGCATCATTTTCCACAACACGCTGGCATCCAGCGATTATGGTTTCCTGAGCCACGGCAGCTTCGACCCCCGCCCCAACTACTTTGCCGTGCTGCTGTGGCACCGCCTGATGGGCAACACTGCTTACGACACCGCCGAACCCATCCGGGAGGGTGCCCACGTCTACGCCCACTCCCGCGCCGACGGCAAGCCCGGCAAGGCCTACCTCATCATCAACAACAGCCGAACCGACACCACCACCGTCGCCCTGCCCAAGGACGCCGAGGTGTATCAGCTCTCCGCCGAGACCCTCCGTGCCGAGACCATGCTCTGCAACGGCAAGGCTCTGGTGCTGGGCGAGGGCAACGCTCTGCCGGAGATGGCTCCCGTGGCGGCCAAGGCTGGGGAACTGACCCTGCCCGCAGCCACCTGCACCTTCATCGTGCTGTAATCACAACAGCCCCTCTTTGCGTATCAGAACACCAGCTGCATCAGCAGCACATAGCAGACCGTGCCCCCCGCAATGGAGACGAGGGTCTGGTGCTTCCACTTGTGGAGCGCGATGGTCGCCGCAATGGCGATGGCCTCCGGGATGCCATGGCTCCCCGCGAAGGGGGTTACGCCCTTCAGGCAGTAGACGATGAGCATCCCGAAGATGGCGGCGGGCAGGACGCGGCCCAGATACCGCACCACCTCCGGCGGCTGCTGGTCCTTGGACGAGAAGATCAGAAAGGGCAGAAAGCGGGTGAGCATGGTCGCCGCCGTGCACATCGCCATGGTGATGCCCATTTGCAGTGTGGTCATGAGTGCACCTCCGTTTTGCCGTGGGCGGCTTCAGCCTTCTCAATGGGCTTGCGCAGCGCCAGCAGAAGCACCAAAATGCACGCCATAGCGGGCAGAAGGAAGCTGCCGGAGCCGAACACCACAAGGCAGACCAGCGGCACCAGAATGCCGATGAGGGCGCTGATGTGCTGCGTTTCCTTCTCCCACTGGTTCAGGAAGATGACGACGAACATGGCTGTCATCACGAAGTCCACGCCCTCGGTGCTGAAGGGCAGGACCGAGCCCACCACCGCGCCGACACCCGCGCTGGCGACCCAGTAGATCTGGTCCAGCAGGGTGATGAAGAACATGAACCAGCCCTTATCCACGCCCTCGGGCGGCTCTGCCGAGCAGGTGATGGAGAAGGTCTCGTCGCTCATGGCGAAGATCATGTAGGCGCTGCGCAGGCCGTAGCCGCGGTAGCGCTGCAGCATGGTCAGGCCGTAAAAAAGATGCCGCGCCTGGATCATCAGCGCCATCAGAAACGCCGAAAGGGGTGAGAACGCGCTCAGCAGCAGGCTTGCCAGCACAAATTCCAGCGAGCCGCCGTAGACCACGGTGCCCATGAGCATAGGCATCCAGACGGGCAGACCAAGGCTCTGCACATAGATGCCGTAGCCTATGCCCAGCACGAGATATCCTGCAAACACCGGCACGGTCTGGGGTGCGGCGGCCCGGAAGGCCTGCCACACCACACCGGAGCCAAGTACAGCTTGTATGGTTTTGGATTCTTTCATATACACTAACCCCCTGGATTGGTAGTATAACAGATTTCCGGGATTTTGCAAGAAAAATCCCGGGGCCGGATGTTTCCTGTCAATTTGAAAACTTTTTGTCCGCCACTCGTGGACTTTTGGCGAATCAGGACAAAGTTTTGCCAAAAGACTTGCACTTTGATGCTTTACTGTGGTAAAATCGAAGCGTACTTTCATTTGGAAAGACAAGGGGGAAAAAGTATATGACCAACATCTGCATCATCGCCACCATCATCATCTATCTGGTGGCAATGCTGTTGGTTGGGTTTGCATACAGCAAGTCCAACAACGACAGCACCGATTTCTACCTCGGCGGCCGCAAGATGGGCCCGCTGGTCACGGCCATGAGCGCCGAAGCCAGCGATATGTCCAGCTGGCTGCTGATGGGAATGCCGGGCCTTGCCTACCTCACCGGCATCGCCTCGCCCGGCTGGACCGCCATCGGCCTGGCGCTGGGCACCTGGCTGAACTGGCTCATCGTGGCCCGGCGGCTGCGGCGGTATTCGGCCAATCTGGAAGCCATCACCGTGCCCCAGTTCCTGTCCCTGCGCTTCCACGACCAGCGCAATCTGCTCAACGCACTGGGCGCGGTGATCATCATCGTGTTCTTTGTGCCCTACACGGCTTCGGGCTTTGCCGCCTGCGGAAAGCTGTTCCACAGCCTGTTCGGCGTGGATTACATGGCGGCCATGGTGGTCTCGGCCTGCGTCATCGTGGGCTATACCATCACGGGCGGCTTCCGCGCCGTTACCACCACCGACCTCATCCAATCCATCGTGATGAGTCTGGCCCTTGTGGCTGTGCTGGTGTATGGTATTGGCGCGGCAGGCGGCTGGGATGCCGTTGTGGCCAACGCCCAGAGCCTGCCCGGTTACCTGACCATGATGGCCAGCCACAACGCCGCCGAGGGCACGGCCACCTCGTACAGCCTGCTGGACATCGTCTCCACCATGGCGTGGGGCCTGGGCTACTTCGGAATGCCCCACATCCTGCTCCGCTTCATGGCCATTGGGGACGAGAAGAAGCTGGTGCTCAGCCGCCGCATTGCCACCGTCTGGGTGGTCATCGCCATGGCGGCGTCCATCGTCATCGGCATGGTGGGCCTCGGCATGACCAGGGTCGGTGCGCTGGAATTCCTCAGCGGCTCGTCCAGTGAGACCCTCATCGTCCACATCGCCAGCCTCATCAGCCAGCACGGTGTGCTGGCGGCAGTCCTCGCCGGACTCATCCTTGCAGGCATCCTGGCGGCTACGATGTCCACGGCAGACAGCCAGATGCTGGCCGCTGCGTCCAGCGTGTCCCAGAACATTTTGCAGGAGTTCGGCCACCTCAAACTGAGCGAGAAGCAGAGCCTCTTCGCAGCCCGCCTGACCATCATCTGCGTCAGCGTGGTGGGCGTGGTGCTGGCCCGCGACCCGGATTCCA
>OLOP01002317.1_pt1 | contig 10744 bp, 8 predicted proteins | sample 1672381 | NCBI WGS metagenome assembly OLOP01 (sample SAMEA3136678, study PRJEB25190) | human gut metagenome | biome: human gut; feature: human-associated habitat; material: faeces | place: Austria | collected 2013 | reverse complement strand
GGAGAAGAATCTGTATGCTTACTGTGATGATAATCCAGTGATGTATCGGGATGATGCTGGGATGTTTGTGATTACAGCAGCTCAAGTGGGGCTTGGTGTACTCGGAATGGTAACAAACGTGGCGACATGTTATATTGCGGCAAAGGCAACGGGACAGGAGTTTGGAATTGGAGACTTGGTAATTGCTGCAGTTGCTGGAGCTGTAGGTGGCGCAATAAGAAGTAATTTTTGTGCAACGTTAGCTAGTGCTTTTGCATCGGGAATTGGAACTGTTATATATAGCAAGTTGTGTAAAGAGAGTTGGGAAACAGCGATATGGAAAGGCGGAATGACAGCATTATGTACAGCCGTGAGTGTTAATCTGTTTGTGGGAAAAATAGTAAAACCTACGGTAGTAGAGAAGATAATAACTACTACATTTAGCGTAGGAAATGGACTGGTTACAGCTGGAGCAGTGGCGGCATTACCATATCGAAAGGCAAGTAACAAGAAAAATTATACACAAAATAAAAGGAAGTCAAATCCTGTGGTTAAAAATTATAAAAAAACAGCAAAACAAAAGGAGAGAGCGCGAAAATATTTTATGTTTAAAATGAATCAATTGAGAGAGCGATAAAAGCAATATGTAGACAGGAAGAGCGGAGAAAGATTCGCTCTTCCTGTAAAAAGGTAATCAAAATGGGACAAGAGAAAGATGTATTAATTATAAAATCGGATAAAAAGTGGAAAGACTTTTTTATAGACAGTATATGCGGATTTAGTATTTGTTTGATAGGGTTTGACATATTTTTGCTATATTGTGCAGTGAATATGCCGGATCCTAATAAGGAAGAGGGTAGAGCGATGAGCATTGTGTTTGCGATTGCCTATTCAATAGTGATAATCTTGCGTATTTATCTGCTTTGTCGAAATATAGATCGAGAGTTGATTTTGGACAAAACGGGGGTTTTGGTTAAAACATGGCTTTATAAAAGAAAGTATACATGGGATGAATTTAAAATTAAGCAATTGAGAATAAATGTGGGGGAATATTGTTATGATGAAGCTTTATTTTTGGCAGCATGTAAGCATCAGCCGAGGCAAAGCAGTAATTGTGAACTTTTTCCAATAAGACATCCAATAGGGAGTTTCTGTATTAATTTCAAAATGCATAGACCTATTTTGGCGCATGAAAGAGCTAATTTGTATATAAACGGTGAAATAATGGCGGCAGAGAAGGAAGAGCTGCTTTCCAAATTAAAAGAATGGGGAGTGGATTTTGAAACAGAGCGCCCGAAAAACTTTGATATTTTTCAGGACAAAAAGGGAAGATTACAGTCCAGAAGAAATGGAACTGCCTGGATCTTACTTGCGGCAGCTATTTGGCTTTTACTTTTAGGTTTTATCATATATCCAATCTTTATCTGGAAGAATCTAGTACTGATTGCTATCTTTATTCCATTTTTTATAGCTCTTGTTCCAGTTTATGTGGTAGTCACCAGCAGAAAAAGTTACCGTTTAAAGATGGATGAAAAAGGCTGTATCCGAAAGTTTCTTTTCCTGTCAAAACGTTATTTGTGGAAGGATTTGCGAGTAAAACTGGTTGCATCGGAGGAAAGCCATTGTGGAGAGGGAGTTTTATTCATCAAGAAAAAATCTGGGAATAGCAGTTCTGCAAGTGAAACTTTCAGCTATGCATCTTTGCACCCATACAGCAGTTTTGTGGCAAACTTTGAGGTGTTTGGAAAAATGTACGGAGAGAAGGATGCTCTGCATGAGATTAGTAAAGAGTTGTTTCTGGAAAAAATGAAAGAATGGGGAGTAGAGGTAGAAGGACTGCCGAAAGAAGAATGTTAAATAAAAATACTGCTTAGATATCAGAAAATGATATTCAAGCAGTATTTTTTGTCATATAGCGGAAAAATTTCGCTCGTATAAATTAATCGATCGCTTCCCCTTTTTTATATTTCTCAACTACATGCTGGATACGTTCGCTTGGATCAAGGATGCTGCTGATAGAAGCATCATGGTTCAGTGTATCGATCACCAGTGCGATGTACTTGCTCATGTCGCAGTTGATGTAGTAAGGACGGCTGAGCAGTTCCGGTGTCTGATAGATCAGGTTTGTTGTGAGGATTCCGCTGATCAGTCCTTCTTCGTAAGCCTGGTCGAATTTTTCCATACCGTTTGTGAAAAGTCCGAAGGTTGCAGCAGCGTAGATACGTTTTGCTTTACGCATCTTGAGCTGGCGTGCTACATCGAGGATACTGTCACCTGACGAAATCATATCATCGAGGATGATTACGTCTTTTCCTTCTACGGAAGAGCCAAGGAATTCGTGTGCTACAATCGGGTTACGTCCGTCTACGATGGTTGTGTAGTCACGGCGTTTGTAGAACATACCCATGTCGAGTCCGAGTACGTTGGCAAAGTAGATTGCACGTCCGGTTGCACCTTCATCCGGGCTGATCGCCATCATATGGTCAGCATCGATCTGAAGATCCGGTACATGCTTTAAAAGTCCTTTTACGAACTGGTAAGTCGGACGGATCGTCTCAAATCCGTTCAGCGGGATCGCATTCTGGACACGTGGGTCGTGTGCATCGAAAGTGATGATATTGTCAACACCCATGCGGACAAGCTCCTGCAGACCAAGTGCACAGTCCAGTGATTCACGGCCGCTTCTCTTGTGCTGGCGGCTTTCATACAGGAAAGGCATAATGACGTTCAGACGACGTGCTTTTCCTCCTACAGCGGCGATGACACGCTTCAGGTTCTGGAAATGGTCGTCCGGTGACATATGGTTGGTATTGCCGCTGAGCGAATAAGTCAGGCTGTAGTTGCAGACATCGACCATCAGATAAAGGTCTTTTCCACGTACAGACTCATTGATAATACCTTTGGCTTCACCAGATCCAAAACGTGGTACTTTTGCGTTGATCAGATAGTTCGGCTTTTCGTAGCCGTTGAAAACAAGATTGTCTTTCTGGAAACGAGTCTCTTCCTTTCTCCATTTTACGAGATAGTCATTGACTTTATTTCCCATCTCTTCACAGCCGTCTACAGCAATAATGCCGAGAGAGCCAACTGGAATATTATCCAGAATTCGTTCACTTCGATGTAACATCAGTGTTCCTCCCTGTACATAAGTTTCTTTTGAATGCGGATATCATCACCGGCAAGGCGAAGTATCTTATAATGGTTGCTTATCCGGGAAAATGTACGTTCTGTATAGTTCGTCTTGATTTCCTCCAGAGTAAGATTAGTAGAAATGATCGTGGATTTCCTGTTCAGGATCCGATCATTTAAACACACAAAAAGCTGAGAAACGACAAAGTCTGTATTTCGTTCGGTTCCCAGGTCATCAATGATCAGCAGATCACACTGGTGGATCTGCTCATATAAAAGACAGCTCTCATCATTCCGGGTCAGTGCTTTTTCAAGGAGCGCATCGAAAAATTCAGAGGCAGTCAGGTAAAGAACGGAATGCAGAGAATCCATTACTTCTTTTGCAATGCAGTGACTGAGAAATGTCTTCCCAATACCAGTATTCCCAAAAAGGAGCAGATTACCATGTTCGGTATCAAAATTGTGGATGAAATTCATACATTCCTGATAAGCCCGCGTTGCAAGCTCGCGGGAATTCTGACCGGAAAGCCGGTCTCTATAATTGGATGAATAATAATCAAAATTAAAATGTTCAAAATTTTCCTGTTCGAGAAGCCCTTTTAAGTTGGACTGGGTGTAGAACAGATCAATGATCGCTTTTAAAAAGCAATGGCACTTTTTCGTGCCGACATAGCCGGTATCCTGACAGTCCGGACATTCAAAATGCTGTTCCAGATAGTATTCCGGGAATCCGGCGTCGGAAAGGAGTCGGCGGCGTCTGTCAGAAAGAGACCGGATATCTTCCTTCAAAGAAGCGAGGGCAGTGTCATCGCCTGCGAGCAGCTTTTTCGCCTGATCAAGACTGGCAGAAGAAATAGAGGCATCAATCGATGCAAGCTCCGGAACCTTCTGGCAGGCATGCTCGTAGTGAAGATTCGCGAGGTCACGGCTCTTCGCTCTTTTTTCTTCATATACGCGCATCAGCGCATTGTATTGTGAATTAGTTAACGGCACAGTGTTCCCCTTTCTTAGTTACTGCGTAATAATTTTTTGGTAAGCTCGTCCATATTGTAAGAACGTTCTTCAAAATTACGGAATTTGGAAGGCTGCTGGGCAGAAGGTGTACGGTTTTGCCCCGAAGGAGTTTTCCTCCGGTCTTTTTCCTGCTCAAAGGCAGAATCAAGACGCTCAACATCTGCCAGTGTACGAACGTTGCCCGTCTTCCAGTTTTCGAGAATCTTGTCAGTATATTCAAAACTTGGCTGGTGGATCGCACTGATGGTGCGGTTGCATGCTTCCAGAATGAGATCCAGTTCGAAATTCCCATCCTCCAGCCATTTGCGGATATAATCCAGTTCGGCAGATGCAGGTCCCCGCCCTTTGATGCCAAATGCATTCAGGATAGAATAGCAGGTTTTGTTGTAAAATGCAGAGGAATTACGTGCCTGATCGACGGTTGTAATATGTTCATCTGCCCATGAAAGTGCTACTTTCTGAATGTAATGCATGCTCTTATGTCCGTTCTCCACACAGTATTCGATCAGATACTCGATCAGGTCTGCGGAAAAACCAAGGGAATCATAAAAGTAGGTAATCGCATCAACATCGGTACGGGATAAGGTTTTGCCAAGATATTGTTCAGCAATAAAAAGAATCTGCTTTAATTCTCTTCTTGCAGCAAGGGAACGTCTTGATGCAGGAAGATTCTGACCGGCAGCTTTGTCTGAAACAGTGGTATTTCCATCAGACTGCGCGACCGGAGATTTTTCATGAACGGAAGCAGACTGTGCGGAAGGTGTATGGAAAGCCGCTTTGACAGGTGTCTGATGAGTTGGTGCTTTTCCGATACAGATTCCGGCGAGTTCATTTGTTTCGTCATATTCGAGAGAAAGAATTCCTTCTTTTTCCCAGTATTTGAGTGCACGCAGGATATCGCCTTCGGTATTCTCCAGAAGGTCTGCCATCTGCGGGATATCCGGAAGCTGCTCCGGGATATTCTGATAACGGAGAAGAAGAAGATAGACTTTTACATATTCTCCGTTCGCAGATACCATATAATGATCGATAAAGTCATTCTCCACGATCGTTATGTTATTGTGGGAATGATTGCGCAAAATAAGTGCACTCATAATTTCCGCTTCCTTTCTTTTCTGACTTTGTTCATTATAACATCATCCCAGATTGTAAAAAAGAATTTTCTGACGGAAATTTTTGTTATTACAGATAAAATTTCGCAAATATTGGAGAAAATCAGGCTTTTAACAGGTCTTCCCCAATGGTTACAACATCTCCGGCACCCATTGTGATCAGAAGATCGCCAGGCTGGCAATGGGTGGTGACGAACTCTTCGATGGCTGCAAAGCTTGGCAGATAAGTTGCGTCACATCCATGTTCTTTGACTGCATCTGCAAGCTGTGCAGAAGAGATGCCTAAAGTATCTGTCTCACGCGCTGCATAGATGTCAGCAAGGATTACATGGTCTGCATGTGCGAGTGCTTCAGCAAATTCTGAGAATAATGCTTTTGTACGGGTATAAGTATGTGGCTGGAAAATACACCACAGTTTTTTATGTGGATAATGTGCAGCACTTTTCAGCGTTGCAGCAATCTCTGTCGGATGGTGTGCGTAATCATCAATGATGGTCACTCCGCCGACTTCACCTTTGTATTCAAAACGGCGGTCTGTTCCGTGGAAGGAAGCAAGACCTGTCTGGATCGTCTCCGCAGGAACACCAAGAATATCGGCAACTGCGATTGCCGCAAGTGCGTTATATACGTTGTGCTCACCGCCGACTGCAAGAGCAAGATGGGCAACATTCTGTCCGTTTTTTACGACATCGAAAGAGGCATTGCCCTGTTCGTTATAAGTAATATTGGCTGCACTGTAATCCAGGGAAGCTTCTTTGCCAAAAGTGATAACACGACAGGAAAGATCGGAGGTGATCTCTTCAATTTTATCAATATCTCCGTTGATGACGAGAGTTCCGTTTTCCGGAAGAAGCTTAGCAAAAAGGTGGAAAGAATTACGGATATCGTCCAGGTCTTTAAAAAAGTCCAGGTGATCCGCATCCACATTCAGAATAATACCGATTTTCGGGAAAAAGTGCAGGAAACTGTTGGTATATTCGCATGCTTCCGTAATAAAAAGGTCAGGTCCGCCGACACGGATATTGCCTTCGATCGCTTTCAGGATACCGCCGACAGAGATTGTCGGATCCAGGTCTGCTGCAAGAGCAATATGAGAAAGCATAGAGGTTGTGGTTGTCTTACCGTGTGTACCGGATATAGCAACCGGTGTCTTATAGTTAGTCATAAGCTGACCGAGTAATTCTGCTCTGGATAACATCGGAAGATTCTGACGCTTTGCTTCTGCAAATTCTTCGTTGTCTTCGTGGATCGCTGCGGTATAAACTACAAGGTCGATACCGTCTATAATATTGGAAGCTTTCTGACCGTAAAATACGGTTGCACCATTCTGAGACAGATGATCCGTAAGTGCCGATTCTTTGTTATCGGATCCGGATACTGTGAAGCCTTCTTCAAGAAGGATCTCAGCGAGTCCACTCATACTGATGCCGCCAATTCCGATGAAGTGGATATGGCAAGGCTGATTAAAATCAATTTTATACATAATGACACTTCCTGTTCTGTGAATTTGTTTCATAGTATTTGACTTACGTGCATAATTATAACATAGATAGGTCAAAAACCAAACCTTTTCTTTTTGTGATATTTCTATAAAAAAGATAGGTAAACAGAAATATTTTTGTAAAATATGTTCACTATATGTATGTAATATGTTATAATGAAAAAACCAGAATTACTGAGAAGGGGTGAAGACATGATAAAAAAGGAAATGATAGCAATGCTATTGGCAGGAGGACAGGGCAGCAGACTTGGCGTCCTGACTGCAAAAGTTGCTAAACCGGCTGTTGCATTTGGCGGCAAATACAGGATCATTGATTTTCCGCTGAGTAACTGTATCAACTCAGGAATCGATACAGTCGGTGTCCTGACCCAGTATCAACCACTCAGGCTTAATACACATATTGGAATTGGTATTCCGTGGGATCTGGACCGGAATATCGGAGGGGTGTCAATTCTTCCGCCGTATGAGAAGAGTACAAGCAGCGAATGGTATACAGGAACGGCGAATGCAATTTATCAGAATTTGGAGTATATGGAGACATTTAATCCGGATTATGTACTGATCTTATCAGGAGATCATATTTACAAGATGGATTACGAGGTCATGTTGGATTTTCACAAGGAGAATCATGCAGATGTGACGATCGCGGCAATGCCGGTTCCGATCGAAGAAGCAAGTCGTTTCGGAATCGTAATTACCGATGAAGACAAGAGAATCACCGAGTTTGAGGAGAAGCCGGCGAATCCGCGGAGCAATCTTGCGTCCATGGGAATTTATATTTTTAGCTGGCCGGTGCTCAAAGAGGCACTGATCAAGATGAAAGATCAGCCGGGATGTGATTTCGGAAAGCATATCATTCCGTACTGTCATGAAAAGAAGCAGAGACTGTTTGCATATGAATATAATGGTTACTGGAAGGATGTCGGTACATTGAGTTCTTACTGGGAAGCTAATATGGAACTGATCGACATTATTCCTGAATTTAATCTTTATGAGGAATTCTGGAAAATTTATACGAATAATTCAATTATACCGCCACAGTATATCTCAAAAGAAGCTGTGATCGACAGAAGCATCATTGGCGACGGAGCTGAGATATACGGCGAGATACATAACTGTGTGATCGGCGCAGGTGTTGTTGTTGGACAAGGCTGCGTGATCCGGGATTCGATCATCATGCAGGATGTTGCGATAGGAAATGACTGTGTGATCGACAAAGCGATCATTGCGGAGAATGTTAAGGTTGGAGATAATGTAACCCTTGGAATCGGCAATGAAGCACCGAACAAGCTCAGGTCTGATATCTACAATTCCGGACTGGTTACGATCGGTGAGAATTCTGTGATTCCGGCAGGAGTACAGATTGGAAAGAATACTGCGATCAGCGGTATTACCGTGAAGGAGGATTATGTACAGGGTGCTCTTGAAAGCGGCGGAGTATTGATAAAGGCGGGTGACAGATCATGAGAGCAGTTGGAATCATTTTAGCAGGCGGTAACAACAACAAGATGCGGGAGCTTACACAGAGGCGTGCAGTGGCAGCGATGCCGATCGCAGGAAGCTACCGGGCAATTGATTTTGCACTCAGCAATATGTCCAATTCGCACATCCAGAAGGTAGCAGTACTTACTCAGTATAATGCACGTTCACTGAATGAACATCTGAATTCTTCCAAGTGGTGGGATTTCGGACGTAAGCAGGGTGGTCTTTATGTATTTACACCGACGATCACCGCAGATAATGGCTACTGGTATCGTGGAACGGCAGATGCGATCTATCAGAACCTGGAGTTCCTGAAGAGGTGCCATGAACCTTATGTGATCATCACATCCGGTGATGCGGTTTACAAGATGGATTATAACAAAGTACTGGAATACCACATTGCCAAGAAAGCAGATATCACTGTGGTATGCCGGGATCTGGATCAGGGCGAGGATGCAACCCGTTTTGGCATTCTGAAGATGAATGAGAATATGCGGATCGAAGATTTTGAGGAAAAACCGATGGTGGCAAATTCCAACACGATTTCCACAGGAATCTATATCATCCGCAGACGTCAGCTGATCGATCTGATCGAGCATTCAGCTGAGGAAGACAGATATGATTTTGTAACGGATATCCTGATCAGATACAAGAATCTGAAAAAGATATACGGTTATAAGATAAAAGACTACTGGAGCAATATTTCCACGGTCGATGCCTATTATAAGACAAACATGGATTTCCTCAAACCGGAAGTCCGGAACTATTTCTTTAAGCAGCTTCCAAGTATTTATTCCAAGGTGACAGATCTGCCTCCGGCAAAATATAATCCGGGTGCCCAGGTGAAGAACAGTCTGGTGGCCAGTGGATGTATTATCAATGGTACAGTTGAGAATTCTGTTCTTTTTAAAGATGTCTTTGTGGGAAATAATTGTGTGATCAAGAATTCTGTTATTCTGAATAATGTATATCTGGGAGACAATACACATATTGAAAACTGTATTGTGGAAAGCAGAGACACGATCCGTGCCAACTCCTATTACTGTGGTGAGGGAGAAGTAAAAATCGTTGTAGAGAAAAACGATCGTTATGTATTGTAAATCAGATTTAACCGAATCAAGTAGCGAAGCGGATGATTTTATCCGATTGCCTAATGAAAGAAAAACCGTCAGAAATGTCTGGCAGATTGAAAGGAGCAAGTAAACATTATGAATATCACTGATGTGCGTGTGAGGAAGGTAGCAAAAGAAGGAAAGATGAAGGCCGTTGTGTCTATTACCATAGATGATGAGTTTGTGGTACATGATATTAAGGTGATTGAGGGCGAAAAAGGCCTGTTTATTGCTATGCCAAGCCGAAAGGCAGCAGATGGAGAATACAGGGACATTGCCCATCCGATTAATTCCGGAACCCGTGACCGGATTCAGACTATCATTCTGAACAAATATCAGGAAGCTATACTGGCTGAGCCGGAAGAGGAAGCTGTTGCTGCAGAGGAATAAATAAAAGAATAATTGCTTTGGAAAGACTGTTGTGAGGAGATGAAATATCAATCACAGCAGTCTTTTTATGCATCAAATATTACATATTTGTTACAAAAATTAAGGAAAAGTGTTGATTTTTTTACGGTTTATGTTATACTTACCTTCAGAAAAACTTGAAAGGTGATTTGTTTATGAAAAAAAAGATTATTTCATTGCTGTTGGCAGGGCTGTTTGTTCTTTCTAATATAACAGTTACATATGCCACAGAAGGTGAAATTGCAGATATGCAGGCACAGAAACAGCAGGCAGAGGCAGGACTTGCCCAGGCTCAGGCTGATATCAGTGCAATGGAAGGCAAGAAACAGGAGCTGGAGGATTATCTTTCAGATTTGAATGCGCAGTATGAGGAGCTTACCAATGTGATCTCTGATCTGAGCGTTCAGGCAGGCGAAAAAGAAAACCAGTTAAAAGATATTCAGAAGAAATTAAAGAAAGCCCAGAAAGCTTCTGATAAGCAGTATGAAGATATGAAGCTGCGTATTCAGTATATGTATGAAAATGGAGGAACTACAGCACTGCAGACACTGCTTTCTTCCAAAGATCTGGCAGAATTTCTCAATACTGCAGAGAGTGTTTCAAAGATTTCCCAGTATGACAGAAATATGCTTGAGAAATATGAGAATCTTCAGGAGACTATTAAGGAGCAGAAAACGGCAGCCCAGGAAGAGAAAACAGCCATTGACAGTCTTCTTGCGGAGCGTTCCGCTAAACAGCAGGAAGTGCAGGAGCTGGCTGCAAGCACCAGTGATAGTATTTCTTCTTATATCGCACAGATCAGTGCCAGTCAGGAGGAGGCAGCAGCACTGACAGCTCAGATCAACAGTGCAGACAATAGTATTGCACAGCTGATCCAGCAGGCAGAGGCGGAAAAAGCAGCCCAGGAAAGAGCTGAGGCAGAAGCGGCAGCTGCGGAGGAAGCTTCCGGTGAGGAGGATACCACTGAAGAAGATGCTGCAGAAGATACAGCGGGTTATGAGGAAGAT
>OLOP01002311.1_pt1 | contig 10763 bp, 7 predicted proteins | sample 1672381 | NCBI WGS metagenome assembly OLOP01 (sample SAMEA3136678, study PRJEB25190) | human gut metagenome | biome: human gut; feature: human-associated habitat; material: faeces | place: Austria | collected 2013 | reverse complement strand
TACATAGTGCCAACCCGTCCCAAGCCCTTTTGGGGGCAGTTTTGGGGGCAAATCTGCAAGACAGATTCTCATACGCACCAATCAAATAAATGCGCAGCTTTTGTCTCATTGAGAAAAGCAGATACCAGTATCACAGAGTTCCCACGCAGGAAAAGCCCAACGAACCAATATATAAGTTTTACTCTCCAGCAAGAAGTTGCACGCAAGCACTACTCCACGCAATCACCGCACACTGCCCCTGTCACCGCGAGAAACGCCCCTGTTTGGGCGCATTCACATCGCATCGTCGCGATACTCGTCCAGCTATATACCGCCCCAAATTCCCCGCTTCTGAGGCTTTTTGCCCAAGAACGGCTTTTCCTGTGCAGGCGTTGCCCGGACGTTTTTCACCTGCACAAATAAGTAACCAAATAAATAGAATACTAAAAAAGAAAATAATGTTCACTACATTGGCCGCGGCTTCAGTGGGCATTGGGAAGTTGAAAACCAATAAAAAAGCAGCAGGAAACCGATTAAGGCTTCCTGCTGCTTTATTTTCCAAAGGGCAGTTTAGTTTTTCTTCTGCTCACCCTCCGGGAAGATGATCTTATAGATTGGGAAATAAATCACCATCTGCACACCACCGTTGATGACGGTGATGAGGACGTTGTACAGCGCAGGCGGGAAGAACTGCTTACACAGCGGCACATAAATGCCCATCAAAAAGCTGCACACGATGGTGATGAGTACGAACGCCACCACGTACCACGCGATCTGATACCACACGTTGCCATTCGACTTAAACGTGATATTACGCTGCATCGGGAAATTGACGCACTGCGCCAGAAACAGCGTGATGGCAAACGCCGCGAAGTAGCCCATCCCGCCGGTAGCGTCGCCGGTGACTGGGTAGTTGAACACATAGGTATCCACCGGACCGAGGTTCAGATGAATCAGCTGGCAGGGGATGCTGCACCAGTCGGTCAGGTTGTAGAACAGCCCCGGCAAAAAGGTCAGCAGCAGATATTGCAGCACCGTGACAAACAGCGAAAAGGCGTAGAATTTCACAAACTGTGCCACGAGCTTATGCTTTTGGGAAAAGTTTGTCCACCAATTTTTTATCGTTTCCATAGCTCACCTCATGCTTGCGCAGGCACGGTCAGCTCCGCACTGTATTCGCCGTCGGAAGCAGCAATCGTCATGGCGTCGCCGTCCCCCATGCGGACTATGGCAAGAGCCTCGCCGTAGTAGGTATCGGTTTCGCTGTCCAGATAGCTGTGCTTGTTGAAAGGGCAGGCACTGCCCAGCCCCACCAACGTGCCGCCGCGCACCTGTACCTGAATATTGCCGCGCGCCAGCGGCTTGGTGATGCCGTTTTCATCGGTGTAGCGCAGACGGACGTAGCACAGATGCCCCGTTTGTGCAGCAGGTTCTTCGGCATCCAGCGTCAGGCGGGTCGTGCCGCCGGCACTCTGCAGTTTGCAACGACCAATTTCGTGATCGGCATCGTCATAGCTGACGGCTTCCAGCGTGCCACTCTCGTAGAGAATGCTGAACCTCGCCAGGCAATCATTTTTCAGCGTTTTACTGCCCACCGTGTGACCATTCAGCACCAACTCCACACGGGCGGCGCGGGCGTAGACCTCCACGTTGGCCTTGCGCCCCTCGCAGCCGGTCCAGCTCCAGCTGGGCATGGCATTCGTCATCTTCCACGCACTGGGGCTGTGGCGGTCTCCGGTATGGTTGACCGGGCAGACGGCGATATAGGGGCCGTTGTCAGCTTCCAACGCCACGCGGGTATAAAGGGCTTCGCCCAGCGGCTTGCCGGTCAGGTCGATGCGCCCCGAACCCGCCGACACCCAGCCCAGACCGCCGTCGAAGGTCTCGGCGTAGTCGGCGTACTCCCACGAGCCGACCATAACTTCGCCCAGGTAGTCCATGCCCGCCCAGACAAAGTCGCCCACTAAGCGTGGCTCCTGTTTGGCCAGCTCGCGGAATTTATAAGCATCGTTGCAGAAGGTCTCGCTGCCCAAAATCAACCGCTGCGGGTACTTTTTCAGGTCGTGCTTATAGCGGTAGATGCCGTAGTTGTAGCCCGCAATGTCCATGTTGGCAAAGGCGTCACGGGTCTTGACGTCGCAGCCGTGCAGGGTCGCGCCGCGCTTCATGAACTCATCGCCCAGCAGCCCCGCCAGATTGTTGAAGAACTGACTGCCGACTGCCTTTTTCTTGGCGGCCTTCTCGCCGCGCTGCTTGGCTTTTTCGGCACGCTCGGCTTCTTTTTTTGCCTTTTCGTCGCTGTACACGCCGAAGCCGATGGAGCTTAAAAAGTTGAAGAAGATGTTCACACCGCAGGTCACCGGGCGGGAATCGTCCAGCCCGTGCAGGAAGTCGGTCATCTCCTTCGTCAGGGCGATGCCGCGCTTCTGGGCAGTCTCGCTGACCTCGTTGCCGGTGGAGTAGAGCACCACGCAGGGGTGGTTGTAGTCTTTTTCCACCATGTCGGTCAGATCCTGACGCCACCAGTCGTTGAAATAATCCACGTAGTCATGCTCGGTTTTGTGGATGTACCAATGGTCGATGTACTCGTCCATGACAAGCATGCCCTGCCGGTCACACTCGGCCAGCAGCGCCTTGGAGCAGGGGTTGTGCGCTGAGCGAATGGCGTTGTAGCCGTTCTCTTTCAACAGGCGTACCTTGCGCGCCACGGCGTCGGGGTCACAAACTGCGCCCAACAGACCATTATCGTGGTGGATGCACGCGCCCTGGATGATGTACCGCTTGCCGTTGAGCAGGAAACCGTCCGTACCCCACTCAACCTTGCGAACACCGAACGTCTCGGTTACCACATCATCGGCAAAGTTAACGCGGCAGGTGTACAGGTTTGGCGTTTCAGGTGTCCAAAGGCGGGCGTTATCAAGGGTCAGGGTAAATACGGCCTCGCCGTTGCTCTCCTGCTGCACGGCGGGCAGGTCGTCCACCATCAGGCGTACCGTGCCGGGGGCGGTGGTCTTTACGCGCACCTCCACGACGGCGGGGTCAAGCGACAGGGTGCGGATTTTAACGCCGTTCAGTGCGATATGCGCGTCCCTTGCCGTCCAAAGCTGCACCGGGCGGTAGATGCCCGCGCCGGAATACCATCGGCTATTGGGCTGGTCGGCGTTGCGGGCAATGACACGCAACTCGTTCTCCCCTGCGTGCAGATACGGCGCACAATCAACATAAAAGTTGGTGTAGCCGTAGGGGCGGAACGCTGCCTTTTGACCGTTGAGCCAGACCTCGGCATTATGGTAGACGCCCTCAAACTCCAGAATGTGGGTGTCTGCCAGCTCGTTTTCCGGCACGGTCAGGGTGCGCTGGTATTCGTAGTCGTGTCCCTCGTACCAGCCGGTATTGGTGCCGCCCGCGCTCAGGGCGGTGCGGGGTTCAGCCAGCATGGCATCATGGGGCAGGGTCACCGTTTTGCCGGGTGCGGTATCGCCCAGATGGCGGCACGTCCAGCCGGTGAGAAGTGGGGTTGGTTTCATTGTATGTTCCTCTTACATAGTCTGTTTTACAGAAATCACGCAGATGCCAACAAAAGGGCTTCCTCCTGGCAGAAACCCGTTGTAGAGGAAACCCTTTTATTGGAGATGCGGCTTTATTCTACGAACACTTTTTGCAGGAAATTATACAAAGCGATATGCCAATTATCTGCTGAATGGTGGCGCAGAGGATAGACAGCAAATGTCGTATTCACGCCGCTTTGCAGTCGGGGTTCGACTGCAAGCAAATTGTTGTAATCCTCGATCTGACCAGGCAGTGCAAAATCGTAGCTGCCTCCGCAAGCGTAAAGATATTTGATGGGAAGCCGTGCAAACTCATCAGACTGGATAGCCGCCCGGAATTCATCCGCAGTGGTTCTGCTGCCGCTGAAAGTTCCGAACCATGCAAAGTAATCCAGCGCCTGGCACACGGCAGAATGGTTCGTCGTTACTGCGCCGCGGGAAAGACCCGCAAAGGCACGATGCTCACGGCTGGCAGCGAAACCTGCATCGTCGCAGGTTTCCGCATAGGTCGAATACTGCGCTTCCACCGCAGGCATGAGATCGTTTCGCAATTCCTTGGCAAAGGAGTAAGTCAAGGGATCCAAACCGTCTTTGCAGTCATCTTCCACATAGAAAGTCGGGGTGACAACGATAAGCGGTTCAATTACCTGCTGCTCAATCATCTGATCCAGCATGGTTTTGTTCTCAGGATGCGCCAAAAGCCAGTAGTCTTCATTGTCGCCGGTGCCGTGCATCAGGTATAGAATGTTGTACTGCTTTTCCGGGTCATATCCGTAGGGCAGGTATACGCATGCCTGTTTTTCAACGGTTCTTTCATCGGTAGCGTAGGCTTTCGTCTTGTAGCTTATATGCTCTACGATTCCGGGATGTTCACATTCCTGCTCGTATGTCTGCGGAACGGCCCATACGGTTTGCCCGGCGCGGTCTGCCGTGCGCGCTGCATCATAGCTGACTTTGCACACGACCATGCAGCCGGCGGTCAGCACCAGCGGCAACGTCAGAAACACCCACCAATGCGGCGCGGCCTGCTTTATATGACGCAGCGCCAGCACAATGCCACCCAGCGCCCAAAGAATCGCAACGCCTGCTTGCAGGAAGAAGCCGATATGGAACAGCGTTGTTTCCAGGTAATTCGTCCATGTTCCCAGCCAGCCGACTGCAAGGCCGACCGGCAGCATCAGAATCGGCAGCTTGCCCTTCCACGCTGCAAAAGCAAAGCTTACAAGGATAAGTTCTGTCACCACCATATAAAGCAACGGCTGAAGCATTCCCAACGCAGCGTAACGCAGCAGGTCAATGACGGCGATTCCGGTGATCAGCGCAAAGGCACATAGGTCTATATGTTTTTTTGCCGTATTCCAAACCTTTCGCAGCAAGGTATACACCCTTTCTTATTTTTTGCCCCACACGGTAGACACTGCCGCGCAGATCATGCAGATGACCAGCAGGACCGCACTTGCAATCCAGGAAGTACTTAAACCATCCATATTGATCTTCGACAGAATGTCACCGATCTCATCAAAGGCAAGATTGATGAACATAGCCACGCTGACGAGTGCTGCGGCAAATGGAGGATACTCGAAATATTTAGGAGCCTTGTCGGATGCGACAAAGAGTTCCAGCAATGCGCCAATCGCCAAAAGAGCAATGATAATAGGCGAATTTTCTTTTGCCTTAGCCAGCGCATACACAATGGCAGTAGCTGCCATTCCGACCGCAGTAATCGTGTGCAGAAGGGAGGATTTTTTGAAGAATGTATTCATCTTAGCACCTCACAGCGTTTCTTTACGTTTGGAATTTTTGACCACAAAGAATGCGGCAACGGCATCTGCAATAGCCAGCACAGCAATCAGCGCATAGGCAAGCTTTTCCCAGTAAGGTGTAACCGAAACGACATGTGCCGTTGCAGAAAGTCCGTTGATACCGTTGCTGTTTGCTACATTGTACAGGATGACGTGGCAGGCTTCTCGCATATTGGCAAGCAGTTTCGCATCTTTGGGCACCTTATCAACCATATAGCCGTAGAATACACTGCCGGAAGTCGCCCACATCGTGTTGCCGCCTTCCAGACCGCCCACAACGCTCTGCATCGTAGTGTTGATTGCAATATCGGTATCCAGGATTGCGGTAGAGCCCCACTCTGTGCGAACAACGTCTTTCTGTAATCCGCTGTGTGCCCCGGCCCAGGTGCAACCAATGCGGTTGAATGCGCCCATGGAACCCTTGACCTTTCCTTCGGTGAAAGGTTTCTCGAAGGCTTTCAGATAGATTTCGCGGATAGCCTGCTCGTTAGAGAAGGTGCAGATGCCCTGACGGTTGGTTTCCTGATCGTTCAGTGCAAAATGCTTGATGTAGCAGATAACGCCGTGATTCTGCAGGCCTTCCACTTCCTGCGTGGCAAGTTCACCAGAAAGGAAGCCATCCTCGGAATAATACTCAAAGTTACGGCCGGCATACGGTGTGCGATGGATATTGACAGCCGGCGTATAAGCGCCTACCGTTTCAGTACGGTACCAGTCCTCACCCATTGCGGTGCCAACTTCATACATCAGGTCACGGTTAAACGAGCAAGCGCGGAGAACTTCACCGCAGAAGCCAGTAGCACTTGTGCCATCCTCCACATATGTGCGGAGCTGGTTGCCCTGCGGACCGTCCTTCATGAACATGGCCGGATACGCAATGGACGGAATGGTAGACAGCGCCGAGCCGGTGACAATGCGGGTCATCTCCTCGGTGGTAAGCTGGTTCAGGAGCTTATCCCAAGTTTCCGTGTCATCGAAAGGAACGCCGTACATTTTTGCCAGCGTCATCTGGTTGTCCTGACCGGTAATGATAGCGGAAGTATCGCTGCTGCCCGGCTCATAGCTGCCTTCTGCGTCAATGGCCGCCATCATATCCGCCGTGGCCGTCAGGTCAGTATAGCTTTCGGGGAAGGTGCTCCAGTCGCTGCGGGTCAAATAATCCGTATCCTCCCCATAATATTCCAGACTTGCATCATCGAAACGGTTGGTTACTTCGTCCCCGCTGTAAGAAACATTCAGCAGGGTTTTCTTGGCATTGTTCCAGAGATAAACTTTCTCTGCATCACCTTCGGCATCCATGCCATCCTCAACCGTCTTGCCCTGTGCAGCCAGAATATTATTCAGTGCATCATGGGCGCTGTTGCCAATAGCGAAGTGGTAGTCACCGGCATCCAGCACATAGGTCTTGTCGGTCCGGTAATCGTAAGAAGAGAACTCTTTCTTCGGCACTGTGATCGTGACCGTCTCAGACTGACCAGGTTCAAGGATATCCGTCTTGTCAAAGCCAACAAGCTGTACGGCGGATTTCTCAATGCCGCCGCAGGTATACGGCTGCTGTGCGTAAAGTTCCACGACGTTTTTGCCCGCAGCAGTGCCGTTGTTCGTAACTTTGACCTGCATTTCCAGCTCATCATCACTCATCTTGGAAGAAACAACTTCCTGCGCAAACGGAAGCCCATCCTCAGCGCCATAGCTCAGACCGTAGCCGAAGGGATAGCAGACTTCATTGTCATAATTCCACGTATCGCCTACGAAAGCACCCGCAGAGGACAGCGCGTTCGTACCGGCGGGATTCGTCACACCATCGGAATAACGCGTCTCATAATAACGATAGCCGACGTAGATGCCTTCGCGGTACACAACATACTTTGTGCCGTTGTTTGCTTCGCCGATAGAAGAGTTTATTTCATCGGCATTCGTGAAAGTGAAATCGCCAAAGTTCTGCATAGCGGGGGAAGAGAAGGAATCCGCCGCATAGGTATCGGACAGGCGACCGGAGGGGTTCACTTCGCCGTCAAGTACTTTAGCAACCGCACGCGAACCACTCTGCCCAACACCGCCGATCCAGAGGCAGGCATCAATCCCATACTCTTCCTGATCGACCCAGCTCAATTCCATCGCGTTGGAAGTGTTGATCACGGCAATGATCTTATCAAAAGCACCGCTGTTCTTGATTTCCTTCAGCAGAGCTTCTTCCGCAGGCTGCAAAGCGAGGTACTTTTCGCCGTCGCCAAATGCACCGGTCGGCATATCCGAAGCCTCACCGCCTACGCGGGAGAATACCACAATGGCCGCATCATTATAGTCTATGTACGACTGCTTGACCTCATCGGTGTATTCACTTACCGGAACTTCTGCCGTATAGATATCCTCCGGCTTGGCACCCATATAGCCGCCGTTGCTGCGGACATAGCCGTCTTTTCCATCGTAGGTTTTATAGAAATCCCAAATTGTACTGTTGATAGTAAAGCGCCCATCGTCCTCCATCGCCGACTTAAGATCAACCACATAGTCTGTGTTGATATTACCTGCGCCGGTGCCACCGAGAACCAGATCAACAGAAGAACGGCCAAACAATGTCACTTTGGAGCCTTTAGCAAGCGGTAGCGTCTGATTCTGGTTTTTCAGCAGAACAATACCCTCGCTGGCCACATCTTCAACCAACTGGTCAGCGGCTTTCTTCCACTCATCCAGGGACATGCCGTTGTCAGTGCTGGCCTGAAGCGGTTCTGCATTCGCTTTATCAATGGTTTTGTACATGGTACCGCCAATCGTGTTGCAAACCAGCGATCTGTATGAGGTCGCGCCGCAGGTTGTGCCGATGGCTACTGCCAGCAGCACACTGAGCGATGCAGTGGCAATGCGTGCTGCTTTCGGTGATGAATCACGTTTTTTCATGTTCTCCTCCTGTCATTTGTAGGGAGCCACTCGGCTCCCTTTCGATGACAAAACCATACCACATCTCGTTCTTTTTGTGGGAGATTCGTACGTCAACCGTTGCTTTTGCAGCGCAAACGGTACGCACTATTGTCGTTTTTAACAATTGAATGCCGGGGCGCTTTGTGCAGGTTGCTTAAAGCAAAAAAACAGCCCACCAAAATGGGCTGTCTGGGTTATTTCTGCTTGATGGGAAACAGCACCTTTAATGTGAACTGGTTCTCCTGGGTGGTGATCTCGGCGGTGCCGCCGTATTTTTCGGCGGTGTCGTAGATGCTCTTTAGACCGTAGCCGTGGTAGCGGGCGTCGGTCTTGGTCGTTTTTGGCAGGTTGCCGTCCGCTTGGAAGGCACCGTCGTAGGTGTTTTCGACCCGGACCCACAAAAAGCTCTTTTGCCGTGCCACCACCAGATGGATCAGTCGCTGCTCGCTGTCGGGCAGCTTTTCTACACTCTCGATGGCGTTGTCCAGCGCATTGCCGAACAGCGAACACAGGTCCATCGTATCCATAAAATCCAGCGCCGCACCGTCTGCCACGCAGGTCAGCGTGATGCCGTGCTGCTGGCAGTACAGGCTTTTGCTGGTCAGGATCGTGTCCAACACCTCGTTGCCGGTCTTGTTCTGCGCCTCATAGCTGCGGATCTCCTGCTCCATCGCGTCGAGATAGTGGGCCTTTTCCTCTGAGGTCTCGCTGCGCAGCACGGCGATCTGATGCTTGAGGTCGTGATATTTTTTATTGATAAGGTCAATGCTGTCCTGCGCCGAGCGGTACTGTGCGTACTGCGCCTGCAAGACGTTCTGCAAAGCGTCGCGCTCCTTTTTGCGGCGGTACTCCACCAGCTGCATGTGGTGCGCAAACAGAATGGCCATGCCGCCCAGGTCTACCAGCGTGCGGATGTTGTAAATTTCCGCCGTCATCTTGCCGGAAAACGGCGTGTCCGGGCTGACATAGCTCAGGTTGCTGGCGGCATAGACCGCCACACCGATGAACAGCGTACTGAGAAATTCCTTTTTGTGGACATGCAGAGGCGAGGCAATATCGTTATAATTGCGTTCCAGCGCGAACACCGCGCCATACACTGCGGCATAGACGACTGCCAAAATGCACACACGCACACCCGCGCCCGGCGTGCCCTGCCGCCCTGCCATATAGTAGTAAAGCTGCCATTCCAGTGAGGCCGCCAGTTCTCCTAAAATAAACGCGCGGACACAATAATACCCCGCGCACCGGGCGGGCACATCGGCCTGCATTCGGATGTACAGATACATGATCAAGATGGATACCGCAATGCAGGGCAGAAACCAGAATTGCGGCACCTGCCCCGTTGCCTGCATAAAGACGCCGAGCAGCAGCAAAAACACCGCGTGGATCGCATACCGCCGCCAGCCCACCGTGCGTTTGGGCAGGAAGAACAGATATAAAAGGCAGGCCAGCCAGTCCGCCAGCGCGGTATACAGGCGGGGGATGTTGCCCAGAACTTCCGTTCCCATCAGATGGTTTCCCCCATGTAGTGGTTGAGCGCCGCCAAAAACGCCTTGCGCTTGGCGCGGCTGATCTGCACCCGATCGCCGTTGACGATGGCGTCCTCGTCCTGGATGCCGTCAACGTGCTCCAAATTGACAAGGTACGCCTTGCTGCTGCGGAAGAAATTCTCCGGCGGCAGCTTCTGCTCCACATCGCGCATGGAGCCGGTGGAATGCACCTCGCCCTGCTTAGTGTGGAACAGCAGGTCGTGGTCGCAAATTTCTACATAATAAATGTCGGAGGCGTCGAGCTTCTGCACGCCGCCCGCGCAGGGCACCGTGAGGAAATGCTTCTGGCGGCGTCCCAGCAGCTCCCGCACATGGTTCATCCGCTGGCAGAAAGCGTAATAACTCAGCGGCTTTAAGATATAGTCCAGCGCCTGCACCGCGTACCCCTTGATGGCATACTGCGGCGAGTTGGTGATGAAGATGATAAGCACCTCCGGGTCGGCGCGGCGGATCTCCTCGGCTGCTGACATACCATCCATAAAGGTCATCTCGATGTCCATCAAAATCAGGTCATAGCCGCCCTTATAGCCCAGCGCGATCTCGTCACCATCTGAAAAATGTGTGATTTGAAAATGGCAGTTTTTCTCCTGCTGGTATTTTTCCAGATACGAGTCCAGCACTGCCCGATCCTGTGCGCTGTCCTCGACTACTGCGATGTGGTTCACGATGTGTTCTCCTTTTGGGGGCAAACAAATGAGTTTATGTGCCGACGGTTAAACCGTTTGCTTTTCATGGGTATAGGCTTTATCTAATAAGTATTATACAGATTATTTTCCGAATTTTCAATAAATCATTGTGCTGCTTATCCGCCTTGTATACACTTGACAGGTAGAAGCATATACCTCTATCCCTAGGAGTGAATCAGAACCGATTCACTTTTTCGAGTCAAGATTTTTGGATGAATCAGAAGTGATTCACTCTTGAGAGCATATACGAATTTGTGCGGGTATCGGGTTTGTTTGTCA
>OLOP01002304.1_pt1 | contig 10783 bp, 6 predicted proteins | sample 1672381 | NCBI WGS metagenome assembly OLOP01 (sample SAMEA3136678, study PRJEB25190) | human gut metagenome | biome: human gut; feature: human-associated habitat; material: faeces | place: Austria | collected 2013 | reverse complement strand
ATTGAACATTGTTTTAAAAGATATATTGGATTCAACTTTATTGGATGTAAATAGTGCCACATATGCTGTTGATGGTGTAAACAAAGGTTCATGGACTGGAAGCATAGATTTAGGTAATATGCTTACTGGTACTGCTGTTACTGTTGATATTTGGGCTAAAGTATTGAGTTCTGCTGATAGGGATGTTTTCAATTTGGTTAATGTTACTAGTGATGAGCATCCTGAAGGAAACATTTCCAATACTACTGTTCATGTGAGGATTGTTGATTTGGCTGTTGATAAGCTGGTAAATGATTCTGTTCCTAAGTATTTGGATATGATTGAGTATACTATTATTGTTGTTAATAATGGTCCTGATAAGTCATTTAATGTTACTGTTGGTGATTTGTTGCCTGATGGTGTTAAATTCATTAGTTCTAATGGTCAGTACAATCCAGATACTGGTGTTTGGTTTGTTGGTGATTTAGATGCTAATGAAAGTGTAACTTTAAAGATTGTTGTTCAGGTTATTAAGGTTGGAAATATTACTAATAATGTTAATGTTACTGGTACTGGTCATGATAGTAATTTAACTAATAATAATGCTTCTGTTAGTGTTAATGTTCCAGATTCAGTATTGTTAAACATTGTAAAAGTTGCAAATTCAACAATAATTGTTGCTGGTGAAAATGTTGGATATACTGTTACTGTTACTAATCATGGTCCTTCTGTAGCTACTGATGTTGTTCTAAAAGATATATTCAACAGTAATGAATTGCTTAACTTACAATATTCATTAAACGGTAAAGATTGGTTAGATTACAATGAATCTATTAATTTAGGTAATATTGATGCTGGTGCTAACATAACAGTTTACTTTAGGGCTAAAGTTAATGGTTCTGTTCGTGGTGATGTTTTAAACACTGTTAATATTACTACCAATGTTGATGATGCTAGAGGTAACTTTACAGATAATGAAACAATCAATGTAATAGCTGATACTACTTTGGTTGTAGTTAAGGATGCTGAAATTAAGGAGTTAAATCCTGGTGATACAGTTCATTTCATTGTTACTGTTATTGTTGGCGGATCTTCAGATTCATTGAATGTAAACTTAAGAGATATTTTGGATAAGAACGATCTGATATAACAAGAATTTTTATTCCGATATCTTCCGGATGAAATAATGATTCAGAATCGCAAAAGGCAGATACACCACTTAAGGTATATCTGCCTTTTTATATCACCATACTTCATAAGTATCTGCCAATTTCCAAAGGAAAAAGTCTGTGATATCCCCTTCTATGCCATGCGCACATAGATCTTTTTCACCGGCTGATACAGAATCGCAATTGCGATCACCATAAATACTGCATTGATCACAGTCGCCGGAAGTGATGTGAATGCTGCCACTGCAGCTGCTGCAAATCCACTTCCTACCATCATCATTGCGATCGTGCTCATAGTAAATTCCATGATTACGTTGATACATCCATAGATAAATGCGCAGACAACTGCTGCTCCGTATTCTTTCTTCTTGTCTCCGTCTGCTTTCTTCTTAAGCATCATGAAAAGTGCTCCGACGATCAGACATTTTACTGCTGTCTCCACAAATGTCTTCGGCGCATCCTGCATGTAACCATTCAGCATATCAAAGATTGTAAGTCCAAGTGTCCCTGATACAGCTCCTCTCTTGCCACCCTGAAGTAATAGTCCCATTACGACAAATATATGTCCAAAATGGAGAAATGGTGTTCCGACTGCTGCCGGAAGTGGAATCCTAAACGACTGAATTCCAAGAAATGTAATTGCGGTAAAGAATGCCGTGATCACAAGGTTCTTTACTTTATTATCATTCATTGTCCTGCCTGCTGTTATATTTGTACTCATTGTACTCTCCCTTCCTGCACACTTCCATCGTGTGTATAACAGATGAATCTCTCATCTGCCATAATTTAATACCGCAGAATATATTATCACGAAAGTGGATGTGTCCATACAGCCAGTTGTTCTATTTTCGCACAGGCCAGTTTATATAATACTTTGATTTTAAAAATATTTTTGTTTTTCTACTTGATTTTTTTCAGTTTCGGGTATAATATACACATATAGCAAACGTAGTATTAAAAACTACATGTCATATTTTCGACATTCAGGAGGTGCATGATTATGGCAGAGCAGTTAAAAGAACACATTAAAGATCCGGGAAGCGCGATCACACATTTTATCGGAATGTTGATGGCAATCTTCGCAGCAATTCCATTGCTTTTAAAAGCGGCGCGCGAACCGAGTAAAATTTACATTATCGCAATTGCTGTATATGCGGCAAGCCTGATCTTACTGTACGCCGCAAGCACAACTTACCATACATTCGATAAATCCAGAAAAGTAAATACAATCCTTAAAAAAATCGACCACATGATGATCAGCGTACTCATTGCCGGAAGTTACACTCCGATCTGTCTGCTGGTACTTGGCGGCAGAACCGGACTCATCCTTCTGGCAATCGTATGGGCATTTGCCATTGCCGGAATCCTGATCAAAGCATTCTGGGTATTCTGTCCGAAATGGGTTTCTTCCGTGCTCTATATCGGCATGGGCTGGACCTGTGTCCTAGCATTTACACAGTTACTGAATTCCTTAAGCCCGGCAGCTTTCGGATGGCTGCTGGCCGGTGGTATCATCTACACCGTTGGCGGCGTGATCTATGCTTTGAAGCTTCCAATCTTTAACAATAAGCACAAATATTTCGGAAGCCATGAGATCTTTCATCTGTTTGTAATGGCCGGAAGTGCCTGCCACTTCGTAGTGATGTATGCATTTGTACTTTAAGTAATATCCATTTATCCTTATATTTCCGGTATACAGAGAACTTGCTGCCGGCAACATCTCTTGCATACTTTAGCAGCTTCTTTCGAACACATGGCGATAAAAAAGAGCCCGCATCACACACGGGATATTAAATAATATCTCTCCCGACTTGATGTGAGCTCTTTTTTCATTTATTCTGCCAGTTCTTTTGCTTCCCGTGTAAGTTTCTTAATCTTCTCAAATTCACCGGCTTTAATCATATCTCCCTTTACCATCCAGCTTCCGCATAAGTTTCCATTACCCTTGATCAATATCTCTTTTTCTTTCCTGGTCAAATGCTTGATCGCATATTCCCGGCTCATTGCCTCATTTTTTGTCTCATGCTCTTCATAATACACAAGCTTCACCGGTCTTCTGGTCTTTGTATACTTTGCGCCTTTTCCACTGTTATGTGCTTTTATCCGCTTATCCAGATTATTTGTCCACCCTGTGTATAACGTGCTGTCCGCACACTTTACGATGTATGTATAATTCATGTAGTTGTCCCCACTTATCCACAATCGGTCCGATTTTTCCTGTAATAATCCACTTTATTTTATCCATTATCCCACGGAAAGTCAATTTTATCCCCTGTTCATAGATTTTTCCGCATACTTTGATATCGGCAGAACGCTAAAAAAGACCGGAAAATTTCTTAAGAATCTCCGGTCCCTTTCTGTTAATCCTGATCCGCCGTATACTCCACCGGATTCACCGGCTGTCCGTCTTTTCGCATCTCAAAATACACATTACAGCCTTCTTTGCTGTAATACTTTGTCGGCTGACTCACATAACCAAGCACACTCTTTGCTTCCACATAATCCCCAACTTTCACCGGGACTTCTTTCAACTGTCCATATAACAGCTCATATCCATTTCCGATATCTACGTTAACCGTTGTTCCGGTCTGTGCACTGACATCGATCGACTTGACGATTCCGGGCGCACCGCAGAGTACCTGGTCGCCTTCTGCGCCTTCGATGATCACAGCCGGATTATACTTGTACTGATCCAGCGTCTGGAAATATACTGTCTTATCCATGCTGTAGCTCATGATCACAGCTCCGTTCACCGGCCACAGGATGTAACTGTCTTCCGTAAAGTTGATATTGTGACTTTTTCCTGCCGTTGTCTGGGTTCCGGTCTGACCTGATGATCCGGATGTTCCGGTTCCTTCTGATCCTGAAGTTCCGGTTGTCCCGGAATCTGTTGCCCCGGAATCTGTTGTCCCAGAGCCCGTTGTTGTTCCGTCTTTCCCGGTTCCGTTACTGTCACTTTCATCCGTATCACTTGTCATATCTTCGTTTTTAATCTTGGATGTTCCGGTTTCTTTTGCCGCTTCGCTGTCTTGTTTCGCCTTTTCTTCCGCCTTCGCCAATTCATTTTTCTGCGTTTTTCTGTAATCATTAAATGTATATGTTCCTGCTATTGCAATCGCTGCCACAAAACATAATACTGCTGCTACGGTAGCACGCCGTTTTGACATTGACGGTTTCTGATTTTTATTCATTTCATCACCACCTCTGACCATATTTTTGCCAGATTGTGATATAGTTATACACCTTTTACGATTTCTGTCACTTCTTTTATCTCCGTTCCATTAAAAAAATATTTTAAAATATTTTTATAGCTTTTTTTCTTCTTCGCCATCTCATTTGCCGTATACTGGCTCATTCCGATCCCATGTCCGGTTCCTCTTGTTGTCACCCGCAATTTGCCGTTATAACGCTGCAGGGTAAAACAGCTGGATGCCAGGTTATATTTATTTCGGAATTCTTCCCCGCTGATGGTATTATCTCCCACACGGATCTTTAATACATATCCTACAGAATCTGTTTCCACTACCTCCACATCCATCGTCCCTATATCTTTTTCTCCCAATACAACCGTCTGTATCTCATCTTCTGCATTCACATCCTCCGGGCATTCCACAATCTTCAGATAAGGATACTCCTCCTTTCCAAGAACCTCTTTCGCATCCCTGGTATATCCATTACTCAGATTAAAAAATGGTGTCATCGCCAGACCGTCTTCATAGAATAGCACTTGTCCTGCTGTGGATTCCAGCGCATTTTTTAACTTGCGGTAATTTTCTGCATATCGCATCCCCCACGCCGACTTCATCTGTTTCTCGGTCCAGAATTCTTTCTCAAGCTTCTGTCCTTCCCCCGCATCCCGGATTGCCCGGTAGACTTCTGTCCGCACCAGGATTGCCTGGGCCTTCAATGCTTCTTCTTCATATTCTGCCGGCATGTCCCTCGCCAATATTCCAATGCAATATTTTTCCACCGGCATCTTCCCACCGCCCTTTACATCTATTGTCATCTCATCCACTTTCGATGCAGTTACAATCTTTGGACCATTTACAAATACGGTTACAATATACGGCAATAATATTATGATAAGCGCCCAGCAGGCTGCCTTTTTTATTTTTTCTCTATAATAATACCTTCTGTTCCACATAAAAAAAGCCCTCCCATACCTCAATGTATGAGAGAGCTTCTCTTATTATTCATATACAAAAGAACTTGCCACTGACAACTTCTCTTAATATTCTAATTCATCCTCATCGATCACAACATGATCCAGATGCCAGATATCATCTACATATTCCTGGATTGTTCTGTCGGCAGAGAATTTACCACAACAAGCAGTGTTCTTAAGAGCCATCTTAGCCCATTTTTCTTTATCTTTGTAAGCTTCCATTGCACGAGCCTGAGCATCTGCATAAGAACGGAAGTCCTTTAAGATAAAGTACATATCTGCTCTTGAACCCCCCTGATTATTCAGAAGGCTGTTGTAAAGGTCACGATACATCTCTGTATCGCCGTTAGAATATGTTCCGTCTACCAGCTGGTCTACCACTCTGTGAATATCCGGATCATTGTTGTAAATGTCATATGGATTATATCCGCCGTTCTGCTCGTAGTTGATAACTTCGTCGGCACTCAGTCCGAAGATAAATGCATTGTCGATTCCAACTTCGTCTACGATCTCTACGTTTGCTCCGTCCATTGTTCCGAGAGTCGGTGCACCGTTCATCATGAACTTCATGTTACCTGTTCCGGAAGCTTCTTTGGAAGCTGTAGAAATCTGCTCACTGATGTCTGCTGCCGCGAAGATAAGCTCTGCGTTGGATACGCGGTAATCTTCGATGAAGACAACTTTCAGTTTGCCGTTGATGCTGCGGTCATTGTTAATCACATCCGCAACAGAGTTGATCAGTTTGATAATCTCTTTAGCACGGATATATCCTGCAGAAGCCTTTGCTCCGAAGATATATGTCTTAGGATAGAAGGACATTTCCGGATGTTCTTTGATCTGGTTGTACAGATACATTACATGCAGGATGTTCAGTAACTGACGTTTGTACTCGTGCAGACGTTTTACCTGTACGTCGAAGATCGATCTTGGATCTACTTCTACACCGTTGTGCTCTTTGATGTAAGCTGCAAGACGCTCTTTGTTCTTGAACTTGATCGTCATGAATTCTTTCAGAGCCTCTTCGTCATCCAGCCATTCCTTTAATCCGCTCATCTTGGACAAGTCTGTAATCCACTCTTTTGTGCCGAGCTTCTCTGTTACCCAGTCAGCAAGCAGCGGGTTCGCATGCATGAGGAAACGTCTCTGTGTGATACCATTTGTCTTGTTGTTGAACTTCTCCGGCATCATCTGATAGAAGTCTTTCAGTTCCTGATTCTTCAGAATCTCTGTATGCAGCTTTGCAACACCATTGACAGAATAACCTGCAACGATTGCAAGGTGTGCCATCTTCACCTGGCCGTCCATCAGGATTGCCATCTTCTTAACCTTTTCTTCATTACCAGGATACTGTGCTCTTACCTGCGCGATGAAACGGCGGTCGATTTCCTGGATGATCTGGTAAATACGCGGAAGCAGTCTTGAGAACAGGTCGATCGGCCATTTCTCAAGTGCTTCTGCCATGATCGTATGGTTCGTATATGCACAGCATTTTGTTGTGATATCCCATGCTTCATTCCATCCGAGATTCTCCTCATCAAGAAGAATACGCATCAGCTCTGCTACTGCTACTGTCGGATGTGTATCATTCATCTGGAATGTTACTTTCTCCGGCAGTTTGCTGATATCACCATGTTTCTTTTTAAACTTTGTAATTGCAGCCTGGATACTTGCTGATACGAAGAAATACTGCTGTTTCAGTCTCAGTTCTTTTCCTGCGATGTGGTTATCATTTGGATAAAGCACTTCTACGATGTTCTTCGCAAGGTTCTCCTGCTCAACGGCTTTGTGATAATCTCCACGGTCAAAAGAATCTAACTGGAAGTCTACGATCGCTTCTGCATCCCAGATACGAAGTGTATTCACGATATGGTTGCCGTATCCTACGATCGGATAATCATAAGGGATCGCCATTACAGATTCATAGTTCTCCTGAACGAAGTGTGTCTTTCCTGTCTCATCGTATTCCACACGGATATTTCCGCCAAAACGTACTTCTTTCGCATATTCCGGTCTGCGAAGCTCGAACGGGTTGCCGTCTTTTAACCAGTTATCCGGTGCTTCTACCTGATAGCCGTCTCTGATCTTCTGCTTGAACATACCATAACGGTAACGGATACCGCATCCATAAGATGCATATCCCAGTGTTGCAAGAGAATCCAGGAAACATGCTGCCAGACGTCCGAGTCCACCATTACCAAGTGCCGGATCCGGCTCCTGATCTTCGATCACGTTCAGATCAAATCCCAGCTCGTCCAGTGCTTCCTTTACTTCTTTATATGCAGTTAGATTGATCAGATTATTACCCAGGGCACGACCCATCAGAAACTCCATGGAAAGATAATATACGATCTTCGGATCATCTTTCTCATACTGTTTTTGAGTTGCCAGCCAGTTATCGATAATAACATCTTTTACAGCCAGAGAAACGGCCTGGAAGATCTGCTGTTGTGTTGCTTCATCGATTGTCTTACGGTAAAGCATCTTTACGTTTTCTTTGACCGCTTTTTTAAACTCTTCTTTTTTGAAATGACTGTCTAACATTGGAAACCTCCTCATTTGCAATGATATTTATAATGATACAGAAAGCAAACAGATCCTGTATCATGAAAAAGGGGCTGATACATTTGTACCCGCCCCCTGATCCACATACTTTGTTACAATTGGCTAATTGTAAAGGTACTGAATTTTCAATACAACTAATTCATTTTCTCAACTCCCAGTGTTACTTCCTGGGAATTGATATTCCAGGATTTTACATAACCCTGAGCAGTATCGGTAAGCAGCTTCTCTGCCAATACCTCTGCCTGAATCTCTTCCGCATGTGCCTTCATAATGTCTTCAATTACTTTGTTGTCTTTCACATACACCTGGATCTTATCCATTACTTCAAAGCCAGCTTCTTTTCGCATGGTCTGGATCTTGCTGATGATCTCTCTTACAAAACCTTCTTCGATCAGTTCCGGAGTCAGATTGGTATCCAGAACAACTGCGATATCGTTGTCAGACTCGGTTACATAACCTTCCATCTGTGCAGTTTCGATCAGCAAATCCCCTTCTGATAATACAACTTCATTACCGTCGATGTCAAGTTTTAACTCCCCGTTTGCACGAAGCTCAGCCATGGCTTTGTTTCCGTCAAGTTCGCTTAATGCTTTACGGATACCGTTTAACAGTTTTCCGTATTTCGGTCCTACGGTCTTCAGCTGCGGTTTGAAGCTGTAAGAAATAAAGTTTTCGATGTTATCGGTGAATTTTACTTCTTTTACATTCAGCTCGTCTGCGATGATCGCGGTAAAGTATTCGGACAATCCGTACGGAGCTTTTACATACATGGCTGCGATCGGCTGACGGTTCTTGATGTTTGCAGTATTTCTGCAGGCACGGCCCATAACAACCACATTCAGCAGGTGGTCCATATTTGCTTCCAGATCTTTGTCGATCCATTCTTTGTTGGCAACCGGGAAGTCACACAGATGAATGCTTTCCGGAGCATCTTTATCGATGCTTCTTACCAGGTTCTGGTAGATATCTTCGGTCATGAACGGAATCATCGGAGCAGCAACTTTGGAGATGGTTACCAGAGAAGTGTACAGTGTCATATAGGCATTGATCTTATCCTGTTCCATTCCTTTCGCCCAGAAACGTTCACGGCTTCGTCTTACATACCAGTTACTCATATCATCTACGAATTCCTGCAGTGCTCTTGCAGCTTCCGGGATCCGGTAGTTGTTCAGGTTGTCGTCTACGGTCTGGATCACGGTATTCAGTTTGGACAGCAGCCATTTGTCCATAACGGACAACTTATCATAATCCAGGGTGTATTTTGTTGCATCGAACTCATCGATATTTGCATAGAGTACAAAGAACGCATAGGTATTCCACAGAGTACTCATGAATTTTCTCTGACCTTCCTGTACCGCTTTTCCATGGAAACGGTTTGGCAGCCACGGTGCACTGTTGATATAGAAGTACCAGCGGATCGCATCTGCTCCGTATGTCTGCAGTGCATCGAACGGATCTACCGCATTTCCTTTGGACTTACTCATCTTCTGACCATTTTCATCCTGTACATGACCCAGTACGATAACGTTCTGGTACGGAGCCTTGTTGAATAACAGGGTGGATTCCGCCAGCAGAGAGTAGAACCATCCACGGGTCTGGTCTACTGCTTCTGAGATAAACTGTGCCGGGAACTGCTGTTCAAAAAGTTCTTTATTTTCAAATGGATAATGATGCTGTGCAAATGGCATTGCTCCTGAGTCGAACCAGCAGTCGATAACTTCCGGTACTCTGTGCATCGGTTTTCCACATTCCGGGCATTTGATGGTGATGTCATCGATGTACGGACGATGGAGTTCTACGGTTTTTGCACGCTCGTCACCGCTCATCTCATACAGTTCTTCTCTGCTTCCCACGGAATGCTGGCATCCGCACTCACATTCCCAGATATTCAGAGGAGTTCCCCAGTAACGGTTTCTGGAAATACCCCAGTCCTGCACATTCTCCAGCCAGTCGCCGAAACGTCCTTTACCGATGCTTTCCGGGATCCAGTTGATGGTATTGTTATTACGAATCAGATCATCTTTTACCGCTGTCATCTTGATAAACCAGGATTCTCTTGCATAATAGATCAGTGGTGTATCACAACGCCAGCAGTGTGGATATTCATGCTCGAATTTCGGTGCTTCGAAGAGTTTTCCTTCTTTGTCCAGATCCACCAGAACTTTCGGATCGGCATCTTTTACAAAGATATCTGCATACGGAGTTTCTTTGGTCAGATGACCTTTTCCATCTACAAACTGTACGAACGGCAGATTATAGTTGCGTCCGATACGGCTGTCATCTTCACCGAAAGCCGGTGCGATATGAACGATACCGGTACCATCGGACATGGTTACATAAGTATCACAAGTCACGAAGAAGCCTTTCTTGTGCTGTTTGTCTGCGCACTCTTTGGCACAAGCATACAATGGCTCATACTCCTTGCGCTCCAGATCGCTTCCCTTATAAGTCTCAAGCACCTCATAAGCAGGTGTATCACTGTCTTTATCTGCCAGGCTTCCTAATACGTTGTCTGCTAATGCTTCTGCAAGATAGTATGTATAACCGTCTGCTGCCTTTACTTTAATATAAGTATCCTCTGGGTTTACGCAAAGCGCAACGTTAGATGGCAGCGTCCAAGGTGTTGTCGTCCAAGCCAGGAAATAAGCGTCCTCGCCAGTCACTTTGAAACGCACGATAGCGGAGCGTTCTTTCACTAACTTATAACCCTGTGCCACTTCCTGTGCAGACAGTGGTGTACCACATCTTGGACAGTAAGGAACAATCTTAAAGCCCTTATATAATAGCTTCTTATTCCAGATCTCTTTCAGTGCCCACCATTCGGATTCAATATAATCGTCATAGTAAGTTACATATGGATGTTCCATATCAGCCCAGAAACCAACAGTAGAGGAGAAATCCTCCCACA
>OLOP01002303.1_pt1 | contig 10784 bp, 9 predicted proteins | sample 1672381 | NCBI WGS metagenome assembly OLOP01 (sample SAMEA3136678, study PRJEB25190) | human gut metagenome | biome: human gut; feature: human-associated habitat; material: faeces | place: Austria | collected 2013 | reverse complement strand
TCCGATCACACCTCCCAACAACATATAGCGCGGTTGGACTTCCATAAGTGCTACAACAGAGTCTCTTCCTGTTGCCAGCCAGACAAACAGACACAAAAGAAATGCTGAAAGTTGCACCCACCCATTGCTTACCCAGATTCCTGTCGTCTTTGTCACCTGCGCGTTGAACACTCCCTGTACACTCATCAGCGCACCTGATAGCAGTGCAATCAAAAAACCGGCCATAAGCTCATACCTCCCTATAGAAATAGTATAAGCAAATGCCGGCTTTTTTATGTATAAGATTTCTTATGCAAGTGCACGTTTCAGTTTTTCGATCATCTCATCAATATGCTTTTCTTCTACGATCAGCGGTGGAACAAAACGGATCACATTTCCCTGAGCCTGAATGATCAGAAGTCCTTCTTCAATTGTCTTCTTATTCACTTCGGCCAACGGTTTTGTGATCTCGATTCCCTGCATCAGACCTTTTCCTTTTCTTCTGACTACACAGTCCAGTTCATCTACAAGCTCATCGAGCTTCTTTGTCAGATAAGGTGCAACTTGATTCACATGTCCTACAATATCTTCACGTTCAAAAATCTCGATCACTGTCTTAACAGCTGTACATGCCAGTGGATTTCCTCCATAAGTTGCGCCGTGATCTCCCGGCTGAAGAGAATATTTTGCCACTTCTTCCGTCATTGCAAATGCACCGACCGGAATTCCGTTTCCGATTGCTTTCGCCATAGTCAGAATATCCGGTTTTACACCAAATCCCTGCCATGCAAACATATTTCCGGTTCTTCCCATTCCGCACTGCACTTCATCACAGATCATCAGGATTCCATTTTCATCACAGATTTTACGGATTCCTTCCATAAATTCCTGTGTTGCAAGATTGATTCCGCCTTCGCCCTGCAGCGGTTCCAAAATAATTGCACAAGTCTTATCATTTACCAGTGCTTTCACACTGTCAAGATCATTAAACTCTGCAAATCTTACACCTGGAACAACCGGCTCAAACGGTTCACGATAAGAATCATGTCCTGTCACAGAAACTGCTCCGAAGCTTCTTCCATGGAAAGAAATCTGCATCGCTATAAATTCATATCTTCCCGTCTTCTTTGTGTAAGCATATCTTCTTGCCGCTTTCAGAGCACCTTCATTTGCCTCTCCGCCACTGTTTGTAAAGAAAACTCTGTCCATTCCGGAAATGCGGTTTAATTCTTTTGCTGCCTCTCCACAGCTCTCGTGAAAATAAAGATTTGATGTATGGTATAACTTATCAATCTGATCTTTTAATGCCTGATTCAGTTCTTTATTATCATATCCAAGTCCAGACACAGCAAATCCTGCTGCAAAGTCAAGATATTCTTTTCCTTCTGTATCATACAGATACATTCCTTCTCCGTGATCCAGTGCAATCGGAAATCGATTGTATACATGGATCAGATTCTCTTCTGCCGCCTGTATTTTACTGTTCACCATCATAATACCTGCTTTCTTTCTGATTTAAAATTGCTGTACCGATTCCTTTGTTTGTAAAGATTTCAAGCAACAGACAATGTGGGATTCTTCCATCCAGAATATGAACCCTGGATACCCCACTCTCAATAGCCTCGATACAGTTGTTGATCTTCGGAAGCATTCCGCCACCGATATATCCATCTCCCACCAGCTTATGAGCCTCTGATACTGTCAGTTCAGAAATCAGTGTGGATGAATCCTGTGGATCCTTATAGACTCCTTCAATATCTGTCAGAAATGCAAGCTTCTCTGCTTTCATAGCTTTTGCAATCGCACATGCTGCATCATCTGCATTAATATTGTATGTATTGTTGTCATCGTCCAGTCCTACCGGGCAAATGATCGGAAGGAAATCCTTTTCCAGAAGATCGTAAAGAATATCTGCATTTACATTTGTCACATCACCGACAAATCCGATATCTTCACCATTTGCATATTTTTTCTTTACAGAGAGAAGTCTTCCGTCTTTTCCACTGATGCCGATCGCGCGGACTCCCAGGCTCTCTACAAGCTGAACAAGACTTTTATTTACCTTGCCCAGAACCATCTCAGCCAGCTCCATAGTTGCCTCATCGGTCACACGAAGTCCATTCTTAAATTCCGGTTTCATACCAACTTTTCCAACCCAGCGGCTGATTTCCTTGCCGCCGCCATGAACAATGATCGGTTTGAAGCCTACCAGTTTCAAAAGTGTGACGTCCTGAATGACTCTTGCTTTGAGTTCCTCGTCAACCATGGCACTTCCACCATATTTTACTACGATAATCTTACGGTTAAAACGCTGAATATATGGAAGCGCCTCAATCAGTACTTCTGCTTTATCCAAATATTGCTGCATATCTTTATTCATGTCCAAAAACTTCCCTTCTGTCGTCCAACTACTAGTTTCTAACAATTATCTGTACTTTAACTTCTGTAATCTGCGTTAATATTGATATATTCATGTGTCAGATCACAGCCCCATGCGGTCGCACTGTAATCGCCCATTTTGATATCTGCCGTTGCTGTGATCTCAGGCTCAGATAAAATCTTTGTGGCTACTTCTTCACTATAATCTGTTGCCACACCATTTTCAATAATCTGAAGCTTTCCAGCTTTACTTTCAAAGAACAGATCCACCTTTTCCGGATCAAACTGTACACCGGAATATCCCATTGCACAGAGAATTCTTCCCCAGTTTGCATCATGTCCGGCAATTGCAGCCTTTGTAAGATTGGAGCATACAACTGATTTTGCAAGTGTCTTTGCCTGCTTTATACTCTCTGCTCCTACGACTTTCACCTCAAATAAAGCAGTCGCTCCTTCTCCATCTCCTGCCATTTTCTTGGCAAGTGTCTCGTTGACCATGTGAAGTGCCTCTTTAAATGTCTCATACTCCGGACTTGCGTAAGTGATCTCCTGATTGCCTGCCAGACCATTTGCAAGAAGAATTGCTGTATCATTAGTAGATGTATCTCCATCTACAGAAATCATGTTATAAGTATCTTCTACGTCTTCACTCAGCGCCTTCTGCAGTGCCTCTTTTGTAATTGCGGCATCTGTTGTGATAAATGCAAGCATCGTGCACATATTCGGGTGGATCATACCGGAACCTTTGGACATCCCTCCGATTGTGACTGTCTTTCCGCCAATCTCTATCTCAACTGCCATCTCTTTTTCTACTGTATCAGTAGTCATGATTGCAAGAGCTGCATCATGTCCGCTCTGTAGACCTTCTGCTTTCTTTCCTGCCAGCACCTGGATTCCGTCCACCAGCTTCTGCATCGGAAGCTGCATTCCGATGACTCCTGTAGAACCAACCAGGACACCTGCTGCGTCAATATTAAGCGCTTTCGCTGCTGCCTCGGCTGTCTCTTTGCAATATCCCATGCCTTCTTCACCGGTACATGCATTGGCAATTCCTGAGTTTACAACAACTGCCTGCACGCCTGCGCCACTGTCTACTATCTGGCGATCCCATTTAACCGGAGCTGCCTTTACAACATTTGTTGTAAATGTTCCTGCAGATACACAAGGCACCTGGCTATAGATCAATGCCATGTCGGTACGTCCCTGATATTTAATCCCTGCGGCTGTACTTGCAGCCTCATATCCCTTCGCAGCTGTTACGCCGCCCTTTATCTGTTTCATATATTCCTCCTGAAGTTTCCTTCTATTTATTCACTTATTTTACAAAGCATTTTCTTCATATTCAAGAATGCCTCGGCATTCTTATGATGCCTGCAGATTGCTCTGCACTTCGCACTTGCCTCATTCTCAGTTACTGAATAAATGCAGTGATATTCGCTTCATTTAATATAAAGTCGTAATAATTCAAATCTTCCCGCTTCTTCCAGCCAATCTCTTTCCAGAATGCATTTCCTATATCATTCTTTGTAAATGCAATTAAAGAAACGTTGTTGATTCCTTCTGTTTTTAGTGCTTCCATTGCAAATACAACCATTGCTTTTCCGATTCCGCGCATGCGGTATGCTTCATCCACACAGACATGATAGAGACACCCCCTTCTTCCATCATGTCCACATAAAATAGCACCAACAATCTTATCATCTTCAACTGCCACCACACTCGTTGTTGGATTTCTCTTTAAGAAACGCTCCACACCTTCTTTTGAATCATCCACACTTCGAATTCCAAAACCATGTATTTTCATCCAAAGATCATGCACCTGTTCATAATCTTCAATTGTCATTGTTCGTATCATTTTATTTCTCCCCTCAGATTTGTTCTATGGGAACATCGGAACAAGTTCCAGTCCTTCGCTTTCCGGAAGTCCGAAAAGAAGGTTCATATTCTGAACTGCCTGTCCAGCTGCACCTTTTACAAGGTTATCGATGGCTCCCATCATAACAATACGGTTCGTTCTTGGATCCAATTTGAATCCGATATCTACATAATTGCTGCCTTCTACCCATTTTGTCTCCGGGCATACGCCTTCACCAAGCACACGCACAAACTTCTCGTCTGCATAATATTTATCATAAATTGCTTTTACTTCTTCACCTGTTACATCTTTTTTCAATGTAGCATACTCTGTTGCCAGTATTCCACGATTCATCGGAACAAGATGTGGTGTGAAACTGATGGTCACATTTTCACCTGACGCATATCCAAGCTGTTCTTCAATCTCCGGTGTATGTCTGTGAGATGCTACACCGTAAGCTTTCATGTTCTCATTGACTTCACAGAAAAGATTCGGAACCTTTGCTCCTCTTCCTGCTCCGGAAGTACCGGATTTCGCATCTACAATAAGTGTCCTCATATCAATGATTCCTTCTTTTGCCAGCGGATATGCTGTCAGAATAGAGCAAGTTGTATAGCAGCCCGGATTAGCAATCAGTCTTGCGCCTTTTACTTTATCACGGTTCACTTCGCAAAGTCCATAAACAGCTTCTTCAATAAATTGCGGACTCTTGTGCTCGATACCATACCATTTTTCATATACCTTAACATCTTTGATACGGAAATCTGCACTTAAATCTATAATTTTTGTCTTGCCTAAAATATTCTCGTTAATGACAGAAGCAAGAAATCCCTGAGGAGTCGCTGTAAAAATCACATCTACCTGATCTGCCAATGCTTCGATATTGTCATCCATGCATTTTGCATCTACAATCTGAAACATATTACGATATACATCTGCATACTTCTGATCAATATAGCTTCTTGAGCCATACCACATAATTTCTGCCTCCTTATGTCCCATTAAAATACGAACGAGTTCTCCACCTGCATAGCCTGTGGCTCCGATGATTCCTACTTTTATCATTTTTGTACCTTCCTTATATTGTAAAATCTAAAACTATCTAAGGTATGTGACAGCTAATTGCAGACACAACCAGTTTTTTTCGCCCGTTGTGCCGCTTATCTCTGACTTCTTCCGCAAACTCGCCAAAAGGCGGCTCAAACAGTGCTTCAGAAGTCAGGCTATGCTCACGGGCTTACCAAAAAACTGATTGACTGTCTGAAATCAGCTGTCACATACCAATTATACTTTTACTACTTAAATATGGCGTCAAAACCAGGGGCGTTCCACCTTACCTTTACTGGTCAAACTATCATTATATACACTTTAATCCATGTGCATGATTATACAACTTATATGTATAATATTCAAGTGTTTATGCATAACTTTTTTATATTATGCATATTATCCAATCTCATGAATACTTTTGCACAATTTCACAGCATATTTTAATCTTTACTCTTTATCCTTCTGCCTGTAAAAGTGCAACATATGATAAACTTTCGTCCCCAAGTCTACCTCTTAATTCCCTCTAAGAAACTTGCAAAATTCGTAGAACTCCATATTTGCTATCGAAAGTATTATGACCGTCCGACTTTGCATTATGGAGACAAGACTGTAAAAATCATGGTAGCCTTTGCTGACATGATTTTTGTTCCGTCAGGCTTGTCGGAATGCTTTGTGCAACGGAGTGACGGCTCAAATACTTTCGTAAGCAAATTCATAGTTTTTTCTGTTTCTTACGAGCGAATCTGTCCATCTCCAAAAATCACATACTTTGTCGTAGTAAGTGCTTCTAATCCCATTGGTCCTCTTGCATGCAATTTCTGTGTGCTGATTCCTATCTCTGCTCCGAATCCGAATTCAAATCCGTCAGTAAATCTGGTCGATGCGTTGACATAAACTGCTGCCGCGTCAATCTCGTCCTGGAATTTTAGTGCATTTGTATAATCTTTTGTAATGATGGACTCGGAATGTCCGGTGTTATACTTATTAATATGTGCAATCGCTTCTTCTATAGAAGAAACTGTCTTCACGGAAATGATTGCATCCAGATATTCTGTGCCCCAGTCTTCCTCTGTTGCCGGCACAATCTCCGGTACAATCTCACGGATACGCTCATCGCCTCGAACTTCTACACCTTTTTCATGAAGTGCTTTATAAATAGCCGGAACTGCCTCTTCCGCAATCTTTTCATGAATTACAAGTGACTCGCATGCATTGCATACGCCAAGTCGCTGCGTCTTTGCATTGACAACAATCGGTACTGCCATGTCAAGATCTGCTGTCTCGTCCACGAAAATGTGACAGTTTCCAGTTCCTGTCTCAATGACCGGAACCGTACTGTTCTGCACTACATTTGCAATGAGTCCTGCCCCGCCTCTCGGAATCAGAACATCAATGTATTCATTCAGTTTCATCATCTGATTTACGACCGCTCGGTCTGTATTTTCAACAAGAAGGATTGCGTCCTCAGGAAGATTACATTTTTTCAAACCTTCCCGAATCACCTTTGTCACGGCAAGATTGGAATGGATTGCATCAGAACCTCCACGTAGGATTACAACATTTCCTGTCTTAAAGCAAAGTCCAAATGCATCAGCCGTTACGTTCGGGCGCGATTCATAAATGATTCCGACCACCCCAAGTGGAACCACTCTTTTTCCAATACGAAGGCCATTCGGTCTGACCTTTTCCCACAATGTTGCACCAATTGGATCTTCCAGATCAGCAATCTGTCTGAGACCTTCAGCCATTCCGGCAATTCTTTCTTCCGTCAGGCGAAGACGGTCAATCAGAGATGCTTTCATACCGTCTTTCTCAGCTTTTTCAATATCCTTTTCATTTTCTGCCATAAGATAGCTTTTCTGATTTTCCAGTTCTTCCGCTACTCTTCGAAGTCCTTCATTTTTCTGATTTTGGGAAAGATGCTGAACCTGTGCAGAAACTGATTTTGCACGCTTCCCAATCTCGTGTATGTAATCCATATGACGCCCTCCTGCTTCTATTGTACTTGTTCTTTTTAACAACATGCCTTTTCCTATACGAAAATAGACAAGACTTACATCTTGTCTATTTTATCTTATCCTTTTGAAATGATTTGTCAAGTTTTTACTTCCAGTCAAACTTCCGATAATAGTAAACTAAGCTTCATCAATAGCTTTTCCAATATCATGTCTCATATACTTATTGTCAAATTTTACCCATTCTGTTGCTGCATAAGCATTAGCTCTCGCTTCTTTCAAGTCCTTTCCTTTTGCTGTCACACCAAGGACACGACCTCCATTTGTAACGATCTGGTCTCCGTCAAATTTTGTTCCGGCATGGAAGCAATAGTAACCATCGTGTTTATCAAATTCCTCCAATCCTGTGATTGGCAGACCTTTGTCATATTTTACCGGATATCCGTCACTTGCAAGCACGACACACACTGCTGCATTGTCTTCGAACTGAAGGTCGATCTGATCCAATGTTCCATCAATGCAGGCTTCCATGACTTCAATAATATCATTCTTCATTCTTGGAAGTACGACCTGAGCCTCCGGATCTCCAAATCTGGCATTATACTCCAGTACTTTCGGTCCGTCTGGTGTCAGCATGAGTCCAAAGAAAATAATTCCTTTGAATGGGCGGCCTTCTGCTTTCATGGCATCGACCGTTGCCTGATATACATATTTGTTGCAGAAATCTTCAACTTCCTTTGTATAAAATGGACTTGGTGAAAATGTTCCCATTCCTCCAGTGTTAAGTCCAGTATCTCCATCTCCGGCACGCTTGTGATCCTGAGCACTTGTCATGGTCTTAATTGTGTTGCCATCTACAAAAGAAAGTACGGAAACTTCACGACCTGTCATAAATTCTTCAATGACCATCTCATTTCCTGCAGAACCGAATTTCTTATCCAGCATAATCTCTTTGACACCATCTTTTGCTTCCTCCAGTGTATTGCAGATCAAAACTCCTTTTCCAAGAGCCAGTCCATCTGCTTTTAATACAATTGGAAATTTTGCCTCTGTCTCCAGATACTTAATTGCCGCATCCGGATCTGTAAAATTCTCATATGCTGCAGTTGGGATATTGTATTTTTTCATTAAATCTTTTGAAAATGCTTTGGAGCCTTCCAGAATTGCTGCATTTTTCTTTGGACCGAATGCACGAATTCCTGCTTTTTCCAGTTCATCTACAAGGCCACCTACAAGCGGATCGTCCATTCCTACAATTACAAGATCTACTTCTTTTTCCTTAGCAAAGGCTACAATCTTATCGAACTCCATCGCTCCGATAGGTGCACATTCTGCCAGTGCTGCAATTCCGGCATTTCCCGGTGTACAGTAAATCTTATCGACCTTCTCACTCTTTGCAACACTTTGTGCAATTGCATGCTCTCTTCCGCCGCCACCTACGATTAATACTTTCATTTTATTCCCTCCTGCTGCTTTTACGATATAGGTTTTCATGTATCAAAACGAACTGCAAGTTTCCCTACAGTTCGTATTCTTACTATATAATATGAGTTCTTCCATCCTCTACTTTTACTTTTCCATTTGCGATCAAGTCAATTGCTTTCGGAAGTATCTTCCACTCTGCCTGCTCCATGACACGTCTCTGCAATACTTCCGGTGTATCTCCTTCTTCAACTTCCACTGCCTTCTGTAAAATAATCGGACCGGTGTCTGTTCCTTCATCTACAAAATGAACCGTCGCGCCCACAACTTTGACTCCTCTTGCGAGTGCTGCCTCATGAACTTTCAATCCATAATAGCCTGTTCCGCAAAATGACGGAATGAGAGACGGATGGATATTAATGATGCGATTGCGGTATTTTGCAATCATTTCTGGCGGAATCACTACAAGGAATCCTGCCAGCACAATCAGATCTGGATTCAGTTCATCCATCTTCTCCAGAAATTTCTGATTGAATGTTGCTCTGTTGGCATAATCTTTTGGGGAAATGCAGCAATTTGCAATTCCATGTTTTTTAGCCCGCTCAAGTGCATATGCATTTTTATTATTGCTGATCACGCCTGCAATCTTCGTATTCGTAATTGTCCCATTTTCCACCGCATCAATAATAGCCTGAAGATTCGTTCCGCCACCAGATACAAGAACTACTACATTTAACATAATGTAACTCCCTTTTCTCCAGCTTCAATATGACCAATCACATACGGTTTGTCTCCTGTTGCTTTAATTGCTTCCATAGTCTTATCTACATCAGCCGGATCAACTGCAACAATCATTCCGATACCCATGTTGTATGTATTATACATCGCATGCTCATCAACATTTCCATCTTTTGCAAGTTTTGTGAAAATTGGCGGGATTGGATAGCTGTCTTTTTTAACAACCGCTTTCACTCCATCAATCAACATTCTTGGCACATTTTCATAGAAACCGCCACCTGTAATATGGCTGCATGCTTTTACAGTCACACCTGCATTTTTAATGCTCTTTAATGCTTTCACATAAATTCTGGTTGGAGCAAGAAGTGCCTCGCCAAGTGTTGTTCCAAGATCATCATAATATGTGTCCAGAGACTCTTTTGTCATGTCAAATACTTTTCTTACAAGAGAAAATCCATTGCTGTGCACTCCTGTAGATGCCATACCGATCAGAACATCTCCGTCTTTTAAATTCTCACCTGTGATCATATCCTTCTTATCACATACACCAACTGCAAATCCTGCCAGATCATACTCATCCTCCGGCATCAGTCCCGGATGTTCCGCAGTCTCGCCACCGATCAGTGCTGCTTCTGACTGGATACAGCCTTCTGCCACACCACTTACAATAGAAGCAATTTTCTCTGGGTAATTCTTTCCACATGCAATATAATCCAGGAAGAATAATGGTTCTCCACCTGCACAAGCGATATCATTTACACACATTGCAACTGCATCAATTCCGATAGTATCATGCTTGTCCATGATCATAGCCAGTTTTACTTTTGTTCCACATCCGTCTGTACCAGATAAAAGTACCGGCTCCTCCATTCCCTTGATTGCTTCCATGGAAAAAGCACCGGAAAATCCACCAAGTCCGCCTAACACTTCCGGACGCATTATCCAACCGGGCATAAACGACAGCATGTTTCGTTGCTTTATATGCGCGAAGATTCTGCGTATATGCCGCATATTCTTGCGGATTCTGTTCCTTAAACCCATTCACCTGACTATCGTGTATTTCCATTTCCGTCCAGTCGTCACAACCGACAGCGGCAACCGACAGAAAAATAGTCAGCAAGCATAACTTAAAGATTGATTTATATTTCATAATCTCATTGATTTAAAGGTTTGTTCTAGTTTGAGGATTGACTATTCTCAATGGAATGGTCTTTCTTATCCCACCAAAGTTTAGTTCCTGCGGCATCGGGACCATTCAGCATTTCTACAGCTTGATCGATGTATTTCGGATTCCCTGTATATTCATCGGCAGGGAAAGGCAGACGACGGGGACCGATTGTTACATTCACACTATTGTTGGGGTCTTTATTCTCCACGGTAGGCAACAACTTCGGGTAGCCCGTACG
>OLOP01002300.1_pt1 | contig 10808 bp, 10 predicted proteins | sample 1672381 | NCBI WGS metagenome assembly OLOP01 (sample SAMEA3136678, study PRJEB25190) | human gut metagenome | biome: human gut; feature: human-associated habitat; material: faeces | place: Austria | collected 2013 | reverse complement strand
CGCCATAACGGATGAAGGGGTAATTGGGTAAATAGCTGCTACGTCGGTATACGCATAAGACGCATGTGCTGCAGCCTGGTTACCATCCATGGTTTTCATCTTTCTAGCCATTTGATTTTATCCTCCTTAAAAAATGATGACCAAAAATTACTTTGGCTTTTCTCAGGTTGGTGTTCTGCCGGGTTTCGGTTGCCTCCGCGCTTCGAAAAACCCGGATAAGGGCATGGCAATGCCACTATGTCCAGTATTTGAATTATAACACCGATTGGGCATTCTGTCCAGATTTTCTGTGGGTGTTCAGGGAAAAATACAAGTTTTTTACAACTTCTGGTAATTCCGCGTCGAATTTCTTGATAAAAAAAGAAGGAACGACCCGCATATTTTTTCTCTTCTGCGGACAGTTCCTTTGCTTCTTTTATTTCTGATTCTGCGCCTCAATCTGTTCTGCGAGGTCGGTTAGATAAACCCATCTCTCGGTTTTTTCTTCCAGAGCAGCTTCGGTCTTCTCTTTTTCCACCATCAGTTCGGCGAGCTTTGCAGAGTTGGTGGCGTTTTTGAGCATCTGATCGTCAAGCGATGCAATCTTTTCCTCGAGTACAGCGATATCGTCATCGATGGTCTCGTACTCGCGCTGTTCTTTGAACGTAAATTTCAGGCGGGTCGGACGGTTCTGCTTCCAGTCATTGTTCTTTGACTTTGCAGGTTCGTCCGCGGACGTTTTGGACGGCGCTGCTTTTGCCGTTTCTTCCGCACTTCCGCCGAAACGGCGTTCTTTTGCTTCGAGGTAATCGGTGTAGCCGCCCTCGTACTGCAGAAGATTTCCGTTTCCGTCGAATTCGAAGATGCGGTCCACGACGTTATCCAGGAAATAGCGGTCGTGGGAAACGGTGATGACGATGCCGACGAACGTGTTCAGGAAATCCTCAAGCACGGTCAGGGTCGGGATATCAACGTTGTTGGACGGCTCGTCGAGGATCAGAACATTGGCGCCGCTCACTAAGACGGATAAGAGATACAGTCTCCGTTTTTCGCCTCCGGAGAGTTTGGAAATCGGGGTGTACTGCATATCCGGTGTGAACAGGAAGCGTTCGAGCATCTGCGATGCGCTGATGCGGCCGTCACGGGTCTGGACATACTCAGCGATATCTTTCACGTAGTCGATCACGCGCTGATTCGTATCCATGTCCGGCTCTTCCTGTGCCAGATAGCCGATGCGGATCGTGTCGCCGATTTCGATGGTTCCCGCATCCGGCAGGACTTCTCCGGTGATCATCCGCAGCATTGTGGATTTTCCGCAGCCGTTCGGGCCAATGATGCCGACACTCTGGTTCCGCAGGAAGATGTATTCGAAATCTTTCATCAGCGTTTTATCGCCGAAGGCTTTGCTGACGTTATGGAATTCAATCGTTTTCTTTCCCATGCGGGTCTCGACAGCATCCATCTCCACGACAGCGTCTGCGGTCGGTGCCGTGCCATTTTTGAGTACTTCGAGACGTTCGAGTCTTGCGCGCTGTTTTGTGCTTCTTGCGCGGCAGCCGCGTTTCGCCCATTCGAGTTCCATGCGCAGGATGCTCTGGCGTTTCCGTTCAGAGGCGAGTTCCATCTCCTCGCGCTCAGCTTTCAGTTCCAGAAAACGGGAATAGTTGGAATCGTAGCTGTACATTTTTCCGTGGCTGATTTCGAGGATGCGGTTCGACACTTTATCCAGGAAATAACGGTCATGGGTGACCATAAAGACGGTTCCGCGGTAATTTTTCAGGTAATCCTCGAGCCAGGAGAGCATCGCATTGTCGAGATGGTTTGTCGGCTCGTCGAGGATCAGGACGTCAAAATCGGACGCAAGCACTTTTGCCAGGGCAACCTTGCGGCGCTGGCCGCCCGAGAGGGTGTCGATTTTTGCGTCGTATTCGGTGATACCGAGCTGTACAAGGTTGCTCTGCACCTGCCAGTCCTCCTCATCGCCGGAAAGGGCGTAGGACAGCACGGTGGCATCCTTTGGAAATTCCGGTGTCTGCGGAAGATAGGCCATTTTGAGGTTGTTCTGGCGGATAATCTGGCCGGAATCCGGGGTCTCATCTCCTGCTACTATGCGCAGCAGCGTGGATTTTCCGGTTCCGTTGATTCCGACGATGCCGACCTTGTCGCCCTCCTGCAGGCCGAAGGAAGCATCGTCAAAAATCAGTTTATCGCCGAACAGTTTGCTGATGTGTTCGATGTTGATGATATTCATTTGCACAGTTCTGCAACGGTCTGGTTGATGACTTTTCCGTCTGCTTTACCTTTCATATCTGCCATAACGGCCTTCATGATGGCACCTTTGCTCTTGGTTGCCAGAACGTCTGCGAATTTCTCCTTGATGTAGGCTTTGACTTCGTCTGCACTCATCTGTTTCGGTGCATACTCGCTGATGACGTCATAGCGGAACTGATACTCTGCTTTTAAGTCCTCACGGGATGCCGGGCAGGTATCGATCTGCTCTTTTACGGTCTTCAGCTCTTTTAAGATGACGCGGTCTACCAGCTCCGGTTTGATGTCATCGCGGCAGCCCTCGTCGATGGCTACTTTCTTTGCTGCGGAGATCAGGGAAGAGATGGCCTCTTTTCTCGCTTTGTCTTTGGCTTTCATTGCTGCTATCATATCACTTCTTAAAGTTTCTAATTCCATGGTGTTGTTCCTCCTGTACTAAATTTTGTCCGGTTTCAAGTATAACACTTCTCTTTTTGCTTTTCCAGTCACTTTGTAGGATAGCTCCCTTATTTTTCCCACGGCAGACGGTGTTTCTTTACCTGGATTGCCTGATGCGGGCACATTTCCTGACAGCAGAAACAGCGGATGCACTTTTTATAATCGTAGACCGGCGGATTTCTGCGGCCGTTATCAAAGCGGACGGCTTTCCCTTCCACCGGGCAGCTCTCGACGCAGACGCCGCATTTTTTACATTTTTCTTCTATGATATAGGGGCGGCTCTGGAAGACCCCGAGGATCTCGAGCAGGTCGAGGGCTCCTTTTTTGCGGGCTTTGCGGCGGTCGACGTTGAAGTTTGGATTTCCGTACTTTCTTTTCAGTTCTTTCTCGGATATGGTGCCATCCGCTGTCACGATTTCGATGCGGTCGTCGTGCCACGTTCCAAGGCCGAGCGTTTCCCCGTAGAGATTTGTCGGCACATACGACGGATCGAGGTTCACCAGATGGCAGAACACGGTATCCAGTGCAATCGGATCGGTGGACATAAGAAGAACTCCCATCGAAACCGGGTCGCCGGAAGTCGGACCATTGCCTTCCATTGCTACGATGCCGTCGCAGATATAGAGGCGCGGGGCGACTTTCTGGTTCAGCTCGATCAGCATGTGTGCGAAGCTCTCAGCGTTCGGATACTGCGTGTGGCCGAGTTTTTTGTAGACGCCGCTGATGCAGCCGTACTGGTTCTTGACAGCTCCGGTGATGCGTTCCAGCGCGTGGGTTTTCATTTTGCTGACGCTGATGAGGGCGTCGCAGTCGAGTGCATCTTTCGCAATCATCAGAAATTTGCCATCGGCGGTTTCTACGCGCTCGCTCGTAAGGAAATCCTTCAGCGGAACGTTGTGTTTTTCCAGCACCTCTTTCAGCCCGGCTTCCTTTGCAATGCCCTCCGGGGTGCCAAGGCCGCAGGAATCGCCGCAGGAAATATTCTCATAGCCATTTTCCTGCAAAATCGTGATCAGGGCATCCATGACTTCCGGGTCGGTCACGACGGCGCGTTCGCGTTTTGCGGAGCGGACGAGGTTCGGTTTTAATAAGATATTCTCTTCTTTTCCGATCAAAGATTCCAGGCCGCCAATTGCTTCCAATCCCTTTTGCAGGCTTTCCTTTACGCGCGCCGGCTCATAGTCGGGACAGGCAACCACTGCCACTTTGCTTTTTTCCATATTCACCTCATGTTTTTCTATATTTCAAAAGAAGCTGCGATCCCCTTACCGGTTCTCACAGCTTCTTCGTATATTCACACAGAATATGTTTTTACTTATGCTACTTTGCTTTTTGCAAGCTCAGCCAGTGTTGCAAATCCTTCTGCATCGTTAACTGCCATGTCAGCCAGAACTTTACGGTTCAGCTCAACACCTGCCAGTTTCAGACCATACATAAATTTGCTGTAGGACAGACCGTTCATTCTTGCTGCTGCGTTGATACGAGCGATCCACAGCTGACGGAACTGACGTTTTTTCTGTTTTCTTCCTGCGTAGGAGCTGGTCAGTGCGCGCATTACGGACTGTTTTGCTACTCTATACTGTTTGCTTCTGGCTCCTCTGTAACCTTTAGCCAGTTTTAATACTCTGTTATGTTTTTTCTTAGCGTTCATGCCGCCTTTAATTCTTGCCATCTCTTATTTTCCTCCTTGATCTGTTGGGCGTAACTCTACCTTGCAAATATTACATGTAAGGTAAGATTTTCTTCATGTTCTTTACGTTTGTTGCATCAACAGTAGTCTGTTTTCTCAGGTTTCTTTTTCTCTTCTGAGATTTCTTGGTTAAGATATGGCTCTTGTAAGCTTTATTTCTTACTAATTTTCCTGTTCCTGTTGTTTTAAAACGCTTTGCAGCTGCTCTGCTTGTTTTTACCTTTGGCATTTTAATTTCCTCCTTGATATTGATTCAAATGTATTTTAACGTTTAGCCGTCAAAAACATGGTCATGCTTCTGCCTTCCACCTTCGGCGCTTTGTCAACCGTTGCAATATCGGACAGACTCTCTGCAAATTCATCGAGGATGTATTTGCTGCTGTTCATATGTGCCATCTCACGGCCGCGGAAACGAAGTGTTACTTTTACTTTGTCTCCCTTTGTAATGAACTTACGGGCTGCACCTACTTTGGTATTAAGATCATTGGTGTCAATGTTTGGAGAAAGGCGAACTTCCTTGATTTCAATTGTTTTCTGTTTTTTCTTTGCTTCTTTTTCCTTGCGGGCCAGTTCATATCTGTACTTTCCGTAGTCGATAATTTTGCAAACCGGCGGTTTCGCTGTCGGAGCAATTTTCACAAGATCCAGACCTGCTTCCTGTGCTTTCAGGTACGCATCTCTGGCAGACATAATTCCAAGCTGTTCTCCGTTCTGACCGATCAGACGAATTTCTCTGTCTCTGATCTGCTCATTAATCATTAATTCGCTAATTGTAGTGCACCTCCATCATTATAAAAGACTGTGTTCCCGCTTTTGCGGTGTAACGAAATCAAACTCGGCTCACCGGACCGGATTTGACTGATAACGCAAGAAAAGTGGATAGACAGACTATCCACTTAACATTGTACATAAATCTCTACACAAAGAGAACTTAAGATCAATATTGGACCGTAGTCGCGTGTTTGCGCTAGGGTGAGAGTGGATACTCTACTTTCTTTTTCTCAGACTATTGCAGTATAGCACTCTCCCATCCTGTTGTCAATACTGATTTTCGCATTTTTTCGTATTTATTTCCCGCAGCCACAGCGGAAGGAGCTGCACTCGGTTTCCTGGCAGCTGCATGCGCTGTCTCCGGCGATATGGATATCTCCGGCTTCGCATTTACAGTTGTCGTTAAAGGTACAGTTCTGCGCCTTGCAGTCGACACCGATTTTCGTACAGCCGCAGCCGGTGGAGTTGGACATCGTGCCCTCACCGCGCTCCTTGAAGCTCTCGCAGCACGTTTCCATGGAGCTTTTGGCTCCGCTTCCGCCTACGCGGATATCTCCTTTGGAACAGAGCTCGTTCTGGTTGTAAACACAGGTCATAGCGGAACAACTTAATGCTGGCATAATAAATTACCTCCTGAAATTTAGTTTTCTGCGGTTTCGCCCGCATAGAAACCATTATTTCCAAGAGGTAATTTTTTATGCTTTATTATTTATTTTCTTTTGTTTCAACAGTAACCGGGCGGTTAACGCGGCTTGCGATTTCTTCTTTGATATCTGCGATAAACTGCTCCAGGCTTCTCTGGCCTTCATCACCTGCAAAACGGCTTCTGACAGATACAAGACCTGCCTCTTCCTCTTTTGCTCCGGCGATCAGCATGTATGGAATCTTCTGTCCCTGTGCCTCACGGATCTTATATCCAATCTTCTCGGAACGGGTATCCATCTCTGCGCGGATGCCTGCCTCGTGAAGGGCGTCCAGAACCTTCTTGCCGTAATCTGCGTATTTGTCGGAGATTGGCAGAACCTTTACCTGTACCGGTGCAAGCCAGGTTGGGAATGCACCTGCAAAATGCTCGATCAGGATACCGATGAAACGCTCGATAGAACCGAAGCATACACGGTGGATCATAATAGGACGCTTCTTAGTACCGTCTTCTGCTACATACTCAGCCTCAAAACGCTGTGGAAGCTGGAAGTCAAGCTGAATGGTACCACACTGCCAGGTACGTCCGATAGAGTCTCTTAAGTGGAAGTCGATCTTAGGTCCGTAGAATGCGCCATCGCCTTCATTTACAATGTACTTTAAGCCCATTTCATCCAGTGCATTTCTCAGGCCGTTTGTTGCCATCTCCCAATCTTCATCAGATCCCATGGAATCTTCCGGTCTGGTAGAAAGCTCTACGAAATAATCAAATCCAAACTGAGAGTAAACTTCATTGATCAGTCTTGTAACGCCCTTGATCTCGTCAGTGATCTGATCCTGGGTCATGAAGATATGTGCATCATCCTGGGTGAAGCAGCGTACACGCATCAGACCGTGAAGCTGTCCGCTCTTCTCATGACGATGTACCAGACCTAACTCACCAACTCTTAATGGCAGGTCGCGGTAGGAACGAGGCTGGGACTTGTATACCAGCATACCGCCTGGACAGTTCATTGGCTTAATAGCATAGTCTTCGTCATCAATAACGGTTGTATACATGTTCTCTTTGTAATGATCCCAGTGACCGGAGGTCTCCCACAGCTTACGGCTTAAGATAACAGGAGTAGAAACTTCCTGATAGCCTTCTCTTAAGTGGATCTCACGCCAGTAGTCGATCAGGGTATTCTTTAAGGTCATGCCCTTTGGAAGGAAGAATGGGAAACCAGGTCCTTCTTCTGCAAACATGAACAGTCCTAATTCCTTGCCTAATTTTCTGTGGTCACGCTTCTTAGCCTCTTCCATCATGGTTAAGTAAGCTTCCAGGTCTTCTTTCTTTGCAAATGCAGTACCATAAATTCTGGTCAGCATCTTGTTCTTCTCGCTGCCTCTCCAGTAAGCACCTGCAATGCTGGTCAGCTTAAATGCCTTGATGCCCTTTGTATACAGGATATGTGGTCCTGCGCACAGGTCTACGAAATCACCCTGCTGATAGAAGCTGATGGTCTCGCCTTCCGGAAGGTCTTCGATCAGCTCTACCTTGTAAGGCTCGCCCTTTTCCTGCATAAATTTAATTGCTTCGTCTCTAGGCAGAACGAATGGCTTTAATGCCAGGTTCTCCTTAACGATCTTCTTCATCTCAGCCTCTAACTTTTCCAGATCATCCGGGGTAAATCCGCCTTCTCTGTCAAAGTCATAGTAAAATCCGTCATCAATAGCCGGTCCGATTGCCAGCTTGGTCTCTGGATACAGTCTCTTTACTGCCTGTGCCAGTACATGGGAAGCAGTGTGGCGGATGGCTCTTAATTCGTCTTTTGCTTCTTCAACACTTCCGTCTGGTAAAATAATCTTCATGGTAAACTCCTTTCGCTTTAAAACGCGTTTTTAGATCTTTTGGATATGTCCTATAAGGTTTTCAGGTATTAAAAAACCCCTGGACACATCTCTATGTCCAAGGGTGCATATACACGGTTCCACCTTGATTTTCACTCATTCATCCCTTAACGCGGGGTACGGTATCATTTCCCTTCTTCAAGTTCCCTGATACGGCTCAGGACTGGTATTCATCTGTCTCCCACATGCGCCTTTCCACCAACCGGCTGCTCTCTGTCTGCTTTCATCAGATTACTGGTTCCTTCAATGCCTTTTGCATTTCTGCTAACCTTGATTATAACATTTAAGCCATTTTTGTCAAGATACAATCAATCCTCTTATTCCCTTTCCGCTGTATTTCTGATAAGATATACTCTGATTTATCATTTCTCCACTTTCCGAGAACAACAACCGTAATCCATAAAAGAGATTATAAAGGAGGAAGACAACCTATGAAGATCGTTATCATAGATGGCCAGGGCGGCCGAATGGGAAAAGCTGTGATCGAACAGTTAAAAAGCAGCTATCCCGAACTCGAACTTTACGCCATTGGCACCAACAGCATTGCAACCTCTGCCATGTTAAAAGCCGGTGCCTCTTATGGAGCCACCGGCGAAAATCCTGTGATCGTCAATGCCAGAAACGCAGACCTGATCATCGGGCCTATTGGTATCGTTATGGCAGACTCCCTGATGGGGGAGATCACCGCTGCTATGGCAACCGCTGTAAGCTCCAGCAGCGCCTACAAAATACTTATCCCTGTAAATCGCTGCAACCATTTTATCGCAGGCTGTCAGGGCGGCAGTTTAAGTGACTATATCCGCCAGGTCTGTGAAGAAGTGGGCAGACATTTAAACATCTAAAAGAAAGAAGGCTTGATCTTATCATGAGAACCGTTGAATTTAAAATGGAACGTCCCGGCCTTGTAAGCGCCGGTGACAAAGTAAAGATCATCGAACGGGAAGGAACCAGCAGCTACAGCTATATCATTGACCCAGCTGTAGCCATGTCCGGCTGCTTCGCCGCCAGAGACCGCATTAAATCCGAATATGGCATTGTAAAAGATGTCCGTGAAAATTCACGGGGATTTTACGTTGTAGTTGATTTTGATGAGGAAGATGTTCATTAAATTTTCTCCAAACTTGCTTCCGGTGCTTTTTATGATAACGGCACGATCTTAATTTCTTCTGCTGTTGTTTCAGCAGCCGTTGTCGCCGGTGCAATAGGCGCGGTCGCTACCGTAGTCTCTTCTACTCGTTTTCCAGGTGCATCTGTTCCGATCACAACTTCTGTTGGATTTACGGACGGATGCACCTTTCCTGTCTCTACAGGTGACACCGAACTATGTGTCGGCGTTACAGGAACGATTTTTTCTGCAGTTGTTGTAGTAGTTTCTTCTACGCTGGTTCCTGTTTCCTCTTCTTTGATCTCTTCCACTGTTTCAACTCTCGTTTTTGCCGAAACATCCAGGGAAACCGGTAAACTCCAAAGTACACTTGTGATCCCACCAGTTCTGCTCCAGTTGCAGTCATGCCAATAACCGATCATCTTCCCATCCTGAAGTGCAAGGATTTCGATCATATCGTTTCCTGTAACTTTCTTTCCCGTTCTTTCTGAACTGTCTTTTACTGCATAAATAGTACCATCCTGCTTTACATTGACCACTACACCATACGCATTTTCCCAGATCTTCGGATGATACTCTCCATATATTTCTCCCTGGCTTTCAAAATAGTAGAGATTAAAAACAGCTCCTGGAAAAATACCGCTGACTACCTTTTTCTCTTTGCCATTCAGATCCGTTTTATAAATACGGCTGTACCATTTTCCATCTGCAGTCTTTTCCACATAAGCGCTGAAAAAAATGGAATTATCCACAATGCAGTAACTTTGTACACCATAATCTGCTCTTGCAATAGTTTTGCTTCCAGAAGAACTCCGCCTTACAAGCTGCATCTGTGATCCTGTTCCCTGAAGTTCGTAAGAACTGCCATCTGCAGCAATCGGATTTTTCTTTACATAACTGATCTTACCATTTTCATCAACCTTGTATACACGATCTTCTACGGTAATACCTGCGCTTCCAGCAGATGTTACCGGCTTTCCAAGTGCATTTACAAGATAACATGCATCTCCTTCGATTTTTACCTGATATCCACCTTCAGAAAGTTCTGTCTCCGTACCGGAAGTGGTTGTATGGATCTTCCCCTCCTGGGCATAATAAATAGTTTCATCCAATACAAGATATCCGTCTACATTTTCAGCAATGATCTCTTTTGTATTCTGTCCCGGTATCATACGAACCAGCACATCACACCGTTCCTTCTCCTCTTCTGAAAGAGAAGATCGTTTGCTTTCTGCCACCTTCGGGAGATAATACACATAGTCTCCATAAGCTCTTAAAGAGTTTTTCGTGGCTTTCTCCGGGTTCTTTTCATTGCCAAGTGGTTTTACCTTATTGTCTACCGTTTTCTTATACAGAATGGTCTTAAAAAGTCCTGTATCTTCACTGTCCAGATAGCACCAGAAAGCATTGGTCCTGATAAAACTGTCCATGTCTTCCCCTGTATCTTCCGGTACATAGTTGGGATCCGGCTCAATATTTTTCAGGTATCCTTTTACATCATGGCAGGTAAAGATCTGGCCATCTCCTTTCCACTGGCCAGTTGCCATGATCCCCTTGTCATCAAAATGATACAAAAATCCTTTTATTTCCAACCACTGATCCACGGCATAGGTCTTTTCATCGATCTTATACTTCCAGCCGTCCTCTGTTTCCTCCCAGCCCAGCTGATCCGTCTCTTTTGTCTCAGCTGCCGATATTTCCAGTGTCTGTTTTTCACTTGCCCTGGTCATATCCAATTTTTCATAATCTGAATGGATCTTTCCAAAAACGATCACTATAACACTGATGGCCATGATCATAAAAATAATGGCCACGATCAGCAACAGCGCTGTTTTTAAACCAGAGTCCTTCTTTCTTCTTCTCATCTCATTCCATCCTCTTATTCATAATAACTTCGTGATATGATAAAATAAATAAAAAGAAAAAAGCGGAAAATCTCAATTTCTAAGATTTTCCGCCACTTTTCAAAGATGAGCGTGCGGGGATTCGAACCCCGGACAACTTGATTAAAAGTCAAGTGCTCTA
>OLOP01002299.1_pt1 | contig 10809 bp, 11 predicted proteins | sample 1672381 | NCBI WGS metagenome assembly OLOP01 (sample SAMEA3136678, study PRJEB25190) | human gut metagenome | biome: human gut; feature: human-associated habitat; material: faeces | place: Austria | collected 2013 | reverse complement strand
ATTCGGCAAATAGGAAAAAAGTTCTCGACGAGGAAGCGCGTAAGCTTTTTTCCAAAATTGCCAGCGAAAAGCCAGATTGTATACAATGTTCCTTTTTCCCTGATGATGGTTCCCATATGAAATACAAGCAAGTACAGTTTTTTTGCAGGTATTTCGGTCTGCCTGATCCTAATCAGATTTTTAAAAATGATTCGGATCTCATTAACCAGATTGTGTTGAATAGAAACGCTATTGCGCATGGAGAGCAGTCAGCAGATGAGGTAGGACGCACGCTCTCGTATAGAGAGTCGATCGATTTGATCGAACGATGGAAAGACTGCTGGCTGAGATTTCTGAAAGCTGTCGACGACGTTGCCGAATTTGATGAATTCTATCTTTGCTGATTTGCGGCTACCTATATGATACCGAGTCATCGCAGTTGCCAAAAGGCAAATCGGATGAGTCATATTTGTTGCAGTTCCAGTTCAGCTTTAGGCGATATGCCCAGCACTTGACGACGCTGGGCGGTCTTTGGCTGTCGCTTCGCGAGCTAGTGTCCAGGCGCTTTCGCGCAAGATGACGCCATGCGGATGACAGCCTCGCAGAGTGTTTCGGTGCACGACGCGTTTTTCGGCAGCGTGACGTTGGCGTTTTCGAAAGCGCGGTAGGCTGCCGCGTCGAACTCTTTGTTCTCGATAGCTTTTGTGATTTCGTTTGGATTGCCCGTGAACAAGGCGGGGACGTCGTTTTCGAAATCGATGGTGAGGCCGCGCTTCTCGCGGTAGGTGTCCCAGTCGTAGGCGTACAGGTAGACGGGAATGCCCAGCAGGCCGGCCTCGTAGATGACGGTGGAGTAGTCGCTGATGATGGCGTCGGCCACGAACAGGGCATCGAATTGGCCGCCGGGGATGGTTATGACGCGCGGGTCGTCGATGACCTGCTTGCTTACGGGATGCGGCTTGTAGACGAAGTTGAAACGGTCGAAGTCGACGGCATTGATGAGCGCGGCCGCGGCCTCGGCCTCGTTGGCGGCCGGCTGCTTGCGGAAGGTGGGGCAGTAGACGATGGTCTCGCGCCCGCGTAGCTGTGGGTGGGCGGCGAGGATGGCCTCGCGCTGGCGGGCGCGGTGCTGTTCGTTCAGCAAGAGATCGACTCGGGGGAGGGGCGCCTCGAAGAGCTTGGCCGGCGCGGCGTTAAATGCGGCGGCGAACTCGTCGGCGAAGCTGAGGGACGAGGTGGCGATGGCGTCGTAGCCCTCGTGCATGTGCATCAGACGCGCCGTCGCTTCGGAATGCCCCTCCTCGGTGCCGAAGGCGGTGTAGCCGAACCGCTTCATGTTGCCCAGGGAATGCCATATTTGAATGACGGGCACGCGAATGCGGTCGTGCAGAAGCCCGACGACGATGCAGTAGGAGTCCAACACCACGGCGCGGCTCGTCGCGATGTAGTAGACCTGGCGGATCATTTCGATCAGGTAGGCCGCCGGATTGCGCAGCTGCTTGGCGAGGATCACCGCGCTCCACGGTGGATCTCGTCGCTCGCAATACTCCTTGATGAGTTGGAAGTCAACTGGTGCGCTGTTGCTTTGCCGACTAATGCACACGATACGCCGGCGCTGGGGCAGCAATCGGCAGAGCGCATAGAGCGCCGCCAGGAGAAGGGTTGCTATGTCGATGGCGATCTTGCGCATGGGTGCTCTCTGGGGTAATCGAATGTCGGCCAGTTTCTTGTTCTCGATATTGTAGCGCACGACTCACCGTTATCTTACAAATGCGCTGTTATGCGGTTTCTCGTCTTGCGATCTCCCTCGCTAAACTGTATCATTGATACAGTTTAGCGAGGGAGGGTGATTATGGGTGTTCGAATAGATCCAGATGGATGGCCGCAAGATGGCTCTCGGGATGACTCGATTCCTGATTACTCTGCCGATTGCTACGACACGAGTCTTTCAGAGGAATCGGTAGAGCGTTATCTCCGTCAGGTTGCGATCAGCATTCGTAAAGGTTCTTTTATTGTGGAAACCGGGCAAATGAGCGAATCTCGGAAGAAGAACAGTGACTTCATGGTTCAGTATGGCCTCTCGGATCCTGAAGAGCAGAAGGCTCTTTTGCTTAGCATTAGCGCAAGTGAGTTTTGCCACGTTAAGCATACTGAAGATGGGCGTGATCTGTACGTCTTTTGCCCCAGACGCTCGCTTTACAAAACGGCTGCAGGTAATGTGACGGTTTCGATTTACGTGAAGCACGACTATGCGCCAGGTCGACGCATGCAAGACGTTGTTATCTCCCTGCACGAGCTTGAGTTCCCTATCTATCTTCCGTACGCGGATTAGGAGGCTGTCATGACGGAATATGCTTACTGCCCCCATTGCGACGATGGGGTTGAATTCGACACGTTGGAGCTTACGGCTCAGACGGAGTTGGACGGTGTGATTTATTCGTACCCTGCAAAGCAGGCCGTATGCAAAACATGTGGGAGCTATGCTAGCTACGCGCCCTATCAGAAAGAAATGGGAGAAGCATTCAACGACGCGGTTCGCACGGCGCAAGGCGTAGTATCGCTTGAGAAAGTGCGCGATATGCCGAAGCGCTATCACATAGGGAAAAGACCTCTTTCGTTGCTTCTAGGTTGGGGTGAAATTACCTATTCGCGATTTGTGGAAGGGGCGGTGCCCACTCCGGAATATTCTAAAACAATCGAGAGGCTATACGACAATCCTCTAGAATACAGGAATCTATTAAAAGCAAATCAGCATCGTATTACCGGTACGGCGTACCGCAAATCTTTGAAAGCAGTGAATGCTGTACTGGAGGAGGATTATCCGGATACCGTAAGGCTATATGAGCTAGCTGAGCGGTTCTTTGCTTTGGCTGGCGACGACTTGACGAACAAGGCGATGCAAAAGCTTGTTTATTACGCTCAGGGATTCAGCGCTGTGTTGCTTGGTCATCCAATAGTGACGCAAGAGCCGAAAGCATGGGCGGCTGGTCCCGTTTACGGGCAACTTTGGCATGAACTGAAGGAAGACCCCGGTTTCTGTTCAAGGTGCTCCGAGGATGACTCCCCGTTTTCGAGAGAAGAGGAGCAACTGATTGAGGCGGTGAGTTCTGCATTTCGCTTGTATAGCGGCACGATGCTTTCCGAAATGACCCATCGCGAGGATCCGTGGTTGAAGGCAAGAGAACGTGCTGGTGTAGTGGACGGGGAAGCATGTAAAGAGCCCATCCTTATGGAGGACATGGAAGCTTATTTCTCTGGAGTTGTCGAGAAATTGGATATACGTATTCCTGAGGATATAAAGAGATATCCGTCCGTGGCAATGAAGAAGTGGAGGTTGACTTCCTGAAATTCTCTGAGTCGCACTTTCTTGGCGAGAGAAACCTTTTGAGGGGCGCATTTATGCTGGCGGAAAAGTGCTCTCAAGCGGGCATAGATCAAGTAGGTGATAAGAATCACTATCAAATTTCTTTGTAAAGATAATAATGTTTATCTATCATATTGTCCTGCCGGTTATATGCAGAATAGAGGCGACGGCTACAAGCCCGTAATAAGACGAGTCTTTCACTTCAAATCATTAGACGATGCGGAGTGGGAAGATGAAGAGACTGTCATATTTCATTTTGCCGATATTGGTAGTACCGAGGAAACCCAAGATTACTGGCATATCAAAGGGAGCGTATTCGACATACCTCAAGAAGTCTATATAGGTTTTGATATTCCTCTCGAACAGAAGACTTTCGGTGTTGGCTATGATCGCCGGACTTCCGTTATGAAAAAGCTTTCGCAGATGGTGTCTCCCGACCAAGAAGAGATTGTTATCGGTGGACCACGAGAAGATTCCATACCAGCCGAAGATTACGAAGAACTATTGCGTAGATTTCCGACCACGGCTGTTCTTGAGCATTATGGCGAAACGCTCGTTGAGGGAATTGTTCAGGATTATCTGAATTTGCGTCACGACTATGCAGAGCAATACGAGAAAAGTCGAATACGAAAATGGGGAAACATGCTCGAAGATTCAAGGTTGGGCTTTCCTTCCGTTAATCAGTTGCGCCTAGAGACAATTGACGAAACTTATAAAGCGCTTATAGGACTATTGGAGAAGGGCGAGGAGGTTGTTGAAGAGACGTGGCAAAAGGGCATTTTGGGCATCTTGCCAACTCTCTTCCCGCAATATGTGGCTGTTCTGCCCAAACCTACGATCAAGGACGTTCTCAAGAGCACGGAACGGAAGGCAGACTTCTTGCTCGTTGACGCGCGCGGCAATGTTGATGTGCTGGAGATCAAGAGGGCGTTTGGCAAGAGAAACCTTTTGATGAAAAGCCCATATCGCGATAACTATGTTCCTGCAAGAGAATTGTCGGGAGGAATCGCCCAGATAGAGAAATATATCCACCTGTTGTTGAATTGGGGGCCAGAAGGAGAAAGAGAACTCACGAAGGATGCTGCCGGAAAGTTGTCAGATGGGCTGAGGATAAGATTTCTGCATCCGCGCGGAATGTTGCTGATAGGGCATTGCGTGTTGACCGATGACGAACAGCGTGATTTCGACTTGATTCGGCGTCAGTATAGCCATGTGGCGGACGTCATCACTTACGACGATCTCATTGACCGACTGGGTCGGATGAGAGATAGCTTAGCAAGGGAAATTGCGGAGCATGGTTGAAAATGGACTTTCTAGAAAGATCCGTGATGCAAGGATCTTTGCCTATCGCTGGATTTCGGGAGAACACTTCCTGCTTGGGTTTGCATGGTTTCACCCTTGTTTTCATGTGGGCGAGCTGTCTGGATAAAACCTGATTTTTCTGCTAAGTGACTATTGACTGGTGCCATAACCTGACCTAATATTGGGTTAAAAATTGGCACCAGAAAGGTAGAAGATGATGCTTGCAGCCAAACAGAGCAAGACGGTAGTTGCAGATGTAGAGGAGCGCCTTGAGGCTCTTTCTCCAGATTTGAGCGTAGGTCTTATTCATGACATAGTCAAGATAGCCTATTCGTACGTCGAGGATCTGACCAGGTTTGCGCCCGTCAACAGTAAGGGTATTGAGCTTCATCTAAGGGCGACGGAGTGTCTTCGGGATCGGCTGAGTGGTGTGGGTTGGCGTGTTGATAACTCAGAAAATGTACCCAGTATCGTTTCAGCCGATGGAAAACTACGCATTGCTTGTTCTGCTACTGGAGGCCCTGATACTGGTGTTATTGCCGGGTCGCCAACGCTTTCCGAAAGGGGAAAGGGAACGCTGCGTCTTGCTGGATGCGAGCGGGCGGAGACTCTTCCCATTCCTGGTCTTGAGGAGTTTGCACCGTGTTCTATCGTCAAGTTAGACAACGCTGCATTCTGGTATTTGCTAATGCATATTGATGAGTCAAACGCGGAGATTCGCATGGAGTTATCTGAGCCAGTCTTTTATTCGGATGGCACTCAACTTGATTGGAAAGATCGCGTTATTCTACCTCCAATTTCCCTCTGCTTTGAACAACCTACTATTGATATATCGGAGGCACCCACACCCGTTATCGAGGTAGCTCGGAAAGCGTCTTGACGGAAGTGCTATTGGCTTAGTTACATACAAGATTGCTGTAGGATGCGCGGGAAAGGTGTTCGTTTGTGAATGGATCAAGGTTGGCTTTGGCCCGCAAATTATGCGGCCTTACGCAGACCCAGCTTGCACAGAAGTCGGGGGTTACTCCTAGGGCCATTTCGAAATTCGAACAAGAAGGCAAAGGGCTTGGCGAGGAGAAGCTGGAGGAAATTGCGAATATTTTAGGCGTTAATTTGGAATTCTTCGCCCAGAAAGAAGTTGAGCTTCCAGAGGTTGCGTCTGTTTCTTTTCGTGCAAGAAGCAAAATGTCTGCAAAAAAGAGAGATCAAGCTCTTGCGGCCAGCGCTCTTGGAATAGAGTTTTCTGACTGGATGGATCGTGAGTTCAAGTTGCCAATGACTAACGTTCCCGATTACGAAGGGTATGATCCTGAAACCGCTGCTCGAGCGCTCAGAGCGAAATGGGGTTTGGGGGAAGGCCCTGTTGGCGATATGATTGCCATCATGGAGGCAAACGGAATTCGCATTTTTTCGATTTGTGAGACATCGCAAGAGATAGATGCGTATTCTTTTTGGGACGAAAGGCGCAATCTGCCTTTCGTTTTTCTCTCATTGTCCAAATCGGGCGAAAGGCGTCGCATGGATGCCGCTCATGAGCTCGGGCATATTGTCTTGCATCGCAAAACCGCTTACGAAGAATCGGGGATTCGCGATATCGAGAGGGAGGCAAATGATTTCGCATCTGCTTTTCTGATGCCCGATAAAGGATTTCGTTCACAGCTTCCGCAGTCGCTTTCTCTTAATGCGGTCATGCGGATAAAGAGATTCTGGAAGACCTCTGCTTTTGCTGTCGTATTTAGAGCCCATCGCTTGGGACAATTGAGTGATTGGCAGTATCATAACCTATGTGTGCAGATGAGCAAAAAGGGCTTACGGACGCGCGAGCCGGACGGTATTATTCCAGAGCGATCTCGAGTTTTGGATCAGGTAATTCGGTCTGCGACAAGTGACTACGGTAGCAAGCACGAGATGGCAAAAGCCATCGGAATTCCTTATCGCTTGCTTTTGAGTCTATCTTTTGAACCTCCTGTAAAGGTGGTATCGCGAAAACGCTCGAAATAGTTATCTCTCGAACGCAGTGATTTACCTTCGCTTATCGGCAAATGGACGATTAACTCGATTCAGGATTATTATGATCGCTGTCTTCGCCGTCTTCAATGTCGTTTTGGCCAGAGTGGTCGTCTCCGGTTTCCGATTTGATGGTAGCGCAGGAGCCAGAGAACTGGCTCCTGCGATTGCTGGGCAATTTGGAGGTGATTCCATCGAGAGAAATTTGGTTGTAAGTGTCGGCAAAATTGGACATAATAACTTGCGTGCTCGTCAGGTTTTTGTCGATTGCTCGGTTTAGGGATGCTAGATCGAGATGCGAGCGCGCATCGTCCATGATATCCGCTAGGTTATTTGCGGACCCAAATGTTTGGTACATATCTGCTAGGGTTTCTATACTTGATCGCACGTCTGTTTCTCCCATTAGCGAGAGCAGATCACGGAGGGGGCGATACGTGCGTGTCGCTTCGTGAAGATACGAATGGCGATAGTCATGGATTGCCTCATAAAGCTTGGCGTAGTTGAGGATGGTCGAGGTCGTTAGTTTCTCCGAGAAGCGAACAGTGCTCTCGTATGCCTTGGAGTAATCTTCAAGTTCGCTTTCTTCCTCCTCGGTGAGCTCGCCTTCTAGGGAGGCGATCCATTTGTGGAGGTCGTTCGGATCAGAGAAATACCGAATGGCTCCGGCCCAGTATTCGTCAAGGTCGGGGTGCAGTATCAGGTTATCGCCGTCAGTTTGGGCAAAATCGACTGTGTTGCTGCTGCAAAATACTATCTCGGAATCTGGATTATTCTCTATGTGGCGCTTGAGACATGCAGCGATTAGGCAGTCTGCCTGAACTAGCCCGTCGCCGTGCTTGGCTTTTGCCGGGCGCCTTCCGGCTATGGACATCCTGATGGCTTCCTCGATGTCTTCTGTGCAAAAACGCAATAGCAGTCCCTTTTCGGGGTTGGTGGCTCTGGTGCGAATTCTATCCACCAAGTCTTTTCCATTTTTGCGAGTAGATTGTTTCGCGTTTTCAATTGCGGAGAGGATCTCGTTTTTGCTGTTGGCCGGCAAAGTATTTTCAACAGCAATGCGCTTGACTGATTCCCTTATTGCATTAAGACTGCGTGCAAAGTCTTCCTCGCGCCGTTCCATCACGTTATCAAGCTCTGCATCGACTACGTCAATCATGAGTAGGGTGGCCCCCACTTCATCCATGCGCTGGAAAATCGCATCAAGGAGATCTGGTCGCGTGTCTTTTATAAGACATAGAGCGCAATCGACGAGCACGCATGTGTCGAAGCAGATGTAGCGACGTGCTGGACGGTGGTTGCTCATTACTGTCTCCCTCGTCTAGAGAAATGCTGATAGAATCCAATTTTAGCTTTGCTGAATGCTAAATTGTCGTGAAACAAATTAATCCATGGGTGTTGCAATGCTCGAATTACGCACAACAACGTGGCAATTAGGAGGAGAGAAGATGATCGAGGAAGTGGAAAAGGGCTTTTGCTTGGATTCGGAGACGTTGGGCTTTCTTGTTTATGCGTTGTTCGGGAAGTCGTATTGCGAGATTTTGAAGATGGCCGATAAAAGCATGGACGGCGTTCTGGATCTTTGTGCGCAACGAGCCTATCGCGATCTGAGCAGAACGCTTCGTTTCTGCGCTGCGGACGACAGGGCCGGCGGGAAAGAAGTTGAGGCCAAGAAAAAGGAGCTGCTGAAGAAGGTGAGGGAGGCTGTTGTCGGCGGATCCAATGCTCTCCTTCGCGTAGGGTCCCAAGACGAGTTCGATTGCTTGCATGAGAAATTATGCGTGGGGAGAAGTCAATGCTAATTCCTGCCAGTCGATTGTTATGATTGCAAGAGAAACGCCTGGGAGCGATGTGCTTAAACCGGTGGGTAAAGAGGGAAAGATTTTTTATTCCGGACAAGCGCAGAAATGGCTAAACATGACTTTGAAGTACTTCTGGATCCTCGATTTACCGCAATTCGGGAGCGCTCTTCGTCGTGTTGAGCGATATCTCCATGCACCGATTGACGGCTATATTTTGAACATGCTTGAAAACAAAGGGCTTTTGGCGTCGGCACAGGCCGAGAACCCGGGCAACAGTGCCGACGCGAAGAAGGTGATCAAGGCCGCACACGTACCCTGGAGCCAGTGGAGCTACAAAGATTATGTTGAGATCCAGGCGTTGGTGAGGGGTTTGAGCGAATCATCGAGTCGTTGTCCTGTTGAATGGGAAATACGTACATGGCTGGATGCGAGTGCAAGATGAAGTGTGTTTGTTCTTGGGTGCCTGCCTTGTTGAAGCGCTCGCATTGGCAGCGAATCACTGTTGCAGTTAAAAGGTTTTTCGAAGATGCACGTGGGGTAGCTGCACTGTCGGTGCTCAGCTTCTCCTCCGGGCCTCGTCGTGCGCTGTTGAGCCTCATTGTGCGCCTGGCGTGGAGGTGACGGCCTAGGCGGGGCTCAATGGTAGAATTGCGGGTGTAACAAGATTCGCGGCGCTTCGGGGCGCTGCGAGCTGACTAAAGGAGCGTACATGCAGTTTGCTGCCATATTGGCCGGAGGGTCGGGGGTTCGGATGGGGAACCCTAACAAGCCGAAACAGTTCTTCTATCTGGGCGACAAGCCCATCCTTGTGCACACTCTCGAGAAATTCTGTGCTGCCGGATGCTTTGACGGGATTCTCGTGCTGACGCCGGCAACCTGGGTACAGCAGACGAAGGACATCATCGCCAAGCATTGCCCGCAGTACGCCGATGCGGTCAACGTCATCGCTGGCGGTGCCGAGCGCAACGATACCATCATGAACGCCATCCGCTACTTCGAGGACGAGTGCCAGGCGGACGACGCCTCCATCATCGTCACCCACGATGCGGTGCGGCCCTTCGTCTCGCTGCGCATCATCGAGGATAACATCGCCGCCGCTCTCGCTCATGGCGCCTGCGATACCGTCGTGCCTGCCACCGACACCATCGTTGAGAGTCTCGACGGCGAGCTCATCTCTTCTATCCCGAACCGCAGCGTGCTCTACCAAGGCCAGACGCCCCAGAGCTTCAATATGCGCGAATTGCGCGAAACGCTGGAGTCGCTCACTCCTGAAGAGAGCGCCATTCTCACTGATGCTTGCAAGGCTTTCGTTTTGCGCGGCAAGAAGGTGGCTTTGGTGCGCGGCGACGTGTCGAACATCAAGATCACCTATCCGCAGGATTTGCGCGTGGCAGAAGCGATGCTGGAGGCCTAGCCGATGCTGAATACCGTCTATCGTCTTACGGCCCCCCGAACTATCGAGCCGGTTGTCGTATCTCAGGACACCACCGACAAGGTCATCGTTCGGCCGACGCACCTCTCCATCTGCAACGCCGACCAACGTTACTATCAGGGAACGCGTAGCAAGGAGGTGCTGGCCAAGAAACTGCCCATGGCGCTCATCCACGAAGGCATCGGCCGCGTGGTCAACGACAACACGGGCGCTTTCCGGCCCGGCGACATCGTCGTTATGCTCCCCAACGCCCCCACCGAACAGGATGAATTTATCGCTGAGAACTACCTTCGGTCCAGCCGGTTCTGTGGCAGCGGTTTCGATGGGTTCATGCAGGAGAGCATGGTTCTTCCGCCGGAGCGCGTAGTGCTGCTTCCTCAGGACGTGAATTGCGAGGTGGCGGCTTTCACCGAGCTCGTGAGCGTGGCCACCCATGCTATCTCCCGTTTCGATAAAATCGCCCATGGCCGACGCGAGCGCATTGGCGTGTGGGGCGATGGCAACATGGGCTACATCGTCTCGCTGCTTCTGCATACACGGTACCCTGATGCGAAGATCGTCGTGTTCGGTCGCAACGAATCGAAGCTGCACGACTTCACGTTCGCCGACGAGACGCATCTGGTCGACGACGTGAGTGGCGTAGAACTCGTCGACCACGCCTTCGAATGCGCCGGCGGCGAGGGATCCGTCGCCGCCATCGAGCAGATCATCGACCGCATCAACCCCGAGGGCACGGTGTCGCTGCTCGGCGTCTCCGAGAACAACGTGCCCATCAACACCCGCATGGTGCTCGAAAAGGGCTTGCGCTTGTTTGGCAGCAGCCGCAGCGGTCGCGAGGACTTCGAGGCCACGGTGCGGCTCTACCACGAGCATCCAGAGGTGCTGGACTACCTCGCCGCTCTCGTCTGCCGCGTGAACGAGGCCCG
>OLOP01002293.1_pt1 | contig 10822 bp, 10 predicted proteins | sample 1672381 | NCBI WGS metagenome assembly OLOP01 (sample SAMEA3136678, study PRJEB25190) | human gut metagenome | biome: human gut; feature: human-associated habitat; material: faeces | place: Austria | collected 2013 | reverse complement strand
ATGTCCTTCCGGCGGCGATTCTATGTGGGTGATGTGCATTATGCGCCATACAGCGCATCGTTTTTTGCTAACAGGTACAAGCAGTATTGATTCATGCTAATTCCTTCACTGCGAGAGTGCTCTGCCAAAGAACGGTGCAGCGATTTGGGAATGCGGAGCTTGAATTGACCAGAGTAAGCGGTTGGCAGATTCGGCTCATGGATAACAAGCCCCTCTTCCAATGCTGCCGTCAACCATGCGCGCTTCGCATCCTCTGCGTTCCGAACGACATCCTCCATCGTTTCGCCGCAGGTCAGGCATCCCGGCAAGTCAGGGTAGCTGCCAACAAAGCCGCCTTCATCAGAATCAGGGATGATTTCCAAAGGATAGGGCAAGGCCATATACTGTTCAAGCGTTTTCATGACGATTCGCCTCACTTTCAACAATATTGCGAACCATTTCGACATATACTTTCTTAATGGGTTCATGCTTAGGAATGGTGATTGGCTGGCAGCCGGGCTTGCGGAAGGTATAGTGACTACTGCCGCTGCGAGGGGAAAACATTTGGTAGCCGTAGTCCTCTAATACTTTACGCAGTTCATCGAATCGCAAGTCCTTTGATAAGGACAAGATTCGTTGCAATAGTTTTTCCCACTTCGACATCAAATCATCCCTTCCGCTTTTATTATAGCTGGTGTCATGGGTGGTGTCAAGAAAAAACGCGGTTTAACGCAAAATTTCGCCGCCGGAAGGACATTCCCCATCCTCCCGGCGGCATTTTATATATCCAAATTAGTTCGCAATCATCGCCTGCGTTTCCGCCCAGCCCTTTTCCACCGTCTGCTGGTGGCTCATGGCGTAGGGGCCGATCGCCGTTACCTGCGCCTGCGTGCGCGGGAAGTGGATGCACAGGTGACCGGGGAAGTTGTTGTCCGTGATGTGCTGCACCTCGTGCGGCATGGAGTGGGTCGTCGCCATACGAACCGTGCCGTCGGCGAAGATGACCCAGACTGCTTTGGGCGTCCATGTGTTGCCGCCGAATGCCTGCTCCAGCTTCGCCGTGTCTGCCGCGGTCAGCGGTTCGGCTTCGGCGTGCTTGCCGTAGGAGAACATGTGAACCTGCCACGAGATGCCCGTGGAGTAGTCGTAGACCGTCGCGTAGGGGTACTGGCGGCAGGCGCTGCGCACCGTCGAATACCAGTATTCGTAGACGACGTTCTCCGCGCTGACCTTCGTGGTTGTGCCAATGTCGTTAGAGATGTTCGGGGTGGGGGTTGCGGTGGTGTTCGGGCGCGCGGTATTCTTGCCAGTGGCGCTGCTGCTGTTGAGTGACGCAATTGTGTTCTTGCCCGCAACGCCGTCCACATACAGGGCGTTCGCCAGCTGGAAGTCACGCAGCGCCTGATACGTTTTGACGCCGAAGATGCCGTCCGCAGAACCCGACGTGAGGTAGCCGAGGTCAATCAGCCGCTGCTGCATTGCCTTGACCGCCGTGCCGTTGTCGCCCCGGTGGAGCGCGGAGGCGCTGGCAATCACCGATGCGGCAGAGGGCGTATTCACAGGCGCAATCGTCGGCGCGGGGGTCGGGGTGGCGGCAGAGGCGGAGTAGAGGGCAATTAGCGTTTTGTTGCCCGCCACGCCGTCGCGGGTGAGTCCGTTTCGCTTCTGGAAATTGTAGACGGCTTCGGCGGTTGCTGTGCCGTAAATGCCGTCTGCCGTGCTGGAGAGGTAGCCAAGGGTAATCAGCCGCTGCTGGAGCGCGCGGACGGTTTCGCCCGTCATGCCGCGGCGGAGGGTGACGCTCACATCCACCGATGCGCCCGCCATGATGCCGTCGCTGCCGATTGCGGTTGCGGAGTAGAGCAGCACCTGCGTGTCATAGCCCGCGACGCCGTCCACCGACAGCCCGTTCATGCGCTGGAAAGCGCGGATAGCCGCTGCGTCGTCCGCCATGCAGACCCCGTCGCGGCGGGAATTGTAGTAGCCCAGCGCCGTCAGCCGCTCCTGCAAACGCAGCACCGCGTCGCCGCTCGTGCCTTGGCGGATGGTAACGACGTTGTCCTTCGTGATGGGCGCGGGGGTCGGAGTCGCTGTCGCCAGCGGGGTGGCGGTTGGCGCGGGGGTAACGATGTAATCCGCCGAAATCGCCAGATAGCTGAACAGCACCTGATAAGTGCTTGCACCTGCAATGCCATCGGCGCTCAAACCGTTCTTGGCTTGGAACTCCTTCAGCGCGTTCACGCTCGCCGTGCCGAAAATGCTGTCCGCGACGCCGGAGAGATAGCCTAAATCAATCAGCCGCTGCTGCACAAGGCGCGCGTCATTGCCGGTTGAACCCTTGCGGACGGTCGCGGCAGGGGTGGTCAGCGGGGGCAGGTCGGTCGGCGCAGGGGTTGCGGTCACAGTCACTTCCATGGTCGGCAGCGTACCGGGGGCGGCGGCAGCGCTCATCAGCTTTTCCTGCGTCGCCGTGCCGCACGCACCGTCGGCCTTTAAGCCGTTTGCTTTCTGGAATGCCTTGACCGCAGCTTGCGTCGCTACATCGTACACGCCGCTGATTTCGCCGTCATAGTAGCCCAACTGGGTCAGCCGCGTCTGCACGGTAGAGACGAGCACGCCCTGGTCATGCAGGCGGATGGTGATGCCGGAGAGGGCGGGAAGCGTCTTGATGGAAACCTTCGTGCCGGAGGAATTCTTAGGCTGACCGTGGAAAATCAGCGCTTGCAGGTTCGCGTCCGCAATGCCGTTCATGGGCAGGCTGTTCATCTTCTGCAAAGCGATAACCGCCTGCGTGGTGGTGGTACTGTAAGTGCCGTCGGGCGTGCTGGTCAGGTAGCCCAGTTCCGCCAGCGCCTGCTGGAGCGCCAGCACCTGATTGCCTGTCGAGCCGTTTTGCAGCACTTTGTAGGTGCTGTCTTCTAAAATAGGCGCGCTGGTCGGCACAGCCGTCGGGGCGGCGGTCGGTTCCACCACCGTCAGCAGCTTCAAATACGCCGTCATGCAGTAGCCCGTTTTTTCCTGATACGTCACCTGCGCCCAGTCGCCGCTGACGCCGTGGATGATGACGGTCGCGCCCTTGGGGATGGTGGTCACGCGCGCGCTGGTGGTGGAGCGGGTCGTGCGCAGATTGACGGAGGATTTCGTCGTCGTGTAGTACGGGAAGCCATACGCGACGCTGCCGGATTCGGACGTGTTTGTCGTCACCTGCTCGGCGTACTGCTTGAAGATATAGCCGACTTGCCCGTCATAGGTGACGCAGAGGAAATTGCCGCTTGCGCCCGTGACGGTCAGAATCGTTCCCTTCGGGATACGGGCGATGATGTTGCTCTCCGCCGACGAGGGGCTGCGGCGCAGGTTGGTATCCGCATTCACGGACGCGCTGTAAGGATAGCTTGTCCCCGCCGCCAGCGAGAAGGCGGTCAGGCTGCCCAGCAGACAGCAGAGCGCCAGCAGGCAGCACAGGAATCGGCGTGTGGTAGATTTGGTCATGAGCCCGTTCCTCCTGAAAGTAAGACTATTTCCGGCATGTATTTCGGTTGCAAATTGCGTTTGTCCATCAAAAAAGCCGGGGCAAAATTCCCCAGCTTCATTGTACCGATTTGGGCGGAAAATGTCAATCGTTCGCGCATTCTTTTGCGTGATGGTTGGGTGAATTTACAATTATGCTTTTGAAATGTGTGGAAGGGATGACGATGCCGAAGGGGTCAAGGTGACGATTGGAAAGCCCCCTTGTCGCGTCTGCAGACGCGAGCCCCCTGAAACAAATACATCCATGCGTGTGAGAAACAGACGTATGGAATGCAGACTGGATTCGGGAAAGGGCATCCCAACCCCTTCTGCCAGCGCCGCTGTATCCTTCTGTATCGCTCACACCGCCGTCAGCTCCAGCGGCTTGGCGATGTGCTCATTCATGCCGACCGTCTTGGCGGCCTGCACATCCTCGGCAAAGGCGTTGGCGGTCATGGCGACAATCGGCACACGCTTGCAGTAATTGCGCGCGCTGCTGCGGATGGCGCGGGTCGCGTCGTAGCCATTCATCCGCGGCATCTGAATGTCCATGAACACCATGTCGTAATATCCGTCGGGGCAGTTAGCCAGACAATCCACCGCCTCAATGCCGTCCCACGCGCAATCGACCGTCAGCCCGCTCATTTTCAGCAGTTCTGCGGCAATCTCGGCATTGAGCTGATTGTCCTCTACCAGCAGCACGCGCCGCCCGGGCTTCCTGCCGCGCGCTTTCCCGTGGCGAGAACAGACATTGCGCCGCGGAAAAAATCAAAAACTTGCCCAACACCCCTTGACAGTGGGGCAAAGGTATGGTATACTATTTCCTGTCGCCGGATGAATCGTCTGGTGCATGTGGTCTGTTGGCTCAGTTGGTAGAGCACATCGTTCACATCGATGGGGTCACTGGTTCGAGTCCAGTACAGACCACGCAATCCTCGATCTGCAAAGGTCGGGGATTTTTTCATATCGCTGCAGAAAAGGAAGGTGTCAAGCATGACCCAGTTTATCCCCCGCCCCAAGCTCAGCAAGAAAGCCCGCAAAGAACTGGACGCCCAGAAGCGCACAACATGGGCGTTTTCCCCGGTGACGAAGAAAGTCGAGAGCAAGAAAATCTACAACCGCAAGAAAACCGCTCATGTGTGGAAGGATGATTCCAGCATGAGCGGTTTTTGCTGCACTGGGGATGGTACCGCGGCGAACGCCGCCCGTGGCAGCATTTGAATCATGTAACAGGCTTGCAGGATTTTTTTGTTTGAAAGGGAACAACGCCAAGCTGTTCTGGAAATCATTCTGGAGATGCGGCTCAGAGGAATAGACTTCTCAGCAGTCATCCCGGAAACAAGGGAATAACGTCGAGTGCGGCGATAGCAGTTTCCCCAAAATCCGGTCGATAGCCGTCAGCAGCAAACCAGCGCTTACTGTTACTGTGGCATTTGCTTTTGGAATTCACTTTCCGCGGAGATGCAGCAAAAATACATTCATCCCCTCTTGACAGCGCAATGGAATCGTGATAGAATGCAGTCGTTGGTGAAAACCAACCTTTTTCCGGTGGTTATGACGGAGAGGTTCCACCTGTTCCCATCCCGAACACAGAAGTTAAGCTCTCCAGTGCTGAAAGTACTTGGCTGGACACGGCCCGGGAGGATAAGTCGCTGCCGGATTCTATAATCCTCAGTAGCTCAATGGCAGAGCACTCGGCTGTTAACCGAGTTGTTGTAGGTTCGAGCCCTACCTGGGGAGCGCTTGCCGATTCCGCATGGAGTCGGCTTTTTTTGTAATATCATAAGGAGGCAAAGCATGAAACGCAAAGGAATGCATCGGCGCCGCAAATTGGTGCTGCTGGCAGTTTTGCTGATAATGGTGGGCATAGCGGTATGGCGGATTTGGCAAACGCCGCGGCCAACAGTGCTGCACCGGCAGGATGCGTGGCTGTCCTCCGCCGAGCCGGAAATGGTGGACACGCTGCCCGACAATGCGTTCACGGCGGAACTGCCGGAGGAAATCGACGGCCGCCTTTTGTACATCCGCGACTATTCTGCATCGGGGCATTACCAGATTGTATGGGAGGGCGTATCAGCGGAGGCGGCGGAAGTGTACCTGAATGCGCTGCTGGACAAGGGGTTCACGCGCCTGATGGGGACGGCGGAGGATATCGCCAGCGGCGTTTTGCTTGCGCGCGGCGACTTGACGCTGAGCATCTCCCTGTCCGGCGGGACGCTGAACATGCTGATGACGCGCGCTGAAGAACCCACGGCAACACCGCTGCCATAGTGGCTTGCAGATTGGTAATCCCCGCGAAAGGTGCTTCCATGCCGCGAAAAGATGTGCTATAATGGAGACACATATGATTTTCGGAGGTCGCTTATGGCGAAGGAAAAGACCCTGTTTGCCTGCACCGCGTGCGGGTATGAAACATCCCGCTGGGTGGGGCGCTGTCCGGGGTGCGGCGCGTGGAACACGATGGTGGAGTCCGCGCCTATTGTGACGGGTGCGCCCGCGAAAGCCCCGAAACAGCGGCCGGGCACAGGCGCTTCAGCCATGCTCCTTCGCGAAATCCCGGAAGATGTGGCGGTTCGCTCGTCCACGGGCATCAGCGAGCTTGACCGCGTGTTAGGCGGTGGCATTGTCGAGGGGGCGCTGATGCTCATCGGCGGCGATCCCGGCATTGGCAAATCCACGCTGCTGCTGCAAGTGTGCGCGAATTTGTGCAAAACGGGTAAGCGCGTGCTGTATGTCAGCGGTGAGGAATCCGCCAAGCAGCTGAAACTCCGCGCGAACCGCCTCGGCATCACGTCGGAGACGCTTTATGTGCTGGCGGAAAACGCGCTGGATAATGTGGAAGAAAAACTGCGCGGCTTATCGCCGGACGTCGCCGTCATTGACTCCATTCAGACAATGTATCGCCCTGATATGGCGTCCGCGCCGGGTTCAGTCAGCCAGATTCGCGAATGTACGAGCCAAATCATGCGCCTGTGCAAGGAGAGCGGCACGGCGATTTTCCTTGTCGGGCATGTGACGAAGGACGGCGCGATTGCCGGGCCTCGAATGCTGGAACACATGGTGGACGTCGTGCTGTACTTCGAGGGCGACCGTCAGCAGGAATATCGGCTGCTGCGCGCGGTCAAAAACCGCTTCGGGTCGGTCAATGAGCTGGGCGTTTTCCAAATGACGGAAGCCGGAATGCAGATTGTGCCGAACCCGTCGGAGCAGCTGCTGAGCCATCGCGCGAAGGGCGCAAGCGGCTCGGTCGTGTTCTGCGGACTGGAAGGTTCGCGCCCGCTGCTGTGCGACGTGCAGGCACTGGCAAGCACCTCCTACTTCGGCACGCCGCGGCGGACGGTCGGCGGTGCGGATACCGGGCGCGTGGCGCTGCTGCTGGCGGTGCTGGAGAAGCGCGCGAATCAGAAAACATATAATCAGGATGTGTATATCAACGTCGCGGGCGGATTGGAGCTGTCCGAGCCGGCGGCGGATTTGGCGCTGTGCATGGCGGTCGTGTCGCGCCAAATGCCGGCATCAGGCAGGCGGGGACCCCAGTCCCAGCCGAACATACAATGCGCTTTCCGGATATGCTGATATCCCGGCACGGTACTCGACACACCCCAGAGCGGGCGTTTCTCGTACTGCTCCTCCATATATTTTAAAGGAGAATGCAGTTCCACCACGATCTCATTTGTCCCTGCCTTCAAAAGCTCTGTCACATCAAACCGGTACGTGCGGTGCATATTTTCGCAGTTTCCCATATGCGTTCCGTTCAGATACACATCCGCAAGCGTATCAAGACCCTCGCACACCAGCACATTCTTCGTATTCTGAAGCGTTTTTTCCTCCACCTCAAATGTTCTGCGATACGTATAATCGTTGTAGGAAAGATCCCGCACCTCATCCTCGTTTTCTCCTACATACGGGTCTTTCATCTGTCCATTGCGAAGCAGATCGGTGTAAACCGTTCCCGGCACCTGTCCTTCCTGCCAGGAGTCTTCCCCCTTGCAGTTCATCTGCCATGTTCCATTTAATGTAATCATGTCGTTCTCTCCTTCTTATATTTTTCAGGATCCGTGCGCTTATTATATCAACTTCCTGTCTGGTATCGTATGACAGAACGCCAGAAAAATAGGACAAATCTCCAATCTTATTTCTTTTCTCATTCTCATACAATGTGTTACTTTCTCTTCCATTTTCTGACATTTCTGCGGAAATGCAGTTTTTTCGCGTTCCTTCATTGCGAATTTTCCCCGGGGATGATATAATAGCCAAAGTCGAAAGAGCGAACCCGGTGACCGTTCCACAAAGTGTCCCGGGAATAATGGCCATCCCCAGGACACAAAAAACGGGGATATGTCCCCTGCTGCACGCGGGACATAAGAAAGGAGTAACATATGCCTTATGATGACGTACAAAAATTTTCAGAGGCAGCGGTAAACAAGGCGAAGCTGCTGAAAGAACAGCCTGGAAAATACTTTCTCCGCTCGGTCATGGCAGGCTTTTTTATCGTCGTTGCCATGATCTTCTCCAACGTAGTCGGCAATGTCTTCCAGGGTTCCGATCCTGCGTGGGGCAAGCTGCTTGGCGGTATCGTGTTTGCTATCGCGGTTCTTCTGATCGTGTTCATCGGCGCAGAGCTTTTTACCGGAAACAATCTTGTCATGGCGTTTGGTGCCTTCGATAAAAAAGTATCGTGGACGCAGGTTGGAAAAGTATGGCTCGTCAGCTACATCGGAAATTTCGTCGGATGTCTGATCCTCTCCGTGATTTTCGTACTGGCAGGCGCTTCCGGCACCGCTGATTACTATGCGGGCTTTATTGGGAACAAACTTTCCATTCCTGTGGGAGAAATGTTCTTCCGCGCCATTCTCTGCAACTTCTTTGTCTGCCTTGCCGTTGCCTGCGGCATGAAATGCAAAAATGAAGTTGCGAAATTTTTCATGATCATACTTTGTATCTCCGGATTCGTTGTTGCCGGTTTCGAACACTGCATTGCCAATATGGCAACCTTCGTTACCGCCGCACTTCTCGTTCCGGGCGGCATCTCTCTTACCGCCGCGCTGAAAAGTATGGTAATTGTAACTATCGGAAATATGATCGGAGGCGGACTGCTCCTTGCCTGGCCGCTTCGAATGATGAGTGCAGATAAATGACAAAATCCTTATACATTGCGGAGAAACCGAGCGTCGCTCAGGAATTCGCAAAAGCATTAAAACAGAATATGCAGCGCAGGGACGGGTATCTGGAGTCGGAAACTTCCATCGTAACCTGGTGCGTCGGCCACCTGGTTACGATGAGCTACCCGGAAAAATACGATCCTGCGTTAAAAAGGTGGAGTCTTGAGACCCTGCCTTTTTTGCCTGAAAACTTTAAATATGAAGTAATCCCGGAAGTAAAAAAGCAGTTCAACATCGTGAGCGGCCTGCTCCACCGGGAAGATATCGAGACCATTTATGTCTGTACCGACTCCGGGCGCGAGGGAGAATATATCTACCGCCTCGTCGCACAGATGGCCGGTATCAAAGACAAGAAGCAGAAACGTGTCTGGATTGATTCACAGACAGAAGAAGAAATCCTGCGCGGCATCCGCGAAGCGAAGGATGAAAGCGAATACGACAATCTCTCAGCTTCCGCTTATCTCCGTGCCAAAGAAGATTACCTGATGGGCATTAACTTTTCCCGTCTTCTCTCGTTAAAATACGGAAACGCCGTCGCATCGTATCTCGGCACCAAATACCAGTCCATCTCCGTCGGCCGTGTCATGACGTGCGTGCTCGGCATGGTCGTGCGCCGCGAACGCGAAATCCGCAGTTTCGTAAAAACACCGTTCTACCGTGTCATCGCCGGTCTTTCTTTTAACGGGCGGAATTTCGAAGGCGAATGGCGTGCCGTTAAAGGAAGCCGCTATTTTAACTCGCCGCTTCTCTATAAGGAGAATGGATTCCAGAAAAAAGAAGACGCACAGAAGCTGATTGACGAATTAAAAGCACAGAATCCTCTGATCCCGCGCGTTCTGAAAATGGAGCGGAAAAAAGAGAATAAAAATGCGCCGCTGCTCTACAACCTTGCGGAGCTGCAGAACGACTGTGCCCGCTTCTTCAAAATCAGCCCGGATGAAACGCTGAAAGTCGTCCAGGAGCTTTACGAGAAAAAGCTGGTTACCTATCCGCGTACCGACGCCCGTGTGCTTTCTTCTGCCGTTGCAAAGGAAATCAGCAAGAACCTGCGCGGCCTGCAGCAGTACAACATCTGCCGCGGTCTTGCGGATGAAATTTTACAGGGCGAGAGCTGGAAAAAGATCGGTTCCACCCGTTATACGAATGATAAACAGATCACTGACCACTACGCAATCATTCCGACCGGACAGGGCCTTGGCAATCTGCGGAATCTTTCGGAGCTTTCCGCCAAAGTATACGAAACGATTGTCCGCCGTTTTCTTAGCATCTTCTATCCGTCGGCCGTCTATCAGAAGGTCGCGCTTGTGACGGAAATCGGCGGCGAACAGTTCTTTTCCAACTTCCGTGTTCTCGTGGAGGAGGGCTACTTAAAAGCAATGCACTACTCCTTCTTCCGTAAAAAGGATGAGGACGAGGACGGAAAAAAGGACGAGGAAACAACGTGCGATCCCGCATTTCTTGTCGCGCTGTCCCAGTTAAAGAAAGGCAGTGAACTGAACCTGCTCGGCCTTTCAATTAAAGAGGGCGAAACCTCCCCGCCGAAGCGCTATACTTCCGGTTCCATGATCCTTGCGATGGAGAATGCCGGACAGCTCATCGAAGATGAGGAGCTGCGTGAGCAGATCAAGGGAAGCGGCATCGGAACGAGTGCAACGCGTGCGGAGATCTTAAAAAAGCTTGTCTTTATCAAGTATCTCGCGCTGAACAAAAAGACACAGGTCATCACACCAACGCAGCTCGGTGAAATGATCTATGACGTCGTCCACCAGTCCATCCGCCCGCTTCTGAACCCGGAGCTGACAGCAAGCTGGGAAAAGGGACTCACCTATGTGGCGGAGGGATCCATTACCTCTGAGGAATATATGGGAAAACTGGAAAACTTTGTAACACGCCACACCGTGAATGTAAAGCAGATGCGGAACCAGTTCCAGTTAAAGAGCAGTTTTGATGCGTCTGCGCCGTACTATAAAAAAGCCTCTTCCACACGTTCCGGTGCCGGAAAAAGCACGTCTTCAAGAAGCTCTTCTGCAAAGTCTTCTTCGAACAGAAAAAAGACCGCACAGAACACCTGAAATGTGGTAAGATAAACAGGAACAGAAAAAAGAAAGGATGAATCACTCATGAAAGATGCAACCATTTCTGAACTTTATGATTTAACCCAGACCATTGCCGCA
>OLOP01002289.1_pt1 | contig 10844 bp, 7 predicted proteins | sample 1672381 | NCBI WGS metagenome assembly OLOP01 (sample SAMEA3136678, study PRJEB25190) | human gut metagenome | biome: human gut; feature: human-associated habitat; material: faeces | place: Austria | collected 2013 | reverse complement strand
AGAGCGGGGAATTTTACCCAGATTTACGATAAATTTAACCATAAACACGGTTGACATACCCGGCCGGGGACGTTATAATGGCCGGGTTGAAAAAAATATTTTAAGAAAAAAGGCAGGTGAACAGAATGGACAGTTGTGATTCTCATGGGCGAAGTTGTAGCTCTCGGAATGGAAGATGGAAGGCGCAGAGAGGGACGGGATTGTTCCATTCTGTTTTAATAGTGTCATAATATACATTTTTTCATTCTTCTCATTCTGAGAATTCATACAGTAAAACGGACGTATATTATTTCTTTCCGTTTTACATTCAAATCCCAAGGAAACACAAGCGAAAATCAAACAGCACATAGACATGCTTTAACATGTCTGTTTTTGGTGTGCGTGTTTTGTGCGAAACTATGTGAGGAGGATGAGAAAATGACAAAAAGAAATCAGGATTTTTCAAAAGATATTCTGAGTCTGATCCGAAGCAGTGTTTCTCCGGCAGTTTTAAGTGAAAGGCTGCAGGATTTCCACGAAAACGATCTGGCGGAAGTATTAAGAGAATTAAGCACTGCGGAGCGCAGCAGACTATACCGTATCCTGGAAAGCAGTATGCTGGCAGATGTTTTTGAATATCTGGAGGAAGAAGAAACTGTACAATATCTGGAAGAGATGGATGTAAAAAAAGCGGCAGCCATTCTTTCCAAAATGGAAACCGATGCCCTGGCAGATGTTTTAAAGCAGATCGATAAAGAAAAACGCAAGCTTCTGATCCAGCTTCTGGATGAACAGGTGCGGAAAGATATTGAAATGATCCGCTCCTTTGATGAGGATGAGATCGGAAGCAGAATGACAACGAATTGCATTGTGATCCGTGAAAACCTGACCGTAAAGCAGGCCATGAGTGAGCTGGTTTCCCAGGCGGCAGATAATGATAATATTTCTACGATCTTTGCAGTGACGGACAGAGGGGAGTTTTATGGAGCCCTGGATCTGAAGGATCTGATCACAGCAAGACAGGACCACCCTATGGAAGAGCTGATCGTAACTTCCTATCCATATGTGTATGGTACTGAGCAGATCGACGACTGTATGGAACGGCTGAAGGATTATTCTGAAGATTCCATTCCTGTACTGGACGATGACAATCGTTTCCTTGGAGTGATCACATCCGCAGGGATCATCGATCTGGTAGACGATGAGATGGGAGAGGATTATGCAAAGCTGGCTGGTCTGACTGCAGAGGAAGATCTGAAAGAACCTCTTTTTGAAAGCATGAAAAAAAGAATGCCCTGGCTGATCGTTCTTCTGGGCCTTGGTATGGTGGTATCTTCTGTTGTGGGAATGTTTGAAAAAGTAGTTACCTGTCTGCCGATCATCATGTGCTTTCAGTCTCTGATCCTGGATATGGCAGGAAATGTTGGAACCCAGTCCCTGGCTGTAACCATCCGTGTACTGATGGATGAGACGCTGACGGGCAGACAGAAAGCAGAGCTTGTGCTGAAGGAAATGCGGATCGGTCTTTGCAACGGTGGTCTGCTCGGTATTCTGTCTTTTGTACTGATCGGATTGTATATTTTCTTATTCAAAGGAAAAACACTCGTATTTGCCTATGCGGTATCCGGCTGTATCGGATTATCCCTGCTGGTGGCCATGCTGGTATCCAGTGCAGTGGGAACCTGCATACCGCTGTTTTTCAAAAAGGTTGGTGTGGACCCGGCAGTAGCCTCGGGTCCTCTGATCACTACGGTGAATGACCTTGTAGCCGTGATAACATACTATGGAATGAGCTGGATCTTCCTGATCGAGATGTTCCACCTGGCTGGCTGAGAGTAAAATGCAGCTATGCTTATAAAAACAGACAGATATCAGAAATCTGTCGGATAACAGAAAAGTTACCGATACAAAAAAATTCCGGATCGAAAGATTCGGGATTTTTCTTTACATACAAACAGAAAGCTATTATAATGAAAGACACGCTTTGCCCGTTTAAAACGTTGCAGAAATAAATACAAACAACGGGCAGAAAAAAGAGAACAAAACGATCACATGGGGTGATTGGGGAAAGGAAACAGTAACATGATAGTAACAATGATCGAAAAGGTCTATACATTTCTGTGGGGAGATCTGATAAGGATCCCGCTTCCGGGAGGAAGTACGCTGGGAATCTCACTTCTGATCCTGCTTCTGATTCCGACCGGTATCTATTTTACCATCAGGACAAAGCTTCTGCCGATCCGTCTTTTTCCGGATATGGTACGAGCCCTGTCGGAAAAGAAAAGTGACAAAAATAATCTTTCAGCATTTCAGACGCTGATCGTGTCTACAGCTACCCGTGTGGGAATGGGAAACCTGGTCGGTGTGGTAGCTGCGATCTCGGCAGGAGGTGCAGGAGCGGTATTCTGGATGTGGATCACGGCGCTGATCGGTTCCTCCACTGCTTTTATCGAAGCAACCCTGGCACAGCTCTATAAAGAAAAGGATCCTCTTTATGGTGGCTACAGGGGCGGTCCTGCCTACTATATCCACCGTTACTGGGAAGAAAAACAGGGCAGAAAACGAAAAAAGGTTCTGCTTTCCGTTCTGTTTGCCATTTCCGGCCTGATCTGCTGGTGTGGAATCAGTCAGGTTATCAGCAATTCCGTAACTTCTGCATTCCATAATGCCTTTCACATTCCGCCAATCTATACCACAGTGGTTCTGGTGGCACTTGCAGCAGTGATCATTTTTCGAAAAACTGCAACGGTAAAAGTGCTGGATGTGCTGGTACCGATTATGGCAGGATGTTATTTTCTGATTACTGTGATTTTGATCTGTATGAATTTTTCTGCCCTTCCGGGGGTGTTTTCCAGAATCTTTGAGGAAGCGTTTGGTATTCGTCAGGCAGTGGCAGGAGGACTTGGCACGGTGGTGATGAATGGTGTGAAACGTGGTCTGTTTTCCAATGAAGCCGGTTCCGGATCAGCACCCTGTGCGGCTGCGGCAGCAGAAAGCGATCAGCCGGTAAAACTTGGCCTGACCCAGGCACTGGGAGTTTTTATCGATACAATTGTAATCTGCAGTTGTACGGCGATGATCATGCTTTTGACGCCGGAAAGTCTGACCGAAGGGGCGGTTGGTATGGAACTTTTACAGGTGGCAATGGGTTACCATCTGGGACAGTTTGGTGTGATTTTCATTGCAGCAACACTCTGGCTGTTCAGTTTCTCTACTTTTCTCGGTATTTTATATTATGCAAGATCAAATATATCATATCTGTTTGGAGATGGAATGCTGCCGCAGAATCTCTATAAAGTACTTGCATTGGTGATGATGTTTATCGGCGGACTGGCAGCATACACGGTGGTGTGGGATCTTGGAGACGTCGGCGTGGGTCTGATGACCGTGTTTAATATTATTATGCTTTATCCGATGTCCGGAATCGCCATGAAGGCACTGAAATCTTATGAAACAGAGAAGAAAAACAGAAAAAAAGGATAAAAAACACAAGATATGGAAATTGTTCCTGAATAAATACAATATCTGCCCCAAATTGTACAAAATTGCATACATGCCTATATTTCATGGATTTGGGATTATTTTCTATTTGTTTTTTGAAAAAAGTGATGTTATACTACACCTGACAAAAAGATAACAATTCAAATACACACAAACACAGGAGGATATGCAATGGCTAAGTTTGAACAGTGGGAAGGCTTCCAGGGTAAAAACTGGGTTAATTCTGTAGATGTACGTGACTTTATTCAGTGCAACTACACACCATATGACGGAGATGAGACTTTCCTGGAGGGACCTACAGAGGCAACAGATAAACTGTGGGGAAAACTGCAGGAGCTGCAGAAAGAGGAACGTGCAAAAGGCGGCGTTCTGGATATGGAAACAGAAGTAGTTTCCGGTATCACAGCATATGGCCCGGGATATATCGATGAAAGCATGAAAGATCTGGAAGCAGTCGTTGGTCTGCAGACAGACAAACCGCTGAAGAGAGCATTCATGCCTTACGGTGGAATCAAGATGGCTGAGAAAGCCTGCACAACACACGGATATACACCGAGTGAGAAACTGCATGAAATCTTCACAAAATATCATAAAACACATAACCAGGGTGTATTCGATATCTATACTGACGAGATGAAAGTTGCCCGTCACAATAAAATCATCACCGGTCTGCCGGATACTTACGGCCGTGGACGTATCGTAGGCGATTACCGTCGTGTAGCTCTGTACGGTATTGATTTCCTGCTGGAGAAAAAACACTACGATATGAAACGTTACGAAAGACATGGAATGAAAGGAACTGATTTCCGTCTTCGTGAAGAACTTGCAGATCAGATGAAAGCTCTGAACGAAATGAAAGAAATGGCTGCATCTTACGGATTCGATATTTCCGTACCGGCGAAAAACGCAAAAGAAGCAGCACAGTGGCTGTACTTCGGATATCTGGCAGCAATCAAGACTCAGAACGGAGCAGCAATGAGTGTTGGTCGTGTATCCACATTCCTGGATATCTATATCGAGAGAGACCTGAAAGCAGGCGTTCTGACAGAGAAAGAAGCACAGGAACTGATCGACCATATGGTTATGAAGTTCAGAATGGTAAAATTCGCAAGAATTACTTCCTATACAGAACTGTTCTCCGGTGACCCGGTATGGGCTACTCTGGAAGTTGGTGGTATGGGACAGGACGGACGTTCCATGGTAACAAAGAACGATTATCGTTTCCTGCATACTCTGGAAAACATGGGACCGTCTCCGGAACCGAACCTGACTGTTCTTTATTCTTCCAGACTGCCGGAATCTTTCAAAGATTACGCAGCAAGAATTTCTGTAACAACAAGTTCTATCCAGTACGAAAACGACGATGTTATGCGTCCGGTATGGGGCGATGACTACAGCATCTGCTGCTGTGTATCCGCTACTCAGACCGGTAAAGAGATCCAGTTCTTCGGTGCACGTGCGAACCTGGCAAAATGCTTACTGTACGCAATCAACGGTGGTATCGATGAGAAGACAAAAGTTCAGGTAGGACCTGCTTACAGACCGATCACAGCTGAATATCTGGATTATGACGAAGTAATGGAACATTACGATGTTATGATGGACTGGCTGGCAAAACTGTATGTAGATACTCTGAACATGATCCACTACATGCATGACAAATATTACTACGAAGCAGCAGAGATGGCTCTGATCGATACAGATGTAAGACGTACATTTGCTACCGGTATCGCTGGTTTCTCTCACGTAGTAGACTCTCTGAGTGCTATCAAATATGCAAAAGTTAAAGCAATCCGTGATGAAGACGGTGTGGTAGTAGATTTCGAGACAGAAGGCGAATTCCCAAGATACGGTAACGACGATGACCGTGCAGATGATATCGCAATCTGGCTGCTGAAAACATTCATGCACAAACTGAACAAATGCCACACATACAGAGATTCTGAGCCGACAACATCTATCCTGACTATTACATCCAACGTAGTATATGGTAAAGCTACCGGTACTCTGCCGGATGGTAGAAAACTGGGCGAGCCTCTGGCACCAGGAGCTAACCCATCTTACGGCGCAGAAAAGAGCGGTCTGCTGGCTTCCCTGAACTCTGTAGCAAAACTGCCATACGAACTGGCACTGGATGGTATCTCTAATACACAGACCATCAGCCCGAGCGCACTGGGTCATGACGATGACGAAAGAGTCAACAACCTGGTACACATCCTGGATGGTTACTTCGATCAGGGTGCACATCACCTGAACGTAAACGTATTCGGTACAGAAAAACTGATCGACGCTATGGAACATCCGGAGAAACCGGAATACGCAAACTTCACAATCCGTGTATCCGGATATGCTGTTAAGTTCATCGACCTGACTCGTGAACAGCAGCTGGATGTTATCGCAAGAACCTGCCACAAAACAATGTAATTTGTCTGACAGATTCAGGTGAATAAACAGTAATATAAAATAAAATCGTTTGGCGGTGCAGTGAAAAACTGTATCGCCAAATGTTTTCTATGGTAAAATATAAAAGAAAAAGAAAAAATGGAGGAGCTTATGTCAGAAGAAAAGAAAGAACTGACAGGATATATTCATTCACTGGAAAGTTTCGGTTCCGTGGACGGACCGGGAGTACGATATGTGATCTTTGTGTCCGGATGTGCGATGCGCTGCCAGTTTTGCCATAACCCGGATACCTGGGATATGAAAGTTGGAACGCCTTACACCGCAGATGAACTGCTGAAAAAAGCAGTCCGCTACAAAGGATACTGGGGAAAAGAAGGCGGAATCACCGTCTCCGGCGGCGAACCGATGCTGCAGATCGATTTTCTGACAGAACTTTTCCGGAAAGCCAAAGCCCAGGGCATCCACACCACACTGGATACCAGCGGCAACCCTTTTACCAGAGAGGGTGAGCGTTTTGAGAAGATCAGAAAACTTCTGGAAGTGACCGATCTTGTGATGCTGGATATCAAACACATCGATGATGAACAGCATAAGATTCTCACCGGTCAGACCAACCGGAACATTCTGGATATGGCAAGATACCTCGATGAGATCGGAAAACCGATGTGGATCCGCCACGTGTTAGTGCCGGAGCGAAGCGACAAAGACGAATATCTGACCCGTCTGGATGCATTTATCCTGTCTCTTCACAATGTACAGAAAGTAGAAGTACTGCCGTATCACACACTGGGCGCGTACAAATGGAAAGAACTCGGTTATGAGTATCCGCTGGAAGGCATCGATCCGCCGACTCAGGAGAGAATCAAAAATGCAAATCAGCTGCTACATACAGGAGCGCGGGTTTAAAGTGTTTACAGGGCACATTGGAATAGGAAATGTCATGGAAAAGCAAAGCATTTTTCATGACATTTTTTTCTTTACCCTTTCTGCATTTTCATGTATACTGTTTATGATAGGTGAATTATGTCCAATATTGTAAACATCAAGAATAAAGAGGTGATTGAAATACATGATTAAAATAAAAGAATACGTGATGGCAGAAAGCCTGGAGCAGGCGTATGAATTGAATCAGAAGAAGCGAAACTGTATCATTGGAGGCATGCTGTGGCTGAAGATGGGAAACCGGATGGTTCCGACAGCCATCGATCTGTCCAATCTGGGACTGAATACCATCGAGGAAAATGAGGAAGAATTTTCCATTGGTTGTATGACAACTCTGCGGCAGCTGGAGCAGCACGAGGGACTGAATAGCTACACAAACGGTGCAGTCAGTGAGAGTGTAAGAAGTATAGTCGGTGTACAGTTCCGGAATCTGGCAACCGTTGGCGGAAGTATTTTCGGAAGATTTGGCTTCTCGGATGTACTGACCTGTTTTCTGGCACTGGATACCTGGGTGGAACTGTACAAAGGCGGCTGCATCTCACTTGCCGAATTTGCCAGGCAGAAACCGGACCGGGATATTCTGGTGCGCCTGATTGTGAAAAAACATGAGGATAAAAGTGTCTATCTGTCTCACAGAAATTCAAAAACAGATTTTCCGGTACTGACCTGTGGTATTTCGTTACGTGATGGACAGGTCTATACGGCAGTCGGTGCCCGTCCGTCGAGAGCAGTCTGTCTGTGTGTGTCCGAGGCTGACTGGAAGAAAAAGGGCAGTGAAGCACTGGCCGGAGAACTGGCTGCGCAGTTCCCGACAGAAGGAAATATGCGTGCGGGAAAAGAATTCCGAAGCCATCTGGCAGAAGTTCTGATCGGCAGAGGGCTCAAACAGATAGAAAAGATGCAGGAGGTATAACGGTATGAAGATCCAGATGACGTTAAATGGTAAAAAAATCACAGAAGAGATTCAGCCGGGGATGCTCCTGCTGGATTTTGTGCGTGCCCATGGGTGTAAAAGTGTGAAAAGAGGATGTGAGACGGCAAACTGCGGGTTGTGTACAGTATTTGTAGATGACAAACCGGTACTTTCCTGTTCCACTCTGGTGGCGAGAGTATCCGGCCATAAAGTAGATACTCTGGAAGGACTGCAGGAGGAAGCGGCGGAGTTCGGTGCATTTATCGCCAATCAGGGAGCAGAACAGTGCGGTTTCTGTAATCCGGGCATGATCATGAACGCACTGGCACTGTTTCGTGAGAATCCGGATCCATCCGAGGAAGAAATAAAAGAATATCTGGCAGGAAATCTATGCCGTTGTTCCGGATACGAAGGACAGCTCCGGGGAATCCAGCAGTTTCTTGCTTATAAAAAAGAGAAAGAAGGTGCAGTATGCAGGTAGTAGGACAACCGGTGATGAAAAAAGATGCAATGGCGCTGGTAACAGGAAAACCGGTCTTTACACAGGATGTGGCTCCGGCTGACTGTCTGGTGGTAAAAGTACTTCGAAGCCCGCATGCCAACGCAAATATTCTGTCAATAAAAACAGATGCAGCAAAGAAGGTTCCGGGAATCGAAGCTGTGTATACCTGGGAAGATGTACCAACCCAGCGTTTTACCATGGCCGGACAGACCTATCCGGAGCCAAGTCCCTATGACCGTCAGATCCTGGATCAGCATGTACGTTATGTGGGGGATCCGGTGGCCATCGTAGCGGGAGAGAATGAGGAGTGCGTAGACAAAGCACTGAAAATCATTAAAGTACAGTACGAAGTTCTACCGGCCATTCTGGATTTTCACAAAGCCAAAGATAATGAGATTCTGGTTCACCCGGAAGAAAACTGGAAAGCATTATGTCCGGTGGGAGCAGATAATAAGCGTAATCTGGTGGCAACAGGAACCAGCGGTTACGGGGATGTGGAAGCCGTTTTCAAAGACTGTGAAGTGATGGTGGAAGAGACCTATCATGTAAAAGCAGATCAGCAGGCGATGATGGAGACTTTCCGTACCTGCTGCTTTATGGATACTTATGGCAGACTGAATGTGGTGAGTTCCACACAGATCGTCTTTCATGTACGAAGAATCTTGTCCAATGCCCTGGGAATACCAAAATCAAAGATCCGTGTCAGCAAACCGAGAATCGGTGGTGGATTCGGGGCAAAACAGTCGGTGGTAGCGGAAGTTTTCCCGGCATTTGTCACCTGGAAGACCGGAAAACCGTCTATGATCATTTACAGCAGACAGGAATCTCAGACCGCATCTTCCCCACGGCATGAGATGGAAGTAACCGTACGGCTGGGAGCAATGAAAAATGGTAAGATCCGCGCGATCGATGTATATACGTTATCCAATTCCGGTGCGTATGGGGAACATGGTCCGACAACGGTTGGCCTGTCCGGACACAAATCCATTCCGTTATACGAAGGATCTCTGGAGGCTCATCGTTTTTCCTATGACGTAGTTTACAGTAATGTGATGTCTGCAGGTGCATACCGTGGATACGGAGCAACTCAGGGGCAGTTTGCGGTAGAATCCGCAGTCAATCAGCTGGCGGCAAAGATCGGCATAGATCCTCTGAAGGTTCGTGAGATGAACATGGTACGTGAAGGGGTGCAGATGCATTCTTATTACGATGAGGTAAGTAACAGCTGTGCACTGGATCGTTGTCTGGAGCGTGCAGCAAAGATGATCGGCTGGGAAGACAAATATCCGGCAAGAGATATGGGAAACGGTAAAGTGCGAAGCGTGGGAATGGCCATGTCCATGCAGGGTTCCGGTATCTCCGGTGTGGATGTGGGGTCTGCGGATATCAAACTGAACGAAGACGGCATCTACACCCTTGCAATCGGTGCGGCAGATATGGGAACCGGCTGTGATACGATTCTGGCACAGATGGTAGCAGAATGTATGATGTGCCCGATTGAAAATGTGATCGTCAGCGGTGCGGATACGGATACATCTCCGTATGATTCCGGATCTTATGCATCCAGTACCACGTATATTACCGGACGTGCGGTAGAAAAGGCCTGCAGAAAATTACAGGAACGGATCGTGCAGGAAGCTGCAAAGATCCTGAACTGTGAAAGTGAGGAACTGGAATTCGCCGGAGACAGTGTAAAACGTCTGGCTACCGGTGAGGAAGTTTCTCTTACCCAGATCGGTACCAGTTCCATGTGCGGAAGTATCAATGCCCTGGAAGCTGTGGAAGACAGCAGTTCACCGGTGTCCCCGCCTCCGTTTATGGCAGGTATGGTAGAGATTGAACTGGATAAAGAGACTGGTCATGTAGAGGTTCTTGATTATGTGGCAGTTGTGGACTGTGGTACGGTCATCAATCCGAATCTGGCACGGGTTCAGGTGGAAGGAGGCATTGTACAGGGAATCGGTATGGCACTATATGAGAATATTCAGTACAGCCCGAAAGGACAGTTGAGAAATAATTCCTTAATGCAGTATAAAATTCCGACCCGTCTGGATATGGGGCATCTTCGCGTGGAATTTGAAAACAGCTATGAGCCAACAGGACCCTTTGGCGCAAAATCCATCGGGGAAATTGTTATCAATACCCCGGCACCTGCAATTGCCCATGCGATCTACCGGGCGACCGGCGTATGGCACAGGGAACTTCCGATTACACCGGAGAAGATTCTGATGTCGATGCTACAGTAGGATGAAAATGCTGCAGTCCGCATGCGCAGCAGGTTTGTGTGTGGGCTGTGACAATAAATCACAAAATGAGGAGAGAGAAAAATGAAAAAAAGTTTCAAACTATCTGAGGAAGCATTTCAGATGGATGGGAAAATGCCCCTTTCTCAGGCAATTCCCCTTGGCTTACAGCATGTTCTTGCAATGTTTGTCGGAAACCTGACTCCGTTATTGATCATTACGGGTGCATGTGGGCTGGCCGGCGGAGAGTTTGCACAGCTGCAGCTTTCCCTGCTGCAGAATGCCATGCTGGTAGCCGGTATTGTAACGCTGGTACAGCTGTTTTCCATCGGACCGGTGGGTGGAAAGGTTCCGATTATTA
>OLOP01002287.1_pt1 | contig 10860 bp, 7 predicted proteins | sample 1672381 | NCBI WGS metagenome assembly OLOP01 (sample SAMEA3136678, study PRJEB25190) | human gut metagenome | biome: human gut; feature: human-associated habitat; material: faeces | place: Austria | collected 2013 | reverse complement strand
AGCTGCCGCACCTCGCTCGCCGTATCGGCACTTAGAATTATGCGGTATTGCCCTAATAAAAACAACAGGAACATTGCAATGTACAGCGGTGTTCCTGTTGTTTTTTATGCCGAAGTTTATTGCGCATGGCGGGGTGTCACTATATATCATTACATGTGTCTTGACACGTGTAATGAACGGTGCTATACTGTCAAAGTTGGAATTACAGAAGAAACCGAGGAAACCACATGAAAATGGCTAATATGGATGACTATTTTGACGTAGTCATCGTCGGCACCGGCGCTGCGGGTCTTTACTGTGCCCTGAATCTGCCTGCGCGATACCGCATTCTTCTGCTTACAAAGCAGAAAGCGGACGAGAGCGACTCCTTCCTTGCGCAGGGCGGCATTTGTATGCAGCATGGCGAGGCAGACTACCGCCCCTTTTTTGATGATACGATGCGGGCAGGCCATTACGAGAACAACCCCGCCACAGTAGACCTGATGATTCGTTCCTCCAACTCGATCATCCGGGATCTGGTGCGCCGCGGCGTCCGCTTTGCGCGGGATGACCACGGGGCTCTGCGCTTTACCCGGGAGGGAGCGCACTCCCGCCCGCGCATTCTGTTCCATGAGGATATTACCGGCCACGAGATCACCCAGACCCTGCTGAGCGAGGTCCTGCGCTGCGAGAACATCGAACTGCGCGAGCATACGACTCTGCTGGATTTCTTCGCCGACGCCTCGGCCTGCGGCGGTGTCATTGCTGCCGGTCCGGACGGCGAACCGCGAGCCATCGGGGCAGGGGCGGTGGTGCTGGCCTGCGGCGGCATCGGCGGGTTGTATAAAAACTCCACCAACTTCCCCCACATCACGGGGGATGCCATCGCCATGGCCCTGCGCCACGGCGTAGCCTGTGAGCACCTGGACTATATCCAGATCCACCCCACGACTTTGTACAGCCACCGAAAAGGCCGTCGCTTTCTGATTTCGGAATCGGTTCGCGGGGAGGGTGCGCTGCTGCTGGATAAAAACGGGAACCGCTTTACCAACGAATTGCAGCCCCGCGACGTGGTGAGCGCAGCGATCCGCGCACAGATGGAAAAGGACGGCACCGACCATGTGTGGGAGGATATGCGCCCCATCGGTGAGGCGGCTATCCGTGAGCATTTCCCCAACATTCTGGAGCGCTGCGAGGAGGAGGGGTACGACCCCATCTATGAACCGATCCCTGTTGTACCGGCTCAGCATTATTTTATGGGCGGCATCACGGCGGACCTGAGCAGCCGCACAGCACTGCCCCGGCTGTATGCCTGCGGCGAGACCTGCTGCAACGGTGTGCATGGACGCAATCGGCTGGCCAGCAATTCCCTGCTGGAATCTTTGGTCTTTGCACAGCGCGCGGCAGATGATATACTATACGGAGAACCGCCTGTCTTTACAGGCGATAAGCCCGATTTGGCCCCATACCGTGAACAGGAACCGCTGTTTGCCGCGTATCGGCAGGAGGTTCTGACCGCTATTGAGAGGAGTAAAAACCATGAATGAGATCACCCAGCTGCTGCATATAGACCCGCTGCTGCTGCAAGCGCTGCGGGAGGATATTCCGGAGGAGGACGTTTCCACAAACGCCGTCATGCCCCACGCCTGCCCCGGCACCGTGGATCTGATTGCCAAGGAGGACGGCATTGTTGCCGGTCTGGCGGTCTATGCCCGCGTCTTTACGCTGCTGGACCCCGGCGCCAAGGTGGAATTCCTCTGCCGGGACGGCGATACCGTACAGCCCGGCCAGAAGCTGGCCGTTGTTACGGGCGATATACGCGCCCTGCTTTCCGGTGAGCGCGTTGCGCTGAACTACCTGCAGCGAATGAGCGGCATTGCCACCTATACCCATCAGCTGTCTGCCCTGCTGGAAGGCACCGGCATCACCCTGCTGGACACCCGTAAGACCAGCCCCAACAACCGCATTTTTGAAAAGTACGCTGTCCGCGTTGGCGGCGGCAGCAACCACCGCACCGGCCTGTCCGACGGCGTTCTGCTGAAGGATAACCACATCGGCGCTGCCGGCGGCGTGGCGAAGGCCGTCAAGATGGCCCGGCAGTATGCGTCTTTCGTCCGCAAGATCGAGGTGGAGGTTGAAACGCTGGAACAGGTCAAAGAGGCCGTGGAAGCCGGTGCGGACATTATCATGCTCGATAACATGAGCGACGAGGATATGCGCAAGGCTGTGACTTTGATTACAGGCCACGCCAAGACCGAGTGCTCCGGCAATGTCACGCGGGAAAACATTGCCCGTCTGCGGGACATTGGCATTGACTATGTGTCCAGCGGCGCCCTGACCCATTCGGCCCCCATTCTGGATCTTTCCATGAAGCATCTGCGCCCCCTGACCGCGGAGGAGGCCTGATATGACCACCGCAGAGCGCCGCGCCGCCATTTTGCAGCAGCTTGCCCATGCCGGAGCGCCTATTGCCGCCCGCACACTGGCTACCCATTACGGCGTCAGCCGTCAGGTCATCGTGCAGGATCTGGCGGTCATACGGGCATCACACCCCGGGATCATTTCCACTGCACGCGGCTATGTGCTGGAGCAGCCTGATCAGCCCGCCGGCTGCACACGGGAGTTCAAGGTGCGCCACACACCTGACCGAACCGGGCAGGAGCTGAACCTGATTGTGGACTGTGGCGGCCGGGTCAAGAATATCAGCATCAGCCACCGGGTCTATGGCCGTATCACCGCCGAGATGGACATCCGTTCCCGGCAGGACGTGCGGGAATTTCTGCAATCGTTTGAAGACAGTTCCTCCACGGTGCTGTCCACCGCCACCGACGGCTACCACTATCATCTGGTGGAGGCAGCCACCCCGGACAGGCTGAGCCTGATCGAAAAAGAACTGAAAGAGCACGGTTTTCTGGCTCCACTGCAACCGTGGGAGCATTGAAGAAAGAAAACGAGGCATAATTATGACTGTCCATGAACTGCAGCAGGAGATCCTGCGCCTGAAACGGGAAAAGAATATCTGCATCCTGGCCCATGCCTACCAGAGCCAGCCTGTGCTGGAAGTCGCCGATTACACCGGCGATTCCTACGGCTTGAGCGTGCAGGCGGCCAAAACCAACGCTGACGGGGTCATCATGTGCGGTGTGCGCTTCATGGCCGAGACCTGCAAAATTTTAAGCCCGGAGAAAACTGTCTGGCTGGCCAACCCCATGGCGGGCTGCCCTATGGCCGAGCAGCTTGCTCTGCCGACCTTGCAGGAATTGAAAAAGCAGTACCCCGGCTACGCCGTGGTGGCGTACATCAATACAACTTCGGAGCTGAAAACGGCCTGCGATGTCTGTGTGACGTCCTCCAGCGCGCTGAAAATTTGCAGTGCGCTGGAAAACGATAAGATTCTGTTCATCCCAGATCCCAATTTGGGCAGCTATGTAGCAAAGCAGCTGCCGGAAAAGCAGTTTGCCTTTTACCACGGCGGCTGCCCGCGCCATATCGTATGTTCGGCAGCAGATGTAGCCAAAGCCCGCGCTGCCCACCCGGAGGCGCTGCTTCTGGTTCATCCCGAATGCCGCCCCGAGGTCGTGGAGCAGGCTGATTATGTTGGCTCTACCACCGGCATTATGGCTTATGCAGAAAAGTCCGATGCCAAAGAGTTCATCATCGGCACGGAAAACAGCATCGTGGAGCACCTCTCCTATGCTTGCCCGGAAAAGCGGTTCTATCCGCTGGCCGTGCAGCTTACCTGCATGAACATGAAACTGACCACCCTGATGGACATTTACCATTGCCTGCAGGGCAGCGGCGGTGAGGAAATCACCCTGCCGCAGGACGTCATGCAGGGAGCCGGGCGCTGCATCCGCCGCATGGTGGAGCTGGGCGGCTGACAGATTGCGCATGAAAAAAAGCATATACAGCATCGCGTTGCGAACCGCCGAGAGGCCGTTCGTCATAAACGCAGCTGTATATGCTTTTTACTTTGCCGTACAGATCCTTTGTACGCTATTTAAACGCGATCACGAATTCTGTTTGAAAACTTTATCCAGTGTTCCCATCAGGATGTTCACATCAATCGGTTTTGCAATATGTGCATTCATCCCTGCTTTGAATGCTTTTTGGCGGTCTTCCTCAAAAGCGTTGGCTGTCATGGCCACAATGGGAATGTTTGCCTTTTTATTGCTGCTCAATGTACGGATCTCCCGGGTGGCGGCGTATCCGTCCATTTTGGGCATCTGAATATCCATCAGGATCAGATCATACTCATCCTCCGCAGCCTCGTTCATTCTGGCCACGGCATCCGTGCCGTCCTCAACGGCGTCCACTTTCAGTCCGGCTTCTTCCAGAATGGCCGTTGCAATCTCGCGGTTCAGTTCGTTATCCTCGACCAACAGCACCTTTTTGCCCGTATAGTCGCCGTGCTTGGGCAGAAGGGGCTGCCTGCCCGACACCACTTTGTGTGTCAGTGCATCGCGCAGTTCCGACATAAACAGCGGTTTGGAAACAAACGCCGTGACACCGGCCTGCCGGGCCTCATCCTCAATGTCGGCCCAATCGTAGGCTGTCAATATGATGATCGGCGTGCCGGGTTCGATTACTTTGCGGATCCTGCGCACCGTCTCAATGCCGTTCATATCCGGCATCAGCCAGTCAATGATGTAAACCTTGAACTCCGCACCCTGATTGTGCGCCTCCCTCGCGCGCAGGATGGCTTCCTTGCCGGAGGTCGTCCAGTCGGCTTCCATCTCAATTTCCCGCAGCATTTTGCTTACGCTCATGCAGGTCTGTGCATCATCATCCACAACCAGTGCACGGGTGCCTTTCAGGCCCGGAATCGGCGGATATTTCACCGATTCCGTACAAACCTTGCAGTCCAGGGTGACCGTAAACTCGCTGCCCTTTCCCTGCTCGCTCTTGACGGCGATCGTTCCGCCCATCATATCTACGATGTTTTTCGAGATGGCCATGCCAAGGCCCGTACCCTGAATGCCGCTTCTTGTCGCAGTCTGTTCCCGTGAAAAAGAGTCAAAAACGTGCGCCTGGAAGTCCTTCGACATACCGATACCGTTATCTTTCACGCTGAAAACAAAGGTCGCATACCCACTGCGGGCAGACGGCTTTTCTTCAACGCGGATATTGATGGTACCGCCCGCCGGTGTAAACTTGACAGCGTTGCCCACGATGTTGAGCAGAACCTGATTCAGGCGCAGCTTATCGGTGATAATATCCTCGTGGTGCACATCCTGCGTGTCGATGTAAAGGTCAAGCTGTTTGGCGCTGATATTGCCTTGAATGATCGTGCGCAGGTCGTGCAGCACATCGGGCAGGTGGACTTCTGTGTTGTCCAGTTTGACCGTGCCGCTTTCGATACGGCTCATATCCAGAATATCGTTGATCAGACTGAGCAGATGCTGGCCCGATACGCTGATTTTCTTCAGATACTCTTTGACGAGGTCAATGTTATCAATATGCGCCGTGGCAAGGGCCGTAAACCCGATAATGGCATTCATCGGGGTGCGAATATCGTGCGACATACTGTTCAGGAACACCGTCTTGGCCTTATTGGCGTGTTCCGCCGCCGCCAGTGCATCGCGCAGGGCATCCTCCTGCTTTTGCTCCCGCCGCTTTTCCTCGGTAGCGTCGCGGGTGGCAACCAATACGGCTGTTACGTTGCCGTCCGCGTCTTTTCGCTGCGGTGTGATCAGCGTAAGGATCCATTTTCTGTCGACAGTCTGAGACGCAAAAGCCAAAGAGGTGTGACCCTTCAGACGTTCGGCCACTGTCGTCATGTCCGAAAAGGCGAGATACTCCTCACGGTATGGCTCCGCGATAATTTTCTCGATTTGCTCCTGCTGTACGGATCGTTTCAGTGCAAAGTGCTTCTGCTTCTCGACCGTATCGGACGCGTCCTTGAGGATTTCAACGGTGTTTTTCTTCAAGTCCACCAGTGAAATGGACGTATACGCCGTGCCAAGCGCTGTGATAATTCCGGTACGTTTCTGGTGCTGCCGCAGCGCGTCTTTTTCCATTTTGGTCTGCCACAGCAGTGCCATTAAAAAGACCATTACGGCTATGGCCAGATAGGATGCACAGACAATGTTGCGCGTCATGAACACCTGAGATGCCGGGAAAAACACAAAGAGTGCATAGTTCTCGGTATTTTCCCGGCTGCCGTACCAGACGCCCTGATTGCCGTTCAGGCGCACAATGCCATCCTCCGCAGCATCGAAGGTTCCGTTATATAATTCCTGGCAGTCCTCTATTGCCTTGTTTACCTGTTTGCTGCTGTTGCTGCTGATGACCCTGCCGTTCTCCGTGATCGTAGCGATGCCGCCAAGCTCCAACGGAAAATCTTTCAACAGGGAATCCACCGTCAAATCCCCAATATCCTCATTGTCCTTCTGTATATAGGTAATCAGGATACCTGGTGCATCCGCGCGTGCCACCGCGGCAAAATCATAGAGTGTCCCATTTTCTTCCAGACGGGTCGAGTATGTCTTTTTTGGATAGTCAACGATATTGTGTACATAGGGGCTGTCGATCAGCTTCTCCCACAGCGGCATGGCGTTGCCGCCCTTTGTGGTCTGCATGACAACATTCAGGTTTTCATCTAATACAAGCGCACCGGTCAGACGCTGTTCCTCTGCAAAAGAGTCCAGGTCCTGCGTGCCGAAACCCTCCTTCAGCGTCATTTCGTTGCCAAGGCTTACCGTTTTATCCAGCAGGCGGACAAGGCTTTTCACGCGGTCGTTGGCCGCATCAGTCTCGTACTGCTCTAAGCGGATCTTTACAAAACCAATCGTTTCATCCAATGTATGACGCAGTGCAATTCGGTTCAGATTCGTGAATGTGATCCAAAGTACAATGCCGAACGCAACTAACACAAGCAAAAACAGTCTTTTTTTGCCGGACTGCTTTTTCTCATTCATTTTCCCTGTTCCCCCCACACAGTTTTCTCTGCATCAAGTCCGAATTTTTCTGCAACGCGGCCAATCGTTCCGTCCTGCTTCATATCTTCCAGCGTTTGGGTCAGCTGCACAGCCAAATCCTCATGAGTGTCCTTTGCGAAGGCAACGCCAAGTTCGGAACTGTAAGGACTCTCTGCCAGCACACGGTAACTGCTTTCATCCAGATTTGTCCACTTGGCTACCAGTGCTTCATGGCCCGCGACGGCATCTACATAGCCTTTGCGCAGTGCCGCAAACATATCCTCTGTCGTCTCAAAGCTGTTGACTTGCTTGACCTCGGGCAGCAAAGAGGAAATTTCGCCGAGAAACAGCGACTCCGCCTTTGTGGTTGCCTGTACGCCGATGCGCTTACCGGCCAGATCGGACAGCGACTGGATATCGCTGTCCGCACGAACAGCCACGACCTGACGGCTGTACATATACGGACCGGCCCATTGGTACTTGGTTTCCCGCCCGTTCATGCTAAAGCATGACCAGATACAGTCGATCGTTCCGTCGCTGAGAAGGTTGTCTTTGTCCGGCCATGAAATCGTCCGGAATTCCGGCGTATAGCCAAGTCGTGAAAACGCTTCCGTCGCCAGTTCCACGTCGATGCCGGCAAACTGCCCGTTCCTGTCCAGATAGCTGTAAGGGTCAAACACATCAATGCCGACCACAATCGTCTGCGGCGCAGTCTCTGCCGCAGAGTGCGGCTGTGCGGAACAGGCACACAGACCGACCATAAAAAGCATAGCCAAAGCCATAAGCAGACCATACACTTTTGCCCTGCTCATTGACGTTTTTCCTGTGCGGTGATGCACGTTTGAAAAATGGAACATGCGCTTCCCTTCCTTATTATATAGGTTGTATACCGCTTGCCGCCGAACCCTGTCGGACGCAGTAAGCCATGAAGTAAACTATATTATAACTTTTCCAAGTTGGAATTTTATCATACTACGGACATTATTGCAAGTGCTTTGCCTTGTTTTTGGCTTACAGTTTACCACATTTATACAATATCCGACGATAACTCCAAAAGGCGGTTTCAGCTATTGAAAAAATCTGGCAGAAGTGCTATAACAAGGATGGATTACAGTAAATTGAGAGAGATGACATGTATGTATTCCATCTTCCGTGATTTGGCAATTATTATTCTGAGCGCCAAGTTTTTTGGCCTGGCTGCCCGCAAGTGCAAGGCCCCGCAGGTGGTCGGTGAAATTCTCGCCGGTCTGCTGATTGGGCCTTGTCTGCTCAATCTGGTGCAGATCAACGACACGATCTCCGTTTTTGCTGAAATCGGTGTTGTGCTGCTGATGTTTTCCACAGGACTTGGCACCAACCTGAAAGAACTGATGCGGGCCGGGCCTATTGCCACGCTGATTGCCTGCATCGGTGTGCTTGTACCGTTGATGGGCGGTACGCTGCTCTACAGCGCATTCTACGGCTTTTCGGCAATCGGCAGCCCGGAATTCTTCCGCGCATTGTTTATCGGCACGATTATGACCGCAACCAGCGTGTCCATCACGGTGGCAACGCTGCAGGAGTTGGGCCACTTAAAGAGCTTCCTTGGCACTACCATTGTCAGCGCTGCCGTTATTGATGATGTCATCGGCATTATCGTGCTGACCTGTGTGCTGGGTGCCAGCTCCGGTGAGGGCACCGGCATCGGCGGCGTGCTGGTCCAGACCGCGCTGTTCTTTCTGGTTGCCGTTGGTATCGGCTATGTGTTCCACTGCGCCATGAAGTGGCTGGATTCCCGCAATCCCCATACGCAGCGCATAACGATTGCCAGCCTTGCGTTCTGCTTTGCAATGGCCTATATTGCCGAGAAATACTTTGGCATTGCGGATATTACCGGCGCTTACATTGCCGGTATCGTTCTCTGTACGCTGCACGACGCCGCTTATGTGGAGCGCCGGGTCGACATCAGCAACTATGTGATTTTTGCGCCGATTTTCTTTGTCAGCATCGGTTTAAAGACCGACATCAGCGGACTGACGCCGGAGATTCTGCTGTTCAGTGTTTGCTTCGTTCTCGTTGCCCTGCTGGCAAAAATCATCGGCTGCGGACTGGCGGCCAGAGCCTGCCGTTTCAACTGGGGAGACTCTCTTAAAGTCGGTGTCGGCATGATGACCCGCGGCGAGGTCGCCTTGATCGTGGCCCAGAAGGGCCTTGAGGTCGGCGTTGTCGAGCCTGTTTATTTTACGGCGGTCATCCTTTTGATCGTGGTTTCCAGCGTCGCCACGCCGCTGGCGTTGAAAGCGCTGTTCACGAAAATGCCCCCTGTCTCCCATCCAAGTGAAGCAAAAAAGTGACCGCTGCATAACCCCCGCCTGTCAGCCGATGCCGGTGCCGGATTGACCCATAATGAAAGAAAAGCCCTGGTAGCAGGCTTAAAAGTGAGAAGCTGCTCATTCCCTACGGAGTGAGCAGCTTCTTTTGTGGCAAAATATGCGAAAATGCGAGATAATACGGCGCAGCAACGGCCTGCCGGTGGGCGCTTTGCATTTATCGCAGCTTATTTTCCAAGCCGACATTTGAAATCTGTATATCCGAACGTCACGATTTTCCGCGTAGTGCCGTCGGGTTTGCGGGCGTAAATACCGGGCAGGGGCATACCGTTGAAGGTGTTGTTCTTGCAGGTGGTGTAAATGGCCATATCGCCGAACACCAGCAGATCTCCCACGGCAGGCACAGCGTCAAAGCTGTAATCACCGATGACATCCCCCGCAAGGCAGGTCGGCCCGGCCAACCGCACAGTGCAGGGCTTTTCGCCGGGTTCCCCTGCCCCCAGCAGCGGCGGGCGGTAGGGCATCTCGATCACGTCCGGTGTATGGCAGGCGGCACTGGCATCCAAGATGGCAACCGTCGTATCGCCGTTTTGCACCACGTCCAGCACGCGGGTCAAGAGATACCCTGCGTTCAGGGCGCAGGCCTCGCCGGGTTCCAGATAAACCGTCACGCCCCAGTCATTCCGGGCGCGGCGGATACACTTTTCCAAAGTGGCCATGTCGTAGCCGGGGCGGGTGATGTGATGCCCGCCTCCGAAGTTCAGCCACTTCATTTTTGGCAGCAAATCGCCGAATTTCTCTGCCACTGCGTCCAGCGTCACGGCCAGCGCATCGGCGTCCTGCTCACATAAAGTGTGAAAGTGCAGGCCGTCCAACAGCCCGGGCAGGGCAGAATTTTCTGCCGCTGCCGCGTCCCACTGGGCGCGGGTCGTGCCCAAACGGCTGCCGGGGGCGCAGGGGTCGTAAATCGCGTGGCCGTCCTGGGTCGAGCACTCGGGATTGATGCGCAGTCCCACACTTTTGCCCGCCGCCTTGGCCGCGGGGCCAAATTTTGCCAGCTGTGCGGGCGAGTTGAAGACGATATGGTCGGCGTACCGCAGCAACTCGTCCATTTCATCTGCGCGGTAGGCCGCGCAGAAAACGTGCACTTCTTTGCCGGGCATTTCCTCCGCGCCGAGCCGCGCCTCAAACAGGCCGCTGGCCTCGGTGCCCGCGAGGTGCGGCGCCAGCAGCGGGTACAAATCGTAGTTGCTGAACGCCTTTTGCGCCAGCAGCACCTTGCACCCGGTACGACGGGCCAGCCCGCCCAGAATCTCCGCGTTGCGGGTCAGGGCAGCTTCATCCAGCAGGTAGCAGGGCGTGGGAAGGGCGGAAAATTCCGGCGGCACTGCGCCGTCGATGGCCGCAAACGGCGGCCGTGCGTCGCGCTGCGCCATCAGTCCACGAGAACCGGGTCATGGTTCTCGCTGCGGGGCAGGCCGTACTTGTCCAGCGCGTCGAGGAACGGGTCGGGGTTGAACTCCTCCACCGTGTAGACGCCGGGCTTGGTCCACTCGCCGGTCAGCATCATCAGCGCGCCGCACATCGCGGGCACACCAGTGGTGTAGCTGATGGCCTGACTGCCGACCTCGCGGTAGCACTCCTGATGGTCG